>LNAP01003741.1_pt1 | contig 59263 bp, 53 predicted proteins | sample 602601 | NCBI WGS metagenome assembly LNAP01 (sample SAMN02440304, study PRJNA202911) | soil metagenome | biome: Subtropical and temperate rainforests or woodlands; isolation source: soil samples (1 kg each in a 20% v/v slurry with milli Q water) were... ...
CACCGCGCATTTGGATGCGGCGAAAAAGCTCGCTGACTTCTCCGCCAGCCGCGAAGCCATGGATTTGTACAAAGCCAACTTCGCCGTTCTGGCCCAGCCCGGCATTGCCGAACGCTTCCAGGAACTGCCGGCTGACTACGAACAACGCCTGATCAAAAACGACTTCAACTGGGCCTCGGAAAACCGCGACCAGATTCTCGCCGAGTGGCGCAAACGCTACGACGGCAAATCTGAACCGCTGCCGCAGTAAGGCCGCGGCAATCGCCCGGCCCTAGCGGCTGGGCATTTTTTCTCCTCACCCGTTTTGGAGTTTTTTATGTCTGAGCACGACTGCGACCTGCTGATCGTCGGCGCCGGTATTCTCGGCCTCGCCCACGCCTGGGCGGGCGCCAAACGTGGCCTTAAGGTCAAGGTATTCGAACGTAGCCACACACCGCTGGGCGCCTCGATTCGCAACTTTGGCCAGGCGTTGGTGGGTGGCCAGGCGCCGGGCGCCATGCTTAATCTGGCCCGCCAGGCACGTGGCCTGTGGGCCGAACTGGGCCAGGGCGCCGGGCTGAAACTGCACCAGCAAGGCTCACTGTTATTTGCCCGTACGGATGCTGAAGAAGCACTGCTTGAGGCCTTTGTTGCCGGCCGCGGCGCAGAGCTGGGTTACCGCACCGAGCTGCTGCGCGGCGAGGCGTTGAACGCGCTGTACGACGGCCGCTTTAGCCACCACCGCGCCGCCCTGCACGGCCTCGACGACCAGCAGCTGTACTCGCGTGAAGCGCTGCCGCAGATCGCGCGAACACGGCGTGGAATTCCATTTCTCCACCCTGGTGCGTGACGTGGAAGCGGGCAGCGCCTTAACAGGCGCCGGGCGTTTTAGCGCGGCGCAGATTGTGGTGTGCTCCGGCCACGACTACCAAACCCTGCTGGCCGAACACATGGCTCGTTTACAGCCGCAGGTGTGCCGCCTGCAAATGTTGCGCGTGCGCCCTTCGCAGCCGTTGGCCCTCAAGCACGCCGTGCTTACCGGCTTGAGCTGCACCCACTACGGCGCCTTCGCCGACCTGCCAGAAGCCGAGGCCATTCGCGCGCAAGTCCGCCGTGAGCAGCCCGAACTGGAAACCCTGGGCATTCACCTGCTGATCAGCCCCACGCCATACGGCGAACTGATCATCGGCGACTCCCACGACTACGGCAGCGATGCCTCGCCGTTCAACGCCGAAAGCACCGACCAGATCATGCTCGACCTGGCCGAACACACCCTGGGAGGTGGTCGAACGCTGGCAAGGTGTCTATGGCGCTCGCGGGCCGGGCCCGTTTAGCGTGACCCGCGCCGCTGAAGGGGTGACCGCCGTGCTGATGCACACCGGCCTGGGCATGAGTGTTGGCTTGGGCCTGGGCGAGCGCACGGTTGCTGCACTGCTGGGAGAAGGCCCATGGCCGACGGCATAACGGCCGAGCAACGGGTGAGCGAGTTGTTCGCCCTGTGCCGGCAACAGGCACAGGCCGACTACATCGGCGAAGCCATCAGCCAGCTTGAACATATGGCCCAGGTCGCCGAGTTGGCAGAACAAGAAGGGGCCGACAGCGAGTTGGTGCTGGCGGCTTTTCTGCACGACGTCGGGCACTTTTGTGCGCCGCTGGAAAACCATAACCGCATGGCTGCGAACGGCCGTCAGGGCCATGAACAGGTCGGCGCCCATTGGTTGCGTGGCTTGGGCTTTCCACCGCGGCTATGTGCGCTGGTGGCTAGCCATGTCGACGCCAAACGCTACCTGTGCGCCCGCGAACCTGGCTACCTCGAAGCACTAAGCCCGGCCAGCCGACAAACCCTGGTATGGCAAGGCGGGCCAATGAGCGCGCAGCAGGCAGCGCAGTTTGAACGTGACCCGCTGTTTGCCGACGCCTTGCGCCTACGGCGGTGGGATGAAGCGGCCAAGGTGGTCGGTAAGCCGTTGCCGGATCTAAGCCGGTGGCAACAGCTGGCGCAGTTGCTCGTGTAGGGGGTGCTGTGCGCACCTTTAGCGATATCGGGAAAAGGGTCTGGTGCGCACAGCACACCCTACGCCAGCGGTTCAGCGCGGCTGTTGCTCCTTCTCCGCGCTGGCGGCTGCTATTCTGGCCAGCCCTGCCCCTGCTCGGACTCTTTCCATGGCATTGCATACGTGGCTTGTGTATCTAATCGCGGTTGTCGGCCTGTCGCTAACGCCTGGCCCTAATGGCTTGTTGGCGCTTAGCCATGGTGCGTTGTATGGGCAACGCAAGACGCTGTTCACCATCAGCGGCGGCATGCTCGGTTTTACTGTGCTGATGGCGCTGTCGATGTTTGGTATTGGCGCGTTGTTGCAGGCATCGGCTCAGGCGTTGACGGTGTTGAAGTGGGTGGGCGGGGCTTATTTGGTGTGGCTGGGGGTGCAGTTGTGGCGTGCGCCGGCGATCACGTTGAGCGATGAGGGCGTAGCTCCCACCAGGTCGGGGTTGGCGTTGTTTCGTCAGGGCCTGTTGTCGGCCATTTCCAATCCCAAAGTCATTCTGTTTTTCGGCGCTTTCTTGCCACAGTTTCTCGATCCGAGCCGTCCGCTATGGCTGCAGTTTGTGCTGATGGTGCTGACCTTTGTGCTGTTTGAAGGTTTTATTGAGTACCTGTTGGCGCGCCTGGCTCATCGCATTCGCCCGTGGCTGGAGCGCAGCGGCAAGGGCTTTAACCGCACCTGCGGCAGCGTGTTCGCTTTGATGGGCGCCGCTTTGCCGACCTTGCGTTAAGCCATGGCCCGCGCTGCCCCACCCGATTTACACAGCCCTGGCGCCGCCTTGCGGGTGGTGGCGCGCAGTTATCCGCGCGGTTTGTTTATTGAGCCCCATGCCCATGACTGGGGCCAGTTGCTGTATGCCATGAGCGGCGTTATGTGGGTGGAAACGCCGGGCGAAGCGGTGTTGGTGCCGCCGCTGCGCGCGGTGTGGTTGCCGAGCCAGGTGGCGCACGCGGTGCGGGTGGTGTCGGAGTTGGAGATGCGCAATATCTATCTGCGCCCCGACCAACCCAATAGCCTGCCAGGCACCACTCAGGTGCTGGAGGTGCGGCCACTGCTGCGTGAGTTGATCCTCGGGCTGGTGGAACAACAAGGTGCCGAAGACAGCGACTACTACCGCAGCCTCAGCACGTTGGCCGTGCTGGAGTTGCAGCGCGCGCAGCATTCGCACCTGCGCGTACCGCTGCCGGATGCCAGCGACCGGCGCTTGCTCGCGCTGTGTCAGGCAGTCATCGCGCAGCCGTCCCAGGCGTTTTCCTTTGAGCAGCATGCGGCTGCCGCAGGTGCCAGCGTGCGCACCCTGGCGCGCCTGTTTCAGGACAGTCTGGGCATGGGCTTTGCCCAGTGGCGTAGGCAAGTGCAGTTGGCCACGGCAGTGGCAGCGTTGATCGAAGGCACGGCGGTGAGCCGAATTGCCGCAGACCTGGGTTATCGGCCGAGTAGTTTTAGTGACATGTTCCGCCGCGAGCTGGGCGTGGCGCCGTCGGACTACCTGATCAGTCGTTAGCCAGAATGTTGGCCGATAAACAGAAGTCTTTGACCTGAGCACCGTTTCGCGGTCGCTAGACTGAGCCCATTCCCCACCACCTCAGGGACTGGAGCCTTCTATGAACTACCTACTGTCACTCGGCGTCGGCCTGCTGGTTGGCGTCATCTATAACCTGCTGGATGTGCGCTCACCCGCCCCGCCCGCCATCGCCTTGGTTGGCTTGCTGGGTATGTTGGCTGGCGAGCAATTGCTGCCGATGGGTCGCCAGTTTTTTGCCCAATGGTTGTCTTGAGTTTCTCTTCTACTTGCCACGTTTAAGGAGCCGCTATGCACGCGCTGCAATTCACCGTTAAGGGCGACCTCAATTCTCTTCAGTACGTTGAAGTGCCAACCCCGACTGCCGCCGCTGGCGAGGTGTTGTTGGAAATTCGTGCCGCTGGCCTCAACCCCAGCGACGTGAAAAACGTCTTGGGCCGTTTTCCCTACACCACCGTGCCGCGTATTCCTGGCCGCGACTTTGCCGGCGTGGTGGTCGAAGGCCCCAGCCAGTTGCTCGGCCAAGCGGTGTGGGGCACCGGCAAGGGCCTGGGCTTTACCCGTGATGGCAGCCATTCCAGCCATATCGTGTTGCCGGCTGGGGATGTCGCGCTAAAGCCGCAAGCCCTGAGTTTTGCTCAGGCGGCCAGCTGCGGCGTGCCCTTTACCACGGCGTGGGATGCGTTAGAGCGCAGCTTGGTTAAGGCCGGTACCACCTTGCTGGTGATCGGCGCCAATGGTGCGGTGGGTGATGCTGCCGTCAGCCTGGCCAAGGCCCGTGGTGCTCACGTGCTGGCCGCCGTACGCCGCCCGGAGTCGTTGGCCGAGCTGAACCAACGCGGCATTGCCGCCATTCTGCTGGGCGACCCCGCCGCCCTGCCGGCCCAAGTGGAGGAGCACTTTAACGGCGGCGCCGAGGTGATCTTTGACACCACCGGTTTCTGGCTGCCGGCGGCTGTGCCCGCGCTGGCGAACTTTGGTCGTATCGCCATTATTGCCGCGCCGGTAGACGGCAATGTGCAGTTGCCGGCCCTGGCGTTGTACCGCCGTGGCGGGGTGTTAGTGGGGGTTAACTCGCTGCTCTACACCCCGCAGGAATGTGCCGCCATGCTGGATGGTTTTGGCAGTCTGTTTGATCAGGGCCTGCTGCCGTTGCCCGAGCAACTGCGTGAGGTTGCCTTGAGTGAAGGGGTGGCCAGTTATGCGGCGGTCAACAGCGGCAGCGGCGATAAATTTATTCTGCTGCCGTGATCGCGGCGACAGCAACGCAAGCTTGTGGTTAAGATTGGGCGCCCTCGCCCGTTTCCGGCTTTGCAGCCAGGCAAACGGGCGAATGACTTAACCCGGTACTGCTATGCGTTTTCTGCCCCTCGCCTGTCTGCTGTTCTGCGCCTGCAGCGCTGCGGATGAGCGACCTCTGCGTTTTTCCATTATCGAAAGCTGGGCGATGCCGCTGGTGAAGGTGGAAAACGGGCAGGCCACCAGCGGCATTATTTTCGACTTGCAAAACCGCCTGGCCGAGAAAGTCGGCCGACGTGCAGAAATGATGGTGCTGCCGCGCAAGCGCGTGCAGCAAATGCTGGTGCGTGGCGAGATTGACGTGCGCTGCTACGTCAACCCGAATTGGATGACCGAGTCGCACCACCAGTACATTTGGAGCGTGCCCTTTATGGTTCAGCGCGACATGCTGGTGGCCCGCACCCAACGCACGATGACGCTGGCAAATTTGCGCGGCGAGCAAGTGGGCACTGTGCTCGGCTATATCTATCCGCAGCTGCAACCCAAGTTTGATGCTCACGACCTGCAACGCGACGATGCCCGCACCCAAAGCCTGACCCTGCTCAAGCTCGAAGCCGGACGCAACAATTACGCGGTGAGCAACGAGCTGGCGCTGAACTGGTTTAACCGCGACCAAGCCCCCGAACATAAACTGCACCCCCTTGAAGAACTCTCCTCGGATTTGGCCTCGTGCATTGTCCGTGACGAACCTGACGTGCCGACCATGGCGTTACTGCGGGCCATGGTGCAGATGAGCAACGACGGCGAATTCGAAAAAATATTGTCGCGCTACCGCTAAACCCCTTTGCTGACAGGTTGTCTGTCACCCTGCCCCGCCGGTGAAGTGCTTCACCGTTCTTTTTGTTTTTGGCTGTGAGGCTGTACCCATGTCTGAGGTTTTACCCGCCGATACGGCGCCTTCGCCACTGGCCCAGCGCCTGTCGGCCCGCGCCATTTTGCTGATTGAACTGGCGCTATCGCTCGGCGGTTTTGCCATTGGCACCGGCGAATTTTCGATTATGGGGTTGATGCCCAACGTCGCCGCCGACCTGGGCATCAGCGAGCCGCAGGTAGGCAATGTGATCAGCACCTACGCCTTGGGTGTGGTGGTGGGCGCGCCGCTGTTGGCGATCCTCGGTTCACGCATGTTGCGGCGCAATTTGCTATTGCTGCTGATGGCGATCTTTGCCGTCGGCAACTTCGCCACCGCCCTGGCGCCGGACTACCACACGCTAATGGCGTTCCGCTTCTTCGCCGGCCTGCCCCATGGCGCCTATTTTGGCGTAGCCATGCTGGTGGCCGCCTCAATGGCGCCGCCGCATAAACGGGCGAAAGCCGTTAGCCGCGTATTGATGGGCCTGACCGTGGCCATTTTAGTCGGCAACCCGCTGGCCACCTGGCTGGGGCAGGTGCTGAGTTGGCGCTATGCCTTTGCCTTGGTGGGGCTGATTGCCCTGAGCACCGTGGCCATGGTCGCCTGGTTTTTGCCGCTGGATAAAACTGAACCACGCAACGACCCCATTCAGGAAATGCGCGCCTTTAACCGGCCGCAAGTGTGGCTGGCCTTGGCCATCAGCTCGGTGGGTTTTGCCGGCATGTTTTGCGTGTTCAGCTATATGGCGCCGACCTTGCTGCACGTAACGAAAGTATCGACTGCATGGATTCCCCTGGCCCTGGCGACCTTTGGCTTGGGCACCATTCTCGGCAATATGGCCGGTGGTTGGCTGTTCGATAAATTGCAGTTCAAGGCGGTTGCCTGGCTGTTGGTTTGGAGCGCGCTGGTACTGGTGCTGTTTCCCGTTGCCGCGTTGTCGCCGTGGACCGTTCTGCCAGCGGTGTTTGCCGTGGGCACCATGGTCGCCTTGGGCGCCCCGCTGCAAACCCACTTGATGGACGTGGCCCAGGGCGCGCAGACGTTGGCGGCGGCGTCCAACCACGCCGCGTTTAACATCGCCAATGCCCTGGGGCCGTGGTTGGGCGGCATGGCCATCAGCGCGGGGTTGGGTTGGACGTCCACCGGCTACATCGGCGCAATCACCGCGATGGCCGGATTGCTGGTGTTTTTTGTGGCGTGGCGCTTTGAGCAAAAACCAACTGCCTAACCCCCACCGTCGTCCCCGCGAAGGCGGGGACCCAGGCTCTCAAGGCGTGCGGTGTTCACCACAACATTCTGGATTCCCGCCTTCGCGGGAATGACGGGGGTGAAGGCAAAAACCGTTACGGCTTCACGGCTAACGGCTTTACCAACGGCGCCTTACCGTCGGATAACAACCACGCCACCAACACCGCCGATTGGCGTTTGCTCGGGTTACGCGTAACCCGATGCTCTTGCCCCGGCGCTTCGTACCAGGCATCCCCCGCTTTGTAGGTGTGCACCGGGCCGTCGTCCAACGACGACTCCACCTCACCGGCAACCACCACAACAAACACCGGCCCCGGATGGGTATGCGGCCGTGAGGTCGCGCCTGGGGCAAATTCAACCCGTAGGGCCTTGGCATCGGTACCGACGTTAGCCGGCAATTGCGCCTGCGCCACCGGGGTTACCGTTTCATCCCCTGCTCCGCCGCCATGGGCGTGGGCCAAACCGCTGAGCAAGGCCAACGCCAGGGCGGTCAGTCGAATAGAGGCGCCCATGGTTATTGCGCCGGCTGCATGGCAAAGCCCACACCAAAGCGGTTCCAGGCGTTGATAGTGGCGATGGCAAAGGTCAGGTCGGCCAGTTCGCGCTCGTTGAAGTGTTCGGCAACTTGGCGGTAAATCGCATCCGGCGCGCCGCGTTCGGCCAGCAGGGTGAGGGTTTCAGTCCACAACAGTGCTGCACGTTCACGCGCGCTGAAGAACGGCGTTTCATGCCACGCCGACAGGGCAAAAATGCGCCGTGGGGTTTCGCCCAGCTTGATGGCATCGGCGCTGTGCATATCGATGCAATAGGCGCAGCCGTTGAGCTGCGAGGCGCGGATTTTTACCAACTCGTGCAGGGACTTTTCCAGCGACGATTCACCCATGGCTTTTTCCAGCCCCAGCAGGGCTTTGAAGGCGTGGGGGGCGACTTGGGCATAGTTCACACGGGCGTTGCTCATGATGGTTTCCTCAAAGTGGCCCGGCTATGTGCCGGGGATGGATGTACTTTATTGATCGAGAAAACTCTGATAAACCGGCTAAACTCGCAAACATTAGACGACTATCCGGACAATCATGGCCTTCGACCGACTCGATGCGATGCGCGCGTTCTGCCGCATCGTGGAACTGGGCAGCTTTACCCGCGCAGCCGAGGCGTTAGCCACGGCGAAAACCACGCTGTCCGGGCAGATTCAGGCGCTGGAAAGTCAGCTGGGGGTAAAGCTGCTGCACCGCACCACTCGCCGGGTAACGGCCACCACAGACGGCGCCGCCTACTACGAACGTGCGCGCACACTGTTGGAGGACATGGATGAACTGGAAGCCAGCGTTTCCCTGACGCGCACCGTGGCGCGCGGCAAGGTGCGGGTGGATATGCCCTCGCCCGTCGGCCGGTTTCTGCTGATTCCAGCGCTGCCGACATTCGTCAGCCAATACCCGGATATCCAGCTCGACCTGGGCTGCAGTGAACGGGTGGTGGATTTGGTGCAGGAAGGCATCGACTGCGCCATTCGTGGCGGCGTGGTGACCGATCCCGACTTGGTCTGCCGGCCCATTGGCCAGATGCGTTTTGTGTTGTGTGCGGCGGCGAGTTACCTAAGCGAGCACCCGCCGATCAACCGCCCTGAAGACCTGACGCAATTGCGCTTTCTGGCGTTTGTATTTCCCGCCAGCGGCCGGCAGAACCCGGTGCGGCTAAGCCGTGGCGAGGACAGCGTGCTGATCGAGCAAACCCCGGCCATGCGCTTTAACAGCGGCGGCGCCTACATCGCTGCCGCCCAGGCGGGGCTGGGGTTTGTCGCCGTGCCGCTGTGCGAGGCGCAGCCGTTGTTGCACAGCGGCCACTTGCAGCAGCTGCTACCGGACTGGCAGTTGGCGAGCATGCCCATGAGTTTGGTGTATCCCTATGCTCGACGGCAGTCGGCACGGGTACGGGCGTTTACTGAATGGGCGAGTGAGACCATGGCCAGCGAGCCGTTGTGGCGCGCGTAGGGTGTGCTAGGCGCACCACAGCGAACACTGGGTGCCCGCTGCACACCCTCGGCTATGCGGTGACGTGTAAAAACGCGGCCACATCCACTTCATCAATCTGTTCGGGCTGCAGGTGGCGCATGCCGTAGTCCACATGCATGCCCGACTGCAGGAACAGGGCAAACAGGTCGGCGTCGATATGGCCTCTGTCGCGCAGGTTGGCGAGGATGCGCACCGATTCGGACAGGGTTTTGGCTTTTTTATACGGCCGGTCGGAGGCGGTCAGCGCTTCGAAAACGTCGGCAATTGCCATGATCCGCGCCGGAATCGACAACTTGTCCTTGTCCAGTTGGCGCGGGTACCCAGTGCCGAGCAGGTTCTCATGGTGGGTGCCAGCGTATTCGGGCACACGCTTGAGGTTGGACGGCAGCGGCAGGTTCTCCAGCATCATGATGGTCTGGATGATGTGCTCGTTGATTTTGTAGCGTTCCTCAGCGGTCAAGGTGCCGCGGCTGACGCTGAGGTTGTAGAGCTCGCCATAGTTGTACAGGTGCTCGGGCACCTCAATCTTGAAGCCGTACTTGGGGTCGTATTCACGGCTGGCGGTGCGCGGAAAGATGTGTTGCGGCTTGTCGGCCAGCAGGCTTTCCAGCGCAGGCAACTCGGCCACGGGTATATGGTTAACGCGGTGTAGCTCGCCTTCGGACAGGCCCAGGCGGTCATCGAAATGACGCAACCACGCCCGCTGACCGATCTGTTGCAGGCGCTCGATACGCTCCGGCGCCATCAGCTCGCTGCCGATATTGCACTCGGCGATATAGGCAAACTCTTCCTGCAGTTGCTCGGTTACGCGCTGGTACTCGGCGCGTGCCTGGCCTTCGTCAGCACCCTCAGCAATGGCTTGCAGGCAAGCGATATGCGCATCGCGCAGTAGCACTTCAAAGCGTAAGCGCACTTCGTGGATGCGGTTATAGATGGTTTCCAACTTGGTGGCTTTATCGACCACATGTTCGGGGGTGGTGATCTTGCCGCAGTCGTGCAGCCAGGCGCCGATACGGAATTCACGCCACTCATCAGCGGAGTTAAAACTGAAGTCGGCCAGTGGCCCTTCGCTGACCTTGCACGCCTCTTCAGCCAGCATCAATGCCAGCTCCGGCACGCGCTCGCAATGGGCGCCGGTGTAGGCGCTTTTGGCGTCGATGGCGCCGGCGAGAATTTCGATCATGGCGTCGATCAAGGCTTTCTGGGCGTCGATCAGGTTGTGGTTATCCAGGGCAATCGCCGCTTGCGAGGCCAGGGCGCTGACATAGGAAAGCACCTGCGGCGAGAAGGCCACCACCTCGCCGGTCAGCGGGTCGAGGGCGTTCATAAATTGCAGCACGCCAATCACTTCACCTTGACGCGGCGCCAGGGGCACGCTGAGCATCGACACGGTGCGGTAACCCGACTCGGCGTCGAAATGGCGGGTGCCGCTGAGGTCAAAACGGGTTTCGCTGTAGACGTCGTCGATCACCACGGCCTTGTTGTGCAGCGCGGTGTAGGTGGATACATGGCGTTCGTTGGGCAGCCCGTTGACCGGGTCGTGCAAAGCAATTTCGCTGGCCGGCAGCTCGTCATCCATCGAGCGCAGGGCAAAGCGCAAGGTGTTGTGCTCGGTCTTCAAGTACATGGTCGCGGCTTGCGCGTTACAGATCAGCTTGCCTTGCATCAGGATGTGCCGAAGCAAGGCTTGGTGGTCGCGCTCGGAAGACAGCAGCAAGCCGTTCTCGACCAGGCTGGCGAGTTTGAGTTGGGTTTCTTGCAAGGTTTGCGTCTGCAATTGCAGCGCCGATTTCATGCTCGAGTGACTACGGTTGAGGCTATCAACTTCGTAAAACATCGAGGCGTGCGGTTGCGCGCCGGAGAAATCCAAGTCGCGAATCAACCGAGTGTCTTCGGCCAGACTCTCAATGGTGCGGTTGATGCTAGCCATGCCATTGAGCGCCAGTGGCATGGTTGCCAGCAACACCGCCACAGAAAGCGCCAGCACCAGCATTGGCGAGTAGCCCAATGCCAGGGCAATAGCGGGCAATAACTGCAGCAGAAAAAATGCGGCGAGAACAATTGACCAGTTCTTGAAACGGAACTTGAAAAATACTGTGTTCATCTGCAACCCGTAATAGAAATTCCTTTTGCCTGACTGGCAAAAACCGTTGATCGCAGCTTTTATGGAGAGCGTCAATAAAAGTAGCGTCAATCTGACATCACGTACATGATGCGGTTCTACCCGGTTTACGCAAGGTTCATCCAGGAAATCGGACATCCAGGGAGACTAGTATGTTTACAACAAGAAAAGCCACTCAATGGCTATTCACGCTGCTCATAGCACTACCCCTATCACTCTCGACATTGGCCGCTGAACAAGCGCCGGGCAAAGCCATTGGCTATGTGATGAAAACCGAAGGCGAGGCCTCGGTAATCACCGCTGGCACGGCGCAACCGGCCAGCGTTGGCACGCCGGTATTTGTCAACAGTTCGATCAAGACCGGCGCCAACGGCTCGCTGGGCGTGACGCTGGAAGACAACACGGTGATGTCCTTCGGCCCCAACAGCCAGTTGAGTTTCGACGCGTTTGTGTACGAGCCGTCGGAGCAAAATCTCAAACTCAGCGCCAAGATCACCCACGGCACGCTGAATTATATTTCCGGGGTTATTGCCAAACTCAAACCCGAAGCGGTGGAAATCAATACGCCCACCGGCACCATCGGGGTACGCGGCACGCACTTCCTGGTAAAAGTCGACGGTTGAGTGGCCATGCCTTCTACGTTTATCCGCGGGCTAATCCTCTTGTTCGCCGCCCTGTGCGCCACCGGCTGCGCCTCGTCGAAATCCTACGTGGTGCTGATGGAAAGCCCGGACGGCAGCACCGGCGCCATTGTTGTGCAAACCGCTAACGGCACCACGCGCGTGGATAAAAAACACGATGCCGTGGCCCTCGACGGCAAAAGCGCAAAGACCTTTGCCGTTGAACAGCCGCGCATCGATCAAGACTTTTCCGCTGCGTTGAAAGCCCAGCCCGCGTTGCCCAAATCCTTCCTGTTGTACTTTGAAACCGGCACCGCCAACCTCACGCCAGCCTCCAAAGCCGATATCCAGAATGTACTCACCACCTTGCGCGAACGCGGGCCTTCGGCGGTTTCGGTAATTGGCCATACCGACACCGAGGGCAAGGCCAGTTGGAACGAACAGATCGGCCTGAAACGCGCCAAGGCGATTGCCGAGCTGCTGAAAAAAGAAGGCATTCAGGTGATTGAGCTGGTGGTGACCTCCCATGGCGAGAGCAACCTGCTGGTGAAGACGGCGGACGACACCCCCGAGCCGCGTAATAGGCGAGTGGAAATTATCGTCCGCTAAGGGCGGCTACTTACGCGTCATTACAAACGCATCGCCTTGTTCACCCGCTTGCAATCGCAGCAAATGGAAACGCACCAAGCCATCTTCCGGCCGCTGTTCATGCAGCTCGCTAAACGCGGCCAATGCCCCTGCATCCCCTGCCATCAGCAATAGATACGCGGCGTCATAGGCATAGTCCGGCGCATCTAGCGGCTCGAACACTTCTGTTGCTGCAGCCTTCCCCTTTAATTGCACCTTGCCCACACCCCGCATAGGCACTTGGGGATTAGCGCGAGCAATAGCAGCCGAGACGCACAGGCGCGTGCCTAGGTACTGGTTGAGACTCTCCAAGCGCGACGTGGTATTCACCGGGTCGCCAAGGGCGCGGTAGTCAAAAATGGTCGAGCCACCGAAGTTGCCCACCACCACTTCACCGCTGTGCACGCCGATGCGCGTTTGCCCAAACTTCACGCCCTGCACCAGCAACTGCGCCACGTAGCCTTGGGCAAAGCGGTCAATTTCCAAGGCGCAACTCAGTGCGCGCTGGGCGTGGTCGGCTTGCGGTAAAGGCGCAGAAAACATAATGGCCACGGCGTCGCCGACAATGCGGTCGAGCGTGCCGTCGTGGCGGAAGGCAATGGCGATTACGTGTTCCAGGTAATCGTTAAGCAGCGTGACCACCGCCTCGGGGCTTTGCCGTTCCATCATTTCGGTAAAGCCGGTGAGGTCGGTAAACACAAAGCTGCACACCTGGCGCTGGCCACCAAGGGTTAACTGCCCGGGGTTATCGACCAAATGCTTAACCAGGTTGGGCGATACATAACGGGAAAACGCCTCGCGCACCCAGCGCTGCTCACGCTCGCTAGCCACGTGATGGCTGATGCTCGCCACGCTATAAATCAGCGCCAAGCCAAGGCTTGGGGTGAACAGGTCAAGCAGCAGACGCTGCTCGCTAAAGGCATACCAACCCAGGCTATTCAGCGCGCCGATGAGCAGCAGCGTCAGCCCTGCGGCGAACAGCGCCGGCAAACGCAGCGCCAGTACGCACGCCAACAAACCACCCAACAGCAACGCCAACACTTCCACGGCCCGTGCCCAACCGGGGCGCTGCAAAAACTCACCGCTAAGCACCTGTTCCAGCGCCTGCGCATGCACTTCTACGCCGGGAATAATGCCCCCCAGCGGGCTAAAGCGCAGGTCTTGCAGGCCTTGGGCAGAGGTACCGATCAACGCGATGCTGCCTTGCAAGCCAGCCGGCGCTTGCCCAGCCAACACCTGCCACGCCGCAATACTGCGTGCCGCCTGCGGCGCGGTGAAATGCACCCACAACTCGCCACGGTTGTTGGTGGGGATTTGCACCCGGCCGATGTCGATCTGCTCAACGCCCGCCTCGCCTGTGTGCACGCGGTACAACGGCGCATGCTGAACGACGCGCAACGCCTCAGCCACCAACGATGGCCGCGCCTGATCACCCAGAGCCAGCAACAGCGGCACCTTGCGCACGACGCCGTCGGTGTCGGGCTCAAAGGTCAGTGCGCCGCTGCCGGCCGCCGCCTGTTCCAGAATCGGCAAGGCTTTGACCACGCCCGTGTACTGCGGCAGAAACGGCAGCGGTGAAGGTGCTGGCGCCACCAGGCCGTAACGACTCAACGGCAAACCATTGCCGCCACCCCGGCGCTCGGTGGCAAAGCCGAGCACCACATTGCTACGGGCCAGCGCCGTGGCCAGTTGGCTGTCGTGGTCGGGCAAGGCTTGCAGCTGGCTTAACAGGGCGTCATCCAACACGCCCTGTTCCTGTAAAAATAACGCTGGCGAGGTGCGATCGGGCTCGGCGAATAGCACGTCGAACACAATCGCCGCGGTACCGGCCTCACGCAACTTATCCACTAACTCGGCCACCCGCGTGCGCGGCCACGGCCATTGGCCCAGGCGCTCGAGGCTGGCTTCGTCGAGGTCAATAATGCGCACCGGCGCCTCAGCGTAGGCGCGTGGCTGCCAGCGCTGAAATTGGTCGAACACGGCGTTGTGCAACGTTTGCACCGGCAATGGCGCGAGCGCCAACAGCCCTACGCAAAACAATAAAGCCAAGCCACAGCTAAGCAGGCTCGACGCACGCCCACGGCGGTTGCGCATAGACGGTTACACCATCGCCAGCGGGCGTTTGCGGGTGGGCGGCGGAAATATGCCATCAAGCAGGCGCAGGTCGGAGGCGTCCAGGGTGAGTTCCAGCGCCGCTGCGTTGGCCTGCACGTGGGCTGGCGTAACGGCCTTGGGGATAGCAATGACGCCGCCCTGCTGCACCAGCCAGGCCAGTGCAACCTGTGCCGGCGTAACACCACGGCGCTCGGCGATTTGCCGCAGGGTGACGTCCTGCAACAAGCGGCCGCCCTGCCCAACTGGGCAGTAAGCCATTAAGGGCATGGCCTGCTGTTGGCACCAGGGCAGCAGGTCAAACTCCACGCCGCGCTGTTCCAGGCTGTAGAGCACTTGGTTGGTGGCGCATGCGGGGTTGTTCAGTTCGTGCATGTCGTCGAGGTCGAAGTTGGATACGCCCCAGCGGCGGATTTTGCCTTGTTCGAGCAGGCGTTCGAAGGCGTCGACGGTTTCTTCGAGGGGGTGTTGGCCGCGCCAGTGCAGCAGGTAGAGGTCGATGGTGTCGGTGCGTAGGCGGCGCAGGCTGCGCTCGCACGCTTCGATAGTGCCGTGGCGGCTGGCGTTGTGGGGGTAGAGTTTGCTGACGAGGTAGGCTTGGTCGCGGATGCCTTGTAGGGCGTCGCCGACGACTTGCTCAGCGCCGCCTTCGCCGTACATTTCGGCGGTGTCGATGAGGGTCATGCCGAGGTCGATGCCTAGGCGTAGGGCGTTGACTTCGGCTTGGTGTTCGCTGGGGCGTTCGCCCATGCGCCAGGTGCCTTGGCCGATGGCGGGGAGGGTTTGGCCGTTTAGTTTTATCGTGTGCAACGGTGGTTCCTCATTGTTCTTCTTTACCGTGTGGGGTGAGCGTTTGGTTTCGCGCCTTACGCGCGACTCACTTTGCCAATCTCCGGGCTTGGCGGTGTTCTTCATTACCGCGTGCGCTGAACGTTTGGTTTCGCGCCTTACGCGCGACTCACTTTTTCCAGTCGCGGAAAAAGTAAGCAAAAACGCTTGCCCCTACCTTGGGTCTACGCTGCGCTCCGACTTCCCTCGCTCCGTCGTTGCTCCGGGGGTCGGCGTGCAGGGCCATCCTTGGCCCCACGCCTTTCGCGGCTCCTGCCGCTCAACCCCCTGCACAACGACTCCACTCGGCCTGCGATAATCACAAGCAAGATCTAGATCAAAAGCACATCAAAAGCTCGACGCGCTGTTCTCGTAGGGTGTGCTGTGCGCACCAAGCGATTTAATGGTGAACACCATGGTTCCCCATACCGAACGCGGATCGGCACACCCTACGCGGTGGTTTGTGGTTTTGCCGGTTTCAGTAGTAGCAGCAGGGAAACCGGTTGTTCGCTTTCTGGGTGCAGCGGTTCTTGTAGCCATTGCAGGCGCCAGTCGGTTTCGGCCAAGAGGGTTAGCCAGCTTTCAAGGGTGCGGAAGAACCAGGGCATGGGTTCGGCGAAGCCTTCGCCAAAGCCTTCGAAGTGTTCTATGCGCCAGCCGTCTTGGTATTGGCCTTCGCCTCGGGAGCTCCAGGGGTGGATGGTTTGGATCAGCAGTACGCCACCAGGGGCCAGTAGTTGGTGCAGGGCGGTGAGTACTGGGGCCAGGGGTTCGTCGAGTAGGGCGAAGTTGCATACCAGTACGTCGAATTTGCCCAGTAGCGGTGCCTGCGCTTCCAGTTCGGCGTAGCCGCAGACGCGGTATTGGCCGGTGCAGATGGCGCGGGCGGTTTCGATCAGCGGTACTGAGGCGTCAACACCGACTGCTTCGATGCCGTGGGCCATCAGGCCGCGGCATAGCCAGCCTTCGCCGCAGCCGATGTCCAGTACGCGTTTGGGTTCGCAGGCGAGGATGGCGCGCAAGATGGCGGCGTCGGTGACCAGGCGGCGGCTTTCGATGCGTTGTTCGCGCACGGCGGCGGTCCAGGCGTCGGCGTTGGCTTGCCAGCTGAAGTTGAGCTGTTCGCGGTGGTCGCGCTGCATGTTTGCACTCGCAAAAGAGAGAAAATTTTCGCCTGGGAACGTTAACCGCATTTTGCCGCCGACAACAGCGTCTACGCTCTAACCTATGCAGAGCAACGCACCGCCAGGGCCACGTTGATATGGGCGCACTATGGCATTCGACCGTAAACCAGGCTGAGCAGTCGTTGCCCGGCCTTGCAGCCTCCCCTTCGCCGTCGTCGCAGCAACCCCCTCCTCGCTCCCCTTGGCGCCGTGCCTTGAAGCGCACGTTTTGGCTCACTGTGTTAGTGGCTGTGGCCGCTGTTGGCTGGGTGTTGCATAAGGAAATTACTACTGCCGGTTACCAGTCGCGTTATCTCAGCCGCTATGCCGCCACCCTGGGCTATGAGTTGCACGACGGCCCCAGCACCGCCATCCACTACCCCGAAGACGGCCCCTTTGATAAACGCTTGGGCTATGCCTACTTGCCGCAAATGCTTGAGCGCCTGCAACAGCGTGATTATCTGGTCCAGCAACAAACCCGCTTCTCACCGGCCTTGATGGAGTACAGCCGTCACGGTTTGTTTATTCCCTACCCGGAAAAGCAGCAGAGCGGCCTGGCGATCGCCGATTGCCGCGGGCTGCCGCTGTATGGCGCGAGCTTTCCGCAGCAGTTGTACGCCAGCTTCAGTGAGATTCCGCCGTTGGTGGTCAACAGCCTGCTGTTTATCGAAAACCGCGACCTGCTCGATAACACGCAGCCCTTGAGCAACCCGGCCGTGGACTGGCCGCGCTTTGCTATGGCAGCGGTGACCCAAATCGGCAAGAAGCTTGATGTTCAAGGTCAGTCGGCCGGCGGTAGCACCCTGGCGACGCAGTTGGAAAAGTACCGCCATTCACCTGACGGCTTGACCCTGTCGGCGACGGACAAACTCAAGCAAATGGCCTCGGCCAGCGTGCGCGCCTATCAAGGCGGGCCGCAGACTCTAGCGGCGCGGGAAAATATTGTGCGCGACTACCTCAACAGCGTGCCGCTCTCGGCAGCGCCGGGCTATGGCGAAGTGCATGGCATGGCTGATGGCTTGCGCGTTTGGTATGGCGCCGACTTTGCCCAGGTGAACCAGTTGCTGGCGCACCCGGACGCTGACCTGGCGCAGCGCGGCCTGGCCCTGCGCCAGGTGTTGTCGCTGATGATCGCCCAGCGCCGCCCGTCGTATTACCTGGCCCAGGGTCATAGCCAGTTGGCCACGCTGACCGACAGCCATATCCGCCTGCTGGCCAGTGGCGGCGTCATCGACCCCGCATTGCGCGATGCGGCGTTGGCCAGCAAAGCCAGCTGGCGCGACCTGGCGGCGCAACCTGGCGTGCAACCGGTGGAAAGTAACAAAGGCATTAGTGTCGCCCGTAGTCGGCTGTCCAACCTGCTGAATAAACCGCTGTACGACCTCGACCGCCTCGACCTCTCGGCCACCACCACCCTTAACGGCGAGCTGCAAAAAGCCGCCAGCGACTACCTGCAACGCTTGGCCGACCCTGCCTTTGCCGCTGAAACCGGCCTGCTCGGCGACCACCTGCTCACCGCGCAAACCACCCAAGAGGTGCGCTACAGCTTTACCCTGTTCGAACGCACCGCCGACGGCTCGCGGGTGCGGGTGCAGACCGACAGCACCGACCAGCCGTTCGATATCAACGAAGGCAGCAAGCTGGAATTGGGCTCCACCGCCAAGCTACGGGTACTGACTACTTACCTGGAAATCATCGACGAACTGCACAAGCGCTTTGTCGGCCAGACTCCGGCGCAATTGCGCAAAGTCGAGGTGCCCGAACAAGACCGTCTGACCCAATGGGCGCTCGACTACCTGGCCAGCGGCAACGACCCAAGCCTGGCCGCCATGCTCGACGCCGCGCTGGAACGCCATTACTCCGCCAGCCCCGCTGAAAGCTTTTTTACCGGCGGCGGCCTGCACCATTTCAATAACTTTCGCCGCGAAGACAACGGCCGCAACCCGACCTTGCGCGAGTCGCTGCAAGAGTCGATCAACCTGCCCTTTATTCGCCTGATGCGCGACGTGGTGCGCTACAGCACCTACCAAGCCAGCAACAGCAGCGCCGAGCTACTCAAAGACGACAAAGACCCCCGCCGGCAAGACTATCTGCAACGCTTTGCCGACCACGAAGGCACGGTGTTTCTGCTGCGCTTCTGGCGCAAATACCAAAGCAAAAACGCCACCGAACGCCTCGACACCTTTCTCGACGGCATGCACCCCACCGCCTCGCGCCTGGCAGCCGTGCACCGCTACCTGATGCCGGATGTCGACACCTTTATCAATGCACACCTGGTAGACGAAAAAGTCGGCCCGGCGCGGGTGCATGAGCTGTACATAAAATACGGCCCCGGCGCCTACAGCCTGCCAGACCAAGGCTATATCGCTCGCGTGCACCCGCTGGAACTGTGGCTGCTCGGCTATCTGCAGCAACACCCGCAGGCCAGCTTTAACGAAGCGGTGACCGCCAGTAACAGCCAGCGCCAAGAGGTGTATGGCTGGCTATTTAAAAGCCGGCACAAACGCGCGCGCGACAGCCGTATTCGCATCATGTTGGAAGTGGAAGCGTTCCTCGACATTCACCAACGCTGGCAACGTGTGGGCTACCCGTTCGACCACCTGGTGCCATCGCTGGCCACTGCCATCGGCAGCTCCGGCGACCGCCCCGCCGCGTTGGCCGAACTGATGGGCATCATCCTCAACGACGGCATCCGCCAACCCACCGTACGCATCGACAGCCTGCACTTTGCCGCCGACACCCCCTACGAAACGCGCCTGGGCATCAACCCCGACCGCGGCAAACGCGTGCTCTCCAGCGAAGTCGCCGCAGCGCTGCGCGGCGCCCTCGCGCAAGTCGTCGCCAAAGGCACCGCACGGCGCCTGAACGGCAGCTTTACCGAGCCCGACGGCAGCGCCATGACCCTGGGCGGCAAAACCGGCACCGGCGATAACCGCATTGAAAGCGTCGGGTCTGGCGGGCGGATTCTTAGCTCCCGCTCACTCAACCGCACCGCGACCTTTGTGTTTTACCTGGGCGACAAACACTTCGGCACCCTTACCGCCTTTGTGCCTGGCCGGGCTGCTGAAGGCTTCCGCTTTACCTCGGCGTTGCCCGTGCAAGTGCTAAAAGGCATGGCGCCGACGCTGCAGCCGTATTTACGGGCAGAGACCCAGTGTGTGGCGGGTAAAAGCAAAATATAGCGCGGTAAAAAGACGCCCTACCCAGTAAACCCCGGCCAGTGAGAGGGGCCTTTGATCTGCTGGTGATCTTGATCTGCCCTGCCCCGTTCGCCGCAACGACGGAGGGAGGGGACCTGAAGCGCAGCGGAAGGCCAAGGTAGGGGCAAGCGTTTTTTGCTTACTTTTGCCTGGTCCGGCATTCCGGCGATTGGCAAAAAGTAAGTCGCGTGAAAGGCGCGAAACAAAACGTTCAGCAAACGCGGTAATGAAGAAGATCGCGAAGGTGCGCACAGCAAGGAATCAAAAGCACAAACCCATTGCCCCCATCCGCCCTGTTAATATTCCCCCGCCCAACCACACCCTAAAGAAGTGGCCAGGGCGCCACGCTCGCCCGGAAAAATTGGAGTTACCCGCTTGGAGTCTGAATCCATCGTCTATGGCTGTATCCGCGACTGGCCATCAGGCGACCCCGAACAAGCCCGTCTGCGCCGCGCGATAAACCAGCGAGAGTTGCTGGCCCTGCCCGCAGGCGACGCCTGGCCCTTTATCGGCCGCGATATGTTTTCGTTTTGCCCCGAGCCCGGCGAAGGCCTGTACCAAACCCAGGTCATTCACTTCGGCGCCAGCTACCGCGCCGTGGAGTACGAATGGAACCTGTGGGTCGAACAATTCGAAGCCCTGCTTAAACGCCTGTACTGGGGCAGCGCTGTGGTCCACTTGGAAACCGAATTAGCCGGCAGCCACACCTTCCGCTGGGAGTCCGAGCAAGGCTTCCACAGCCCGCAAGACACCGGTGGCCTGCTGGTGCGCTGCGCCTGGGAACGCGAAGGCGCGTTGCACAGCTAACCCAAGGAATAGCCGATGCTGAATTACCTGTGGTTCTTCCTCGCCGCGCTGTTCGAAATTGCCGGCTGCTATGCCTTTTGGTCGTGGCTGCGCATGGGCAAAAGCGCCTGGTGGATTGCCCCAGGCTTGCTCAGCTTGGTGCTGTTTGCGCTGCTCCTGACGAGGGTGGAAGCAGCGTATGCCGGACGGGCGTATGCGGCCTATGGCGGCATTTATGTGGTGGCGTCGATTGCCTGGTTGGGCGTGATTGAGCGAGCGCGGCCGCTGAGTACCGATTGGCTGGGTGCGGCGTTTTGCATAATCGGCGCGCTGATTATTCTGCTCGGGCCGCGGTTTTCTGCGCCATAGCATTGGGGCGGCCCGTTGGGCTTCGTTTTGCTCAACCCAACCTACAAACACGCGCAAACCGTAGGTTGGGTTGAGCGCAGTGAAGCCCAACGGGCCGGAACAACGCAGCCCGTCTCACTCCTCCAACCATTCCTTGGGCACATCGCGCTTCATAGCCAATTGGCACTGTTCGCTTTCAACGTCGAACACGATCACCGCTTCGCCTTTGTCGAGCGCACGGCGTACGCGGGCTACGCGGGTTTCCAGTGGGGTTTCGTCGCCGTTGTCGGTGCCGTCACGGGTGACGAAGTCTTCGATCAAGCCGGTGAGCGTGTCGGGGCTGAGCATTTCTTGCGGAATCAACATGGCGGTTCTCCAAAAAGCCCGGCGATGTTAACCCACTAGGATGGGGAAGTTTCTTCGTTCACCGGCGTTTCGCGTTTGCTCACCAGGAAGCGGTCGAGGGTGTCGTAGAGCACTTGGCAGTCCAACGGCTTGCCGAGAAAGTCGTCCATGCCGACTAGGGCGCCATGTTCGCGGTGTTCTTCAAGAATATGCGCGGTCAACGCGACGATGGGTACCGGGCGCAGCTGCCGCTGTTTTTCCAGGCTCCGAATTTGCTGGGTGGCTTCAAAGCCGTCCATTTCCGGCATTTCGCAGTCCATCAATACCAAGTGCACGGCATGCGGGTCGCGGCTGTATTCCTTGACCGCCTCTACGCCGTTGGCCACCACACGCACCAGGTAACCGCGCTTTTTCAGCAGGCCTTGCACCACCAGTTGATTCACCGGGTTGTCTTCGACCACCAGAATGCAGGCGTTATTGCCGCTGAGGTCTTCTTGGGCCGGGCGGTTTTCGATGCGCCGGTCCTGATAGAACTCCAACAGCGCGTCACGCAGCGGGGTAATGGCCAGCGGCTGAGCCAAGTTGAGCAGGCGCAGGCCTTTGCTCGGCGGCAGCAATTGGCATTGTTCCGGTGGGCACAGCAGCAGGATGCGTTGGCCCTTTTGCAGGCGCGGGCGCAGGGTGTCGAGCCAATGCATCACGCTGCCGGGCCAAGGCGCCATCAGGATCAGCAGCGGCGTCACGGCAAAATCATCCAGGTAGGCTTGCAGCTTTTCCGGGTTCTGGCAGCGTTCGGTGCGCATGCCCCAGCGCTCCAGCAGGCGGCTTACCGCATCCAGGCCCAGGCCATCCAGGGAGGTGATCAGTGCGGTTTTGCCTTTGAGCAAAGGGCGCAGCGGGTCGTCATCGCGCTCACCTTCTTGCAGGGCGATATCAAAGGCCAGGCGTGTGCCCTGCCCTGGCGTGCTTTGCACCTCAATATGGCCGCCCATCATTTCCACCAGTTCTTTGCTGATGGCCAGGCCCAGGCCGCTGCCGCCGTAGCGGCGAGTCGTGCTGGAGTCGCCCTGGGAGAAGGATTCGAACAGCTGAGTTTGCGCTTCGCCAGGAATGCCGATGCCGCTGTCGCTGACGGAAAAAATCAGGTGGGGGTCGCCCAGGCTGTTGTTGCGCCGGCACACGCTGACGGCTACATGGCCTTCAGCGGTGAATTTAAGCGCGTTACTCAGCAGGTTCATCAGCACCTGTTTAAGCCGCGTCGGGTCGCCTTTGATGCGCTGCGGCACGCCCACTTCCATGCTGACGTACAGACGCAGGTTTTTCTCCAGGGCCTGGGCGGTGAACAGGGTCAGGGTGTCGGAAATCAGCACTTCCAGGTCGAACTCGATGTTCTCCAGGCTCAGCTTGCCGGACTCAATACGCGCGTAGTCGAGGATGTCGTTGATCACCGCCATCAGCGAGCTGCCGGAGCTGGCGATAGTGTCGACATAAAAGCGCTGGCTACGGTCCAGCGTGGTGCTCTTGAGCAGTTGCAGCATGCCCAGCACGCCATTGAGCGGGGTGCGAATCTCATGGCTCATCTTGGCCAGAAAGCGGCTTTTGGCCTGGTTTTCAATTTCCGACTTGGCCGCCGCCTGGCGCGAACGGAAGCCTTCCTCTTTGAGCAGGTTGATGCGGTCGGCCAAGCCAATGGACAAGGTCAGCAGCTCAATAGTGACGCCGACCTTGACCATGGTGCCGCCATAAATACCGAAGATTTCGATGCCCAGCGAGCCGCTGGTGGCGACGATAAACGAGGTGAGCAAAATGCCCCAGGCGAGGATGTAATAAGAGCCGTAGCGCAGGCCTTGGCGCCAGATATACACGCCGCTGACCAGCAGAATAAAGGAGACAAACAACACCGTCAGGCTGGCGAGAATATTCCACGCCTGCAAGCCAATCACCGCGACCGACACCATGCAGCAAAGAATCAGCGCCATCAGCCCTTGCAGGGCTTTATCCAGGCGCGGCGCATATTGCCCGGTATGCAAAAAATGGCGGCTGAATTGGGTGGCGCTAAAGCTGTGCAGGAACATCAGAAAATAGATGCTCACCGACTGCAGCTCGATCAGGTTGGGCATCAGCTTAAACAGCATGCCGTCAAAACTGGCGGCGAACAGGCCGATGTTGAGGTTGTACACCAGGTACCAGAAGTAGGCGCGCTCACGCAGGGAGAAGAACAGGAACAGGTTGTAGCAGAACATCGCAAACAGCACGCCGTAGAAGGCGCCATTGGCACCCATCAGGTTTTCCTGGGCAGCGGCGCTGGCGCTGTAGGTGCTGAAGAACATCGGCACAAACAACGTACTGGTGCTCTCAATGCGCAAGATCAGCGTGCTTTGCCCTTTGGGCAGAACCATGGGAAACCAGAAATTGCGCACCTGCACCGGGCGCTGGGAAAACGCAAAGCGGTCGCCGCTTTCCTGAGCCTCTAACCTGCCGTCTGGGGTTTGCAGGTAGAGCTGAATATGGTCGAGCAGCGGGTAGTTGATTTCCAGATACCCGGCCAAGTCATGCGGGCGGGTATTGAGCAGCCTGACCTTGAACCACCAGACCGAGCCATTCTTGCCCAGGTTGACATGGTCGCTGCGCGCGCCCTGAAATTCCCGGTCAGGAATGGCCTGCACCTGCTCCAAGCTAAGAATGCCGTGGGGGTCTTCGACATAGCCGATATAGGGCGCCAGCGACAGGCGCAATTCGTCCTGATTCAGGGGCGCAAGCGCACCCGCGCTAGCCCAGGAATGTGCAGCGAACAGGCACAGCAGCAGCACCAGACAAATACGAGGCATCCGTGAACCTCTTCATAGATCCTGGCAGAGCTACACACTCCAGGCCGTTTGCAATGTAGTGCGCTCGGCCAGGCGGCTCCACTCTTGTTTGTCTGGCACTGTGCCTCTATGCCGTGCGCCCTTCAAGTGTCGTTTTCACGGGAGTTAATCAGGCTGTCTACCGTCGGAACCCGTGTATCACTTTCCATCTGGGCGTCATGCTCAATCTGGTGACTGAAATTTTCCAGCGGTGGGTTAGCCGGCTGGGCATCACTGGCAAACACCGGAGGGCTGAGAATATAAGCCGTGAGCAAACGACTGAGGCCGGCCAGGCTGTCGATGTGGGTACGCTCGTAGCCGTGGGTGGCATCACAGCCAAAGGCTAGCAGAGCGGTACGGGTATCGTGGCCGGCCGCCACCGCTGATTGCGCATCGCTGTGGTAGTAGCGAAACAAGTCGCGGCGCACCGGCACTTCGTGCTTCTCGGCCAGACGCAGCAAGTGGCGGGACAGGTGATAGTCATAGGGGCCGCCGGAGTCCTGCATGGCCACACTGACCGTATGCTCGCTGGACTGCTGGCCCGGCGCTACTGGCGCAATGTCGATACCGACAAATTCGCTGACATCCCAATTCAACGCCCCGGCCGCGCCAGAGCCGACCTCTTCGGTGATGGTAAATAGCGGGTGACAGTCGATGGCCGGCTCAATGCCGCTTTCCACCAAGCCCTTGAGCGCGGTGAGCAAGGCTGCCACGCCGGCTTTGTCATCCAAGTGGCGAGCACTGATATGGCCGCTTTCGGTGAACTCGGGCAACGGGTCGAAGGCGACGAAATCGCCGACATTGATGCCCAGCGACTCACAATCGGCGCGGGTGCTGCTGTACGCATCCAGGCGCAACTCAACGTGGTCCCAGCTGATGGGCATTTGATCGATAGCCGTGTTAAACGCATGCCCGCTGGCCATTAGCGGCAGCACGCTACCGCGGAACACACCGGTTTCGGTAAACACGCTGACGCGGCTGCCTTCGGCAAACCGGCTGGACCAACAACCCACCGGCGCCAGGCCGAGGCGGCCGTTGTCTTGCACCTGGCGGACGATGGCGCCGATGGTGTCCAAGTGCGTCGACACCGCGCGATCGGGGCTGTTTTGCTTGCCCTTGAGGGTGGCGCGAATAGTGCCGCGGCGAGTCAATTCGAAAGGGATGCCGAGCTCTTCGAGGCGTTCGGCGACGTAACGCACGATGGTGTCGGTAAAGCCAGTGGGGCTGGGGATGGCGAGCATTTCCAGCAGCACGCGGCGCAGGTAATCGAGGTCGGGTTCAGGGACTTTTTTCATGGGGTCTCCTTGAGAAGCCTATGCGCTTCGTAGGGTGTGCTGTGCGCACCAAGCGATTCACGCGTGTACGCAGTGGTGCGCACAGCACACCCTACAAAGAGAGATCAGCCAGCGGTCTGGCTGAGGGGAAACAGCAGGTCAATAAACCGCTCTGCCGTCGGTTGCGGCTGGTGGTTGGCCAGGCCTGCGCGTTCATTGGCTTCAATAAACACGTAGTCCGGCTGGTCGGCCGCCGGCACCAGCAGGTCGAGGCCGACGACAGGGATATCCAGCGCCCGCGCCGCACGCACGGCGGCATCTGCGAGCACCGGGTGAAGAATGTCGGTGACATCTTCCAAGGTGCCGCCGGTATGCAGGTTGGCGGTACGCCTTACGGCCAAGCGCTGACCAGCCGGCAGCACGCTGTCGTAGTCAAACCCAGCCGCGCGCAAGGTACGGTGGGTTTCTTCATCCAGCGGAATTCGGCTCTCGCCGCCGGTTGCGGCTTGACGACGACGGCTTTGCGCTTCAATCAGCGCGCCGATGCTATGGCGGCCATCGCCAATCACTTCGGCCGGCCGGCGAATGGCCGCTGCCACCACGACAAAGCCGATAACCAGAATGCGCAGGTCCGCGCCTTCGTGAAAACTTTCCAACAGCACGCGGTTGTCGAAGGCTTGCGCGCGTTTAATCGCCGCTTCCACCTCCTCTTCGCTGCGCAAGTCGATGGCCACGCCTTTGCCCTGCTCACCGTCTACCGGCTTGACCACCACGCGGCCGTGCTCGGCGAGAAAGTCGGCATTTTCTTCCGGCTCACCAGCCAGCTGCTGCGCCGGCAATTGCAGGCCGACGCGACGCAGAGCGCGGTGGGTCAGGAGTTTGTCCTGACAGAGGGTCATGCTCACCGCACTGGTGAGGTCGCTAAGCGATTCACGGCAGCGAATGCGCCGGCCGCCCTGGTTGAGGGTAAACAGCCCCGCTTCGGCATCGTCCACCTGTACTTCAATACCGCGCCGACGGGCTTCGTCGACGATGATCTTGGCGTAGGGGTTGAGCTCCGCTTCCGGGCCTGGGCCAAGAAACAGGGTTTCGTTGATGCCGTTTTTGCGTTTGAGGGTAAAGGTGGTCAGGTCACGGAAACCCAGCTTGGCGTAAAGGCGCTTGGCTTGGTGGTTATCGTGCAGCACGGACAAGTCGAGGTAACCGAGACCACGGCTCATATAGTGTTCGATCAAGTGCCGCACCAGCACTTCGCCGACGCCAGGGCGCGAGCACTGTGGCGACACAGCCAAGCACCAGAGGCTGCAGCCATTGTCCGGGTCATTAAAGGCCTTGCGATGGTTGAGGCCCATCATGCCGCCGATCACCTCACCACTGTCGGCGTCTTCGGCTAGCCAGTATTCCGGGCCGCCATCTTCCTTGGGGGTCAGGCGTTCGGGGTCGACCGGCAACATACCGCGCAGTTGGTAGAGCTGGTTAAGCGCCTGCCAATCCTCGGCGTTTTGCACGCGGCGCACGTTAAAGCCACGAAAGCCGCGACGTGCCGGGCGGTAGTCGGTAAACCACAGGCGTAGGGTGTCGGAGGGGTCGAGAAACAAACCCTGCGGCGCCTGCGCCAGCACTTGATGAGGCGCGGCCACATAGAGGGCAATATCGCGCTCGCCGGGCTTCTCGCTCAGCAGCTCGCTGGCCAGCAGTTCCGGGGTTGGGTAAGTATGGCCGATCAAAATTCGCCCCCACCCGCACTGCAACGCCAGCGGCGGGTTGGCGTTGTGATTGCCATCCTCGGCAAAACGCGCCTGCAAGCGTTCGTAAGACGGCGGTTGACCGCGCAGCAGGCGCTGGCTGTAGGCATAGCCTTTCATCAAAAATCTTCCCTTGCGAACGCGGCCGCTCAGGGCCGCGCTTGCCTGGTTTTAAAGACCTTGTTCGCTCAGCCACAGGTTGAGGGCAGCGAGTTGCCACAGTTTCGAACCGCGCAACGGCGTCAGCTGGCCTTGCGGGTCAGTGAGCAGTTGGTCGAGCATCGACGGGTTAAACAGGCCACGGTCTTGGCTGGGGTCCAGCAGCAATTCACGCACCCAACCCAAGGTGTCGCCTTGCAAATGCTTGAGTCCTGGCACCGGGAAATAGCCTTTAGGCCGGTCAATCACAGCGGCTGGAATCACCAGGCGTGCGGCTTCTTTAAGCACCTGCTTACCGCCATCGGGCAACTTGAAGCGCCCAGGAATACGGGCCGACAGCTCCACCAGGCGGTAGTCCAGAAACGGCGTGCGTGCTTCCAGGCCCCAGGCCATGGTCATGTTGTCGACGCGCTTAACCGGGTCATCAACCAGCATTACCGTGCTATCCAGACGCAGGGCTTTATCCACCGCCGCATCGGCGCCAGGGCGCTGGAAGTGTTCGCGTACGTATTCACCGGCGCAGTCGCCGGTCAGCCAAGCCGGCTGCACGGTGGCGCGGTATTCGTCGTAGCTGCGGTCGAGAAAGGCATCGCGGTAGGCGGCATACGGATCGGCCGCTCCATCCACTAGCGGATACCAGTGGTAACCGGCAAACAGCTCATCAGCGCCCTGCCCGCTTTGCACCACCTTGCAATGCTTGGCCACTTCACGGGAAAGCAAGTAAAAGGCGATGCAGTCATGGCTGACCATCGGCTCGCTCATGGCGTGGAACGCCGCTGGCAGTTGCTCGATGATCTCGCGCTCATCAATACGCAGCTGATGGTGGCGGGTGCCGTAATGCTGGGCGATCAGGTCGGAGTATTGAAACTCGTCGCCGCGCTCGCCGCCGGCATCCTGAAAACCGATGGAAAACGTCGACAGGTTTTCCACCCCGACTTCGCGCAGCAGGCCCACCAGCAGGCTGGAATCGACGCCGCCAGACAGCAGCACGCCGACATCCACCGCCGCACGCTGACGGATCGCCACGGCTTCGCGCAGGCTGTCCAAGGTCAGGTCGCGCCACTCGTTAAGGCCGTAAGCCTGCTCGTTGGCGGCGGGGCCGTAGTTGAGGGCCCACCACTGTTTTTGCGTGGTCTTGCCTTGTGCGTCGATGCGCAACCAAGTGGCTGGCGGCAGTTTTTGCACATTGGCCAGGATGGTGCGCGGCGCGGGCACCACGGCGTGGAAGTTCAGGTAGTGGTTAAGCGCCACCGGGTCGAGGGTTTTATCGATATCGCCGCCTTGCAGCAAAGCCGGCAAGGTCGAGGCAAAGCGCAGGCGCTCAGCGGTGTGCGACAGGTACAGCGGCTTCACGCCCAGACGGTCGCGGGCAATAAACAGCTCGCGCTTGTCACGCTCCCAAATGGCGAAGGCAAACATGCCATTGAGCTTGGGCAGCAGGTCAGCGCCCCAGGCGTGATAGCCCTTGAGCAGCACCTCAGTGTCGCCCTCAGAGAAAAACTGATACCCCAAGGCTTGCAGCTCGGCGCGCAGCTCAGGGTAGTTGTAGATGGCACCGTTAAACACCAGCGACAGGCCCAATTGGCTGTCGATCATGGGTTGGCCGGAGGCGTCCTCCAGGTCCATGATTTTCAGGCGACGATGGCCCAAGGCAATCGAGCCCTGGCTATGAAAGCCATGGGCATCCGGGCCGCGTGGGGCCAGGTGATGGGTAATGCGCTCGACGGCCGCGAGGTCGGCCGGGCGATTGTTGAAACGTAACTCTCCAGATATTCCGCACATAGTCCTTACCGGGTTTCCGTTGGGGATAAAGGGGGGCGCGCAATCAATGCGCTAATGGAGCAGACCGGCTTTTAGATAAATGCGTTCTAGGTAGATGAATGGCTGAGGCTTCGTGGCCGCTTTTGCGCTTGGTGGCGCTGGGTTTGGGGGTGGTATTCGTTACCGCGGGGGCTGGGCGTTTTGTTTCGCGCCTTACGCGCGAGTTTCTTTTTTCAGTCGTCGGAATGCCGCACCACAAAAAAGAAACCAAAAAGGCTTGCCCCTACCTTGGCCCTGCGCTGCGCTGCGGGTGCCCTCATTCCGTCGCCGCTCCAGGGGCCCGGCACAACGGGCCTTCCACGGCGACTCCATTCGACCTGCGATAAACGGGGCGGGTAGATCACAAACCAGATCAAAAGCAGATCAAGAGCCCCTCTCCCCCGGCCCCTCTCCCGCTAGCGGGCGAGGGGTGACGAAGACTCTCGACCTCACTCGGTCAGCTCCCTCTCCCGCTTGCGGGAGAGGGCTGGGGAGAGGGGCCTTTGATCTTGATCTACCCGCCCCGTTTATCGCAGGCCGAGTGGAGTCGTTGTGTAAGGGGGCGCCGGCTAGGTGGAGCGGCAGGAGCCGCGAAAGGCGTGGGGCCAAGGATGGCCCTGCACGCCGACCCCTGGAGCAACGACGGAGGGAGGGGACCTGGAGCGCAGCGCAAGGCCAAGGTAGGGGCAAGCGTTTTTGGTTACTTTTTCCGCGACTGGAAAAAGTGACTCGCGCGTAAGGCGCGAAACCGATCTATCAGCCCACACGCCAACGAAGAAAACCCCCACCACCAAAGCAAAGCTGGTGCGCACAGCACACCCTACAAAACACACCGAGTAAGGCGCGAAACCAATCGCTCAGCACACGCAGTAAAGAAGAACACCGCAGAACAAAAAGCAAAAGCCGGTGCGCACAGCACACCCTACAAACACACCGAGTAAGGCGCGAAACCACACGTCCAGCCACGGAAAAAGTACCCCCCTTCCCCCAATCATCAATCCCAGCAATATCAACTACCAACACCATGTGTTTCTCAACCCAGCCCCAGAAGCGGAAGCTTGGCCCCGAAGTCACTTACCTACCTACTGAGGAACACACCATGAAAACCATCGCCACCGCCACCCTGCTCACCGCCTTATTAACCGGCAACGCCTTCGCCGCCGCCGACGTTAACCACAGCTACGAAGCAGCAACCGCCAAACCCACCACCGAACAAAGCAAAACCCCAAAAGCCGACAACACCACCCAAGCCGTCGACAAAAAACTCGACAGCGAAGAACAACGCTGGGGCCAACCACGCTGGTGGCATTGATGGGCAAAACACCAACAAGGGCGCCAACTAGGCGCCCTTGTTGTTTCTGCACCATAAGCGACCGCTGGTCCTGTTTATCGAACAACGCCAATTTGCCGCGACTCCACTTTCAGTAACCCACAAAAAATGGAGCATCGACATGCGCAAATTACCTTTCTCTGCCTTGTTACTCAGCGGCCTGCTCGCCGCCTCCTCTACCACCCTCGTGATGGCAGCCACCGTCAGCCCCGGCAACGGCGTGGGCGGTGCCCCGGAAGCCGGCACCACAGGTGAAGGCACCGGCACCTCCAGCACCGGCGCCAACGCCCCTGGAACTGGCGCCGGCACTGGCGCGACCGGCACAGGCACCACTGGCACCGGCACCGGTCCTGCGGGCACAGGTACCGGCACTACAGGAAACAGCACGGGTGGAACCGGCACTGGCGTCGGTACAGGCACCGGCACCACTGGCTCTGGCGCTGGGGCGACCGGCACGGGTGGCGCCATGAGCCCATCGGGCGGCAGCAGTGGTAGCAGCTCCGGTAGCGGTGGCACCGGCAGCGGTGGCACTGGCACAGGCGGCACTGGCACAGGCGGAACCGGTGGCGGCATGGGTGGCGGCGCCGGTGGTAGCAGCGGCGGCGCGAGTGGCGGCGCAGGCGGTTCTGGTGGAGCAGGCGGCGGCGCGGGTGGCGGCAGCTAATGCTTCAAGCAGTATCCATGGCCAGTGGGGTTTCCCTTCTGGCCATTTTTTTTGCGTGGTTGAGGTGCCGACCCGTTGAGCGAAGCCCAGAGACCGACCTCAACACTGCCCCTTAACCGCCCACCCATTTACAGGTATAAGTCTGCCCAGCCATCCATGGACGCGCCCCCAGTAGTCGGGCCGGAGACCCTGCGTGATCAAACCCCTACGTATCGCCATCATCGGCGCAGGCCCCGCCGGCCTTGCGGCTGCCTTATATCTTCACCGTGCCAGCCACACCGTTACCCTTTTTGAGCGTTTTGCCGAAGCCGCGCCGGTCGGTTCCGGGCTGATCTTGCAGCCGACCGGTCTGACCGTGCTGGAAGATCTTGGCCTATTCCACGCCATCGCCCAATTGGGCGCCCGTATCGACCGCCTATATGGCGCCGATGCCCAGTCTGGGCGCACGGTGTTGGATGTGCGTTACGCCGCGATCAAAGGCGGCCGCCATGGCATCGCCGTGCACCGCGCGGCACTGTTTCATGTGCTGCATGAGGCCGTCGTTGCCGAAGGTATACCGGTGGAAACCGGCCTGGATATCGATAGCCTGGAAACCCGTGGCGATCAAGCCTGGTTGCTCAGCGCGCAAGGCAATAAGGCCGGCCCGTTCGATTTGGTGGTGGACGCCAGCGGTTCACGCTCCAAATTCAAGGCCTATTCCCTGCAGCCCAGTGAACCGAAACCGCTGCTGTATGGCGCCTTTTGGGCTTCGCTACAAGCCGACGCCGACGCCCTCAATAGCAAGGCGCTGGTGCAGCGCTATCAGCGGGCGACCACCATGATCGGCGTGCTGCCCATCGGCCAAGCGCAGCCCAACGGGCCGGCGATGAGTGCATTTTTCTGGAGCACCAAACCCGATGAGGTCGACACGCTAAAACGCGCCGGCATCAATAGTTGGAAGGATCAGGTCGCCGGCTTGTGGTCGGACTGCGAGCCCTATTTGCAGCAGGTCAACAGCTTCGACGACATGACCTTGGCCCGCTACGGCCACCACACCTTAAAGATGCCGGTCGGCCGCAGCCTGGCAATTATTGGCGACGCTGCGCACTCCACCAGCCCGCAATTGGGCCAAGGCGCAAATATGGCGTTGCTCGATGCCCGCGCTCTGGTGCATGCACTTAACACCAGCAACGACCTGGAAAGCGCCCTGCCCCGCTACGCCGCCTCGAGACGCCTGCATGTACGCACCTTTCAGGCGTTGTCTGCCGCGTTTACGCCGTTCTACCAATCCGACTCAACGCTGATGCCGTTACTGCGTGATCGGGTGATGGCGACGGTGTCGAAGATACCGCCGGCGCCACAAATATTGGCCTCAATGGTGGCCGGAACCTTGGTGGACCCGTTTAAAGCGATCGGTCTGCGCGAGCGCAGCTGGAACAAGTAGGGTGTGCTGCGCGCACCAAGCGGTACAACGTCGACCACGATGGTGCGCATAGCACACCCTACAACCCAGCAATCTCCCGCAGCCGATACCACGACATGCCCAACGCCAGCAGCGGCGTGCGCAGCAGTTTGCCGCCGGGGAATTTCATATGCGGCACTTGGGCAAACAGATCAAAGCCGGTGCTGTCTTGCCGGCAAATTGCTTCGGCCAGCAGGCGCCCAGCCAGGTGCGTGGTGTTCACGCCATGGCCGGAATAAGCCTGGGCGAAGTACACATTGGTTTCCCCTTTCAGCCGGCCAATCTGCGGCAAGCGGTTAGCGCCGATACCAATGGTGCCGCCCCAGGCAAAGTCGATGCGCGTGTCGGCCAGTTGCGGGAACACGCGGAGCATTTTCGGGCGCATATAGGCGGCGATATCGTGCGGGTCGCGACCGGAGTAATGGCAGGCGCCACCGAAGAGTAAACGGCGGTCGGCGGAAAGGCGGAAGTAGTCCAAGCCAACACGCTGATCACACAGTGCGCGGTTGCCGGGAATCAACTGCGCCGCCTGCGCTTCGCTCAGTTGTTCGGTGCCGATGATATAGCTGCCCGCCGGCAATACCGTGCCGCTAAGCGCCGGTACCAAGCCCGCCAGGTGAGCGTTGCCACACAGCACCAGGTTATTGGCGCGCACCATGCCGGAGGGGGTGTGCACCTTAACCTTGGCGCCGTATTCAATGCGCTGCGCGGCGCTGTTTTCGAAAATGCGCACGCCCAGCTTGTGCGCCACGGCGGCTTCGCCGAGGGCCAGGTTGAGCGGGTGCAGGTGGCCGGAGCCGCTGTCGATCATGCCGCCGACAAACACCTTGGAGTCGACCACACGCTGCATGTCGCCTGGCTCAATCAGGGTCAGCTCATGGCCGTAACCCATACGCTCCAGCGCCTGCTTATCCTCGATAAAACCTTGGTAGTGCTGGGGGGTGTTGGCGAGGTCGCAGTAGCCCCAGGTCAGATCGCAGTTGATGGCGTACTTGGCCACGCGCTGGCGGACGATTTCCACCGCTTCCAGGCCCAGGCGTTCGAGGGTGGCCACGCCATCGCTGCCGATCTGCCCGGCAAATTTCGACAGGTCATGGCCAACGCCACGAATCAGTTGCCCGCCATTGCGTCCACTGGCCGCCCAGGCAATTTGCTTGGCTTCCAGCACCACCACCGACAGGCCACGCTCGGCCAATTCGATGGCGGTGTTCAAGCCGCTAAAGCCACCGCCGACCACACACACATCGCAATCCAGCGAGCCGTTAAGCACGGGAAAGTCGATCTGTTTATTGCGCGTGGCGTGGTAGTAGGAGGCGGTGTGGGCAGTCGGCGCCACACCCGCGAGAGAAGAATTCAACGACATACGAGGCCTATAGCCTGGGGGTTTGCGCCCCCAGGTCATGATGGGACAAACCGATTAGCGACCGGACTTGTAGTTGTTCCACGCGCGGGTAGTCCAGCGCATAACCGCAGGCGGCAGTTCCGAGGAAACGTAGAGTTTCTTCAGCACGTCATCCGATGGGTAGATGGACGGGTTGTTGCGAATTTCCGGGTCCATCACCTTATCGGCGGCCTGGTTGGCGTTGGCGTAACCGACAAAGTCGCTGACCTTGCTGATCACATCGGGCTTGAGCAGGTAGTTGATAAATGCATGGGCCTCGTCGATGTTTTTGGCATCGGCGGGAATGGCCAGCATATCGAACCACAGGTTGCCGCCCTCTTTGGGTACCACATAGGCGATCTCGTTGCCGTTGCCGGCTTCTTTAGCTCGGCTCATGGCCTGGAAAGCGTCGCCGGAATAGGCAAAGGCTACACAGATATTGCCGTTGGCCAGGTCCGCTACGTACTTCGAGGAATGGAAGTAGGTGATATGCGGGCGAATGGCGTCGAGTTTTTTCTGCGCCACTTTGTAGTCTTCAAGGTTTTTGCTGCGCGGGTCGAGGCCCAGGTAGTTGAGCACCGAGGGGTAGATCTCGTCGGGCGAGTCCATAAAGGACACGCCACAGGCTTTGAGCTTCTCGATATTTTCCGGCTCATACAGCACCGCCCAGGAGTCGATGCTATCGACGCCGAGCACTTCCTTGACCTTCTTGACGTTGTAGGCGATGCCGTTGGTGCCCCACAGGTAGGGCACGGCGAAGTTGTTGCCGGGGTCGTTGGCTTGCAAGCGTTCGAGCAGGGCCGGGCTTAAGTTTTGCAGGTTCGGCAGTTTGCTTTTGTCCAACTTCTGAAACACCCCGGCGCGGATCTGCCGGCTAAGGAAGTGGTTGCTCGGCACCACCACGTCGTAACCGGTGCGCCCCGCCAGCAGCTTGCCTTCCAGGGTTTCGTTGGAGTCGAACACGTCGTACACCGGGTTAATGCCGGTTTCAGCCTTGAAGTCTTTCAAGGTGGTTTCGCCGATGTAGTCGGTCCAGTTGTATACGTTGACCACGCCTGCGGCATAGACGCCGCCGCTAAGCAGCAACACGCTGCCCGCCAGCACTGTTTTGATCAGTGATTTGCTCATCGAGTCGTACCTATTAAACACTCAACAGCAGGAACTCGCGCTCCCAGGAACTGATGACGCGCTTGTAGTTTTCATGCTCGGCGCGCTTCACCGCCACATACGCAGCAGGGAAACGCTGGCCCAGGTATTCCTTGACCATGCTCGACTGTTCCATGCATTCCAGCGCCTGCTCAAGGGTCAGCGGCAGGCGCAGATTGCGCCGCTCGTAACCACGACCGACCACCGGCTCGCTCGGGCTCAAGCCTTCAATCATGCCCACATAACCGCAGAGCAAGCTGGCCGCCAGGGCCAGATACGGGTTGGCATCGGCGCCCGGCAGACGGTTTTCCACGCGCATATTTTGCGGATCAGATTCCGGCACGCGTAGGCCCACGGTGCGGTTGTCCGACCCCCATTCCACGTTCACCGGCGCCGATGTGTCGGGCAGGAAGCGGCGGAACGAGTTTACGTTAGGGGCGAACAGCGGCAGGGTTTCCGGGATGTACTTTTGCAGGCCGCCGATATGGGCAAGGAACAACTCACTCATGCTGCCATCTTCGTTGGCAAACACGCTCTTGCCGGTTTCCAGGTCCACCACGCTCTGGTGCAAATGCATGGCGCTGCCCGGCTCGCCGGTCATTGGCTTGGCCATAAAGGTGGCCGCCACGTTATGACGCAGCGCGGCTTCGCGCATGGTGCGTTTGAACACAAAAATCTGGTCGGCCAGTTGCAGCGCATCACCATGACGGAAGTTGATTTCCATCTGCGCGGTGCCTTCCTCGTGAATCAGGGTATCGAGGTCCAGGCCCTGGGCTTCGCACCAGTCGTACATGTCTTCAAACTTGGTGGCTTCGATGGAATAGCTCTGCCGGCCGGTTTCCTGACGCCCGGAGCGGCCCACCGGCGGCTTCAACGGGTAGTCCGGGTCGGGGCTGCGCTCGGTGAGGTAGAACTCCATTTCCGGAGCAACAATCGGCTTCCAGTTTTTTGCGGTATACAGCGCCAGCACTTTCTTGAGGATATTGCGCGGCGACAGGTCGATGGGGTTGCCCATCTTGTCGTAGGTGTCGTGGATCACCTGGGCGGTCGGTTCCAGCGCCCAGGGCACCAGGAACACGGCGTTTTCGTCGGGGCGGCAGTGCATGTCGATATCGGCGGGGTCGAGCAGGTCGTAATAAACGTCGTCGTCGACAAAGTCGCCGGTCACCGTTTGCAGCAGCACACTCTCCGGCAGGCGCATGCCCTGCTCAGCGAGAAATTTATTGGTTGGGGAGATCTTGCCGCGGGCGATACCGGAAAGGTCGGAGACCAGGCATTCGACTTCGGTGACTTTGTTGTTATTCAGCCAAGTTTTCAGCTGTTGCAGATCGCCTTTCATAAACCCTCAGGGAGTTGTCTTTGAGGCGTCGATTCTGCGCAGCGGTTTGTCGCGCCATCTATCCAGTTTGCGCAGCGCCGGCTGCCACTTTTTGGCGCATGTGGCAATTAGTCGCTCAACTGGCTACCTAAGCTCCGCTAGAGGCTAAACAATCAGCGCTGCAGGCGCGGCCATAATCGGGCTCTTTTAATAACTATCTATAAGCGGCCCGGGGCGCGCATGCCGATCAAGGTTCTGCAAACACTGGATGTGGACCAACAGCGAACGGCCATTGACGGCTGGCACCAGCACTACGCACAAATGTCCGCCGGGCGTTTTCACGGCAGCATCGTGCATGCCCAATGCAACGGCGTAGAAGCCTTTGAAGAGCGGATGAACACCCGCGTCGAACAGCACTTCCATGCCCCCGACAATGCCTTGGTGTTCAGCTTCGACATGGCCGACGGCGCCCTCTACTTATTGAACAGCCAAAGCCAAAACACCTGGATCACCCCCGAGAACTACCGCGAAGTGGCCGTGGTCGTCGACCTCGACTTGATGGGCAAAGGCAGTTGCACCGGCAGCCTGGATGGCCTGCTGCTGACGCCATTGAAATCGCAACAGAGCCAAGTATTCAGCTCATGGCTGAGCTACGTACTGAACAAACTCTCCGCCACCCCGGGCGCCAGCCTGGATGCCGAACTGTCGCGGCAACTGGTCGACGACTGTTTATTCGTGCTCGACAGCTCCTCGCGCGAACTCGACCAACAGCACCAACGACGCGTGGCCGAAGACCGGCGCATCGTCAGCCGAGTATTCGAATTAGCCAGCGCCTACCCGGAAGACAACTTCAACGTTCTACAACTGGCCACTGCCGCAGACGTCACCGTGCGCCAACTGCAACACGCCTTCACCCAATTCACCGGCATCACCCCCAGCGCCTGGCTACGCCTACGCCGCCTCAACGCCGCCCACCGCGACCTCGCCCGCGCAGTGCCAGAAGAAACCACCGTGGCCGAAATCGCCATGCGCTGGTCGTTCTGGCACTTAGGGCGTTTCTCCGAAGCCTATCGAGCGCTGTTCAACGAACAACCCAAATGCACCCTACAGCGGCGCGGTTGAACAAAACCAAGCCCCGTCCAAAAGGCCACGATGCTTTTATAGGCGCGGATCGGCGTCGCCCGCAGCCCTCTCCCCCAGCCCCTCTCCCCTAGCCGGACGCCCGCTTGCGGGAGAGGGGGTTTTGATCCAGCTTTTGATCTGGCTGTTGATCTTGATCTGCCCGCCCCGTTCATCGCAGGCCGAGTGGAGTCGTTGTGTAAGGGGGCGCCGGCTAGGTGGAGCGGCAGGAGCCGCGAAAGGCGTGGGGCCATGGATGGCCCTGCACGCCGACCCCTGGAGCAACGACGTAGCGAGGGAAGTCGCAGCGCAGCCTAGACCCAAGGTAGGGGCAAGCCCTTTTGGTTTCTTTTGGGTGGTGCGGCATTCCGGCGACTGCCAAAAGAAACTCGCGCGTAAGGCGCGAAACAAAACGCCCAGCAAACGAGGTAACGAAGAAAACCAGCAATCCCAAAGCAAAAAGCTGGTGCGCACAGCACACCCTACGAATACCCCACCCAACACCACGCCCAAGCCCCAAAAATCGCACCCAACAAAAAACCCGCCGAAGCGGGTTTTTCTCAGACCATCCCAACATCCTGTCGGCAGCCATCATGGCAATGGTCGATCGTCCCTGATCCTGGAGCACTCCCTGTGCCCCAGTGACAGCTACAGATTAAGCAAACCCCTACAGACAGAAAAGGCGATATCAGAGCCACGTCCTGTAAGCATTTCGCTATAGCGAAGCGGCGCCAAACTGAACCTAGCGCTCGCTCGGGCTAAAAGTGGGCAGCGGGTAATACCGGCCGCAGCCCGTAGCAGAGGGGTTTGCGCCACAACGCTGTTGCTCAATAAACAGCAAAACAGCAGCTTGCCCAGCTACCCCACCTTTTATCGGCGCTTTCACCATCCGCCATGGCCGATAGGTCACACAAACGATGGTTCGCCCTCGAAACCCACCTCACCTGTCATCGTTTAGTAGCAGCCAAGCCTTTTACTGCACAGCAAGGGTGCAGGAAATTATTCGAAGAATTTCTCTTCATAACGCGCAGCACGTTGTTTCTGCGGACAAAAACCGACCACTGATCGGTTAAATGAGAGGAGAAAAAGCGGAACAAGCCCGCAAAATTAGAACCAACCAAAGTTTGGAAAAAACCGATCTAGATCAACACGCAGAAGCTTGTTTACACAGGGAAATTAGGAAAATTCTTAGGCCTGTAAAGGACTTAAAACAGGTTAAAAACGCAAAGATGGCCTGTTGCTATGTCAGTCAAAGGCGACATATGCTCCGCGCCCCGCTGATTTCGGAACATTTTTTTTGAACTTTTCGATCAAAATAAACCTAACAAAATCAGTTAGAAATCCCCGCTAAGCCGGGGCGCCATGAAAGCGACACATACGTTCGCTAGCATGTGCAACATGTGATGGCATATTTCGTGCTTCGTGTGAATAAGGTCCTGGTCCGCAGGCTTAGGCAGTTTCTAAGCGCGGCCAGATATCTCAGCCAGCTTGATCTCGCGAAGTGGAGTGAACGGTCTATGGAAAGACTCAGCACCACGCCGGCCTGGTACCTCCTGCAGTGCAAAGCACGTCAGGACAGCCGCGCCGAGGACAATTTGCTCCGGCAGAACTATGTGACCTTTCGGCCGCAACTTGTCACGCAGCGACTACTGCGCGGCAAACCACAAAGCGTGCTCGAATCGCTGTTTCCCGGTTATCTATTTATCCAGTTGAGCCATGAGGACAACTGGTCTGCGCTGCGCTCCACACGCGGAGTGAGCCGCATCGTCAACTTCAACCACGGCCCCGCTACGGTCACCGACCAGGTGATCGAGCATTTGCGCGCGCGCTGCTCGAATGAATTGCCCAGTTGCACGTTCCAGCCTGGCGACAAGTTGCAAATCATCCAGGGCCCGCTGAACACCCTTGAGGGCATCTTCCTCGGGATGGATGGCACAGAGCGGGTGATGGTCCTGTTGCAGTTACTCAGCCGTGAACAATCTGTTCGCGTGCCTTTAAGCCATATCAAGAGTGCTTAAAGACCGCTGTAAAGGTTTTACCGAACACTGCTTTCACCACATTTTTGCTGACGCGTTCTCGAGGGCCATACGTGCAACCTTGGGGCGGTAGCGTGGGGGAAGGGCCGATTTTCACCGCTGGCAAGCCACCGCCAGCTCAGACCAGGACGCACACCATGCGGGCCCTTTACGCCACAGCCCTGTTGATTGCCCTTACCACCGGCGCTGCTCAGGCTGCGGATCAGCTGTCCAACGCAGCAGATAAAAACGCCCCGACCGTCGGCGATAACGCCGGAACCGGCGTGCCCAACGCTGTCAACGCCGGCACCAGCAATAATCCGAACACCGCCAGTCCAAGCTGACGCAATTGTTAATGAAACCATTTGTAAAAGCAGCGCACTAACCCAAGCGCAACAGCTCCCCGAACGCCCTGACGCGCGTATCGCCGCAGGAATGAACACAGCAAGGACTTCGCATGAAATCGATCCGTCGGCTAGCCCTTACGCTTGCAGCTCCGACCGTACTGCCCGCCTCGGCCTGGGCACTGGACCCTCAAAGTGTCGACGTATTTGGCCTGCAATTCACGCCAACGCTCAGCGTGAAAGAAAGCTACGACGACAACTTCCGCGAACTGGAAAAAGACAAAGAGTCGTCCTGGATCACCTCGATCAAACCAGCCTTCGAGCTGCTGGCTGAGGATAGAAACAGCGCTTACCGCCTGAGCTACGAGGCCAATAGCGAGATCTACCATGACGACAGCGACGCCAGTAACACCGACCACAAAGTGACCCTGGATTCGGTGATGGAATTTACCTCCAGCCAGCGTCTGAAGCTGCAAGCGCAATACCGCAAAACCGAAGACACCGGCGATACAGCGGTTGAGGACGAAAACGACAAGTACCACTCCACCTCGTTCGGCGGTGTGTACACCTTGGGTTCGGCCTCCGCTGCCAACCGTGTCGACCTCGGTGCCACCTACGAAGAGCTGCGCTACGACAACAGCGGCACTATCAACGCCGATGAAGAGCGCGACACCACCGCCTTTAACGCTGTTTGGTATCACCGTCTGGGTGGTTCTACCGAGTCGTTGCTCGAGCTTCGCCACGCTGATTACGACTACGTTCTGGAAGACAGCCCGCGCAATAACAAAAGCAATGCCGTGCTGGTCGGCGGCACTTGGGACGCCACTGCCAAAACCACTGGCAAGGTGCGCGTGGGTTACGAGAAGAAAGACTTCGAAGACAACAGCCGCGACGACCTCACCAGCCCTATGTGGGAAGTCGGTGTCGACTGGAAGCCGCGTACCTATTCGATCTTCAGCCTCACTGCGCGCCGCGCTTTTGACGAAGGTGACGACGGTTCCGACGCGATCAAAAACACCAGCACCAAACTGGCCTGGTCGCATGACTGGACTGAACGCGTGAACTCCCGCACGTTCTATGAATTTGCCAAGCGCGATTACGAAGGTCAGGAGCGTTCCGACGATCTGTCCAGCGCCGGCTTGACCCTGACCTACAAAACCCGTCGCTGGCTGGATGTGGCAGTGGGGTACACCTACCGCGACAACGACTCCAGCGCGGCGAACGAAAGCTACACCCGCAACATTTACATGATCAGCCTGACCGGCAGCCTCTGAGCCGTAGCAACCTGAGTCGTACCTATCTGAGTCGTATCTATGATCCGCAGAATTCTTGTAACGCTGATGACCCTGTTTGTTTGCCAACTGGCCGTTGCTGAAGGCGACGGTCAATACAAGTTGGCTTCTGGTGATGTCGTGCGCATCACTGTTTATGGCGAAGCCGACCTGAGCTTTGAAGAAGTGCGCCTGGACGATGTCGGCACCTTCTCCTACCCGTTTCTTGGACAGGTAAAGGCACTGGGCAAAACCCCCAATCAGATTGAAGACCTGATCGCTAACAAGCTGCGTGAAGGCTATCTGAAAGATCCAAAAGTGACTGTCGCCGTGATCACCTACCGCGAGTTCTATATCAGCGGTGAAGTGCAAAAGCCTGGCGGCTATCCGTACCAGCCCGGCCTCACCTTGCAGCGCGCCATTGCGCTGGCTGGCGGTCTTACCGAACGTGCTTCAACTAAACGCGTAACCATTGTTCGCGGTAACGGTGAAACCCGCCAAGGCGACAAAGCCACTCTCGAAACCGCCATTTTGCCTGGCGATACCATCACCATCGAGCAGGGCTTTTTCTGATGAACGATATTCAGCGCATTAACGCCGAACGCGTCATGCCCTTTCGCAACACCAACGAAGACGATGACGTCATCGACCTGGTCAAACTGGGCAGCGTGCTGTGGCAAGCCAAGTGGAACATCGCGGCTCTGGTGGTGATTGTCACCATGCTGGCTGTGGTCGCGGTACTGAACATCAAGCCGCAGTACTGGGCCAGTGCCACCTTGATGATCGAGGAAAAGAATCCTCAGGTGCTGTCGTTCCAACAGGTCTATGACCCGGCCGACACCACCAGCGAATACCTGCAAACCCAGCTCGGTCTGTTGCAATCGCGTGCTCTGGCAGAGCGTGTGGTACGTGAACTGGATCTGACCACTCACCCGCTGTTTGACCCACGTCAGCAACCGGAGTCGGTGTTAAGCATTCGTGGTTTGATCAAGTCGCTGGGCATCGCCGAGTTTATTCCCGGCCTGATCCATGACGACGAACAAGGTCCGAGCGAGCAAGACATCTTCGACGTTGTGACCCAACGTGTGCGCGACATGGTCGGTGTGCAATTGGTGGGCAAGAGCAAGCTGCTGGCCGTTAGCGTAGAAATGCCAGACGCTGATTTGTCGGCAAAAATCGCCAACGCCTGGGCCAACGGTTTTATCACCAGCCAGTTGGACGCCAGCCTGGATATGTCGCTGGCCACCACCAGTTGGATGAACTCGCGTCTGCAAGAACTGCGCGGCAAATTGAAAGATGCCGAGAACACCTTGCAGGCCTACCGCGAATCCGAAGGCCTGGTTGATGTTGACGGTGTTGCCACCATCAGCGCTAACGAGCTGTCGATGACCGGCAACCGCATGATCGACGCCCGCCGCGCCCGCGCCGAAGCCGAAAGCCAATACCGCCAAGTCCAAGCCATGGGCAACGGTGGCCTGAATCGTCTGGCCAGCGTGCCAGCCGTGCTGGGTCACCCGCTGATTCAGCAATTCAAAGGCGAAGTGGCCAAAGCCCAAGCCAAGGTGGATGAGCTGTCGCGCCGTTATGGCGACAAACACCCGGCCATGGTTGCTGCACGCTCTGACCTCGCGGCTGCCACTGCCAGCCTGCAATCGCAAGTTGAGTTGGTGGTTGCCGGTATTGAGCGCAATTACCAGTTGGCCCAGGCCAACGAGGCGTCGCTGAGCAAGTCGTTCAACAGCAACAAAGCACAGATTCAGGACATCTCCCGCAAGGAGTTCAAGCTGCGCGAGCTGCAACGTGAAGTTGACAGCAACCGCGTGCTCTACGAAACCTTCCTGACTCGCTTGAAAGAAACCGCCGCGACCTCGGACATCAACTCGTCCAACGCCCGCGTCGTCGACAAAGCCATTGTGCCGTTGAAACCCAGCAAGCCACGCAAGTCGCTGATTGTTTCGATTGCCGCAGTACTTGCCGCCGTAATGGGCATCGGTCTGACCTTGCTGTTTGAAGCCTTGAACAACACCTTCAAAAGCACTGACGACGTTGAGAACAAACTCAATGTGCCGGTGTTCGGGGTTATCCCGATGGTGGCGAAAAAGAAACGTCAGCAGATCGCGCATATGTTCGAGCAGAACGAGGACAAGCGTTTCTGCGAGTCAATACGAACGCTGCGAACCAGCCTGGTGTTGTCCGATCTGGATACACCGCGGCAGATCGTGCTGGTCACCTCCTCCGTTCCGGGCGAGGGCAAAAGCTCGATTGCCAGCAACCTGGCGTTCTCCATCGCGCATATCGAAAAAGTGCTGTTGATCGACGCCGACCTGCGTCGCCCAACCATGGCACGCAACTTCGATTTCCCGGTGGGCACACCCGGCCTGGCCAACCTGATTGCCGGTACTGCCAAGCTCGAAGACTGCATCCGCACCGTGGGCAACGTCGACATGATGCCCGCCGGCATGGTGCCGCCGAACCCGCAGGAGCTGCTGTCGTCGTCGCGCCTGACCAATATTCTCGACCTGCTGAAAACCCGTTATCAGCGCATCATCATTGACTCCCCGCCTACTCAGGCGGTGAGTGACTCGATGTTGCTGGCCACCATCGCTAACGCAACCTTGTATGTAGTACGCGCTGAAAGCACTTCCATTGCGATGGTGCAAAAAGGCGTGGGTCAGCTGTTGCAGAACAATGCTCCGGTGACCGGTGTGGTGCTTAACCAAGTGGACCTGCGCAAGGCCAAACGTTATGGCTACAGCTATTCCAACTACTACGAAAACTACGGCGAAACGCCGGCTTGGCGAATTTGTGACCTTTAAGTGGTGATTTGACCACTTGCCAATGGATCCGAACCTGCGCTCGACGCAGGTCATGGATCACCTGCTAACAACCTTATTCATCCGCCGTAGCCTGCCTGTTATGCGCGTTAAAAAACGCGCATGGCCTGCGTGAGCTTCGCCCGGAGGCGACATGATTGACCTGCATTCACACCTGCTGCCAGGCATCGACGACGGTGCCGCCGACATGAACCAAGCGCTGGAAATGGCGGCGCATGCGGTTGCCTGCGGCACCACCCATATGGTCTGCACGCCGCACTTGCACCCTGGCCGCTACAACAACACCAAGGCCAGCATCAATGCCGTGGTTCGCCGTTTTGCCACGGCGCTGGCCAATGCCGGTATCGACCTGCAAGTCAGCGCGGCAGCGGAAGCGCGTTTTGATTCAGACCTGCTCAACCTGGCCCTGCGCGGCGAACTGCCGTTTCTCGGCCAGTGGAATGGCCGCAACGTGTTGCTGCTGGAGTTCCCCCACCAAGCGATTCCGCAGCAGGCTGACAAGCTCACTGGCTGGATGCTGAAGAACAATATTCAGCCGCTGATTGCCCACCCCGAGCGCAACAAAAGCCTGATGGGTGGCAACAACTACAAACGTATTGAACCTTTTCTGGCCCAAGGCTGTTTATTGCAGGTCACGGCCGGTTCGGTTGCAGGCGATTTCGGCAGTGCAGCGCAAGAGTTGGCCGAACGCTTTCTGCTCGCCGGCCAAGTAACCATTTTGGCCAGTGATGCACACAACATGAAACATCGCCCACCTAACCTGTTACCCGGTCTCGCCCACACCATCGAACTGCTCGGTGAGTCAGCCGCACGGCTGCTGGTGGAAGACAACCCGTGGCGCATTGCCCGCAGCCATTTCGCCAACGCGAGCGCCGCATGAACGACCTTGCTGCAGAACAGACCATGGAACAGCCGCGCGCCCGAGAGCGACGCGGCACTCGCCAGCCAGCAAAACCGCAATCGCGTACCCAGTTGGCGTTGACCCTGGTGTGCCTGGCGGGCTCGCTGGCAGTGATGTTCCCGGCCGCCGAAATGGCCCTCGCAGGCCTGGCCAGCTACCGCGCCGAATTGGCCTTACAGCGTTGGAACAAAACCCAGCGTGCTCCAGACCAAGGCAAATGGCAGGCAGCCTTGCGCGCCGCTCAGCAGACCAACACGGTTAACCCGGTGGCCAGCGGCACTTATTTGGATCAGCTCGGTCAGGTGTATGCCTGGCAGGCTTTCGATCAGGCGGTGGGTGCCGAAAGTGCCCGCCCCTCTCGCCTGCTGGCAGCCGCTGCCTTTCGCCAAGCGACGGCAGCACGGCCGACCTGGCCGAACACGTGGGCGCATTTGGCCCATAGCAAATACGCCTTGGGCGAGTTCGATGAGGAATTCGCCCAGGCACTAAAGGAAGCTGATCGTTTGGGCCCTAACCGCCCTGACGTTCAGCTGGAACTTGCAAGCATAGGTCTACGCGCGTGGCCAATGCTGACTCAACAACAACGCGTCGATGCTGTCACTTCTGCACGCCAAGCCATGGATAGCACTAACGAAGCTGCGAAATCACTGTTTGCCCTTGCCCAGGCCTCAGGTCTGGAACAGACGCTCTGTACGAGCGGCGTTGACGAGAGCGACAGCACCCGAAACTACTGCACGCGTGGAGGTAACCGATAAATGACTTCACAACATAGCAACCTCATGGCTAACCGCCGTGGCCTGACCTTTTGGGGTCAGTGGGTAACCGCCATGTTCCTTGCCAACCTGGTACTCACCGCTCTGGTGGTCTCCAAGTTTGGTTCAATCCCGAGTGAATACCGCGTTCTGGGTATTCTCACCATTCTCGGCTCAGTGCCTTGCTACGCGGCCTTGCAGGTCTACCACAAGCGCCACCGCCTGCTGTCGGGCATGGGCCGTTTGCTGGCCGGCTGGTGCCTGCTGCTGGGCGCCATGATGACCATCGCGTTCGCGACCCAAACCACCGGCGCCTACTCCCGTGAAGTGGTATTTAGCTGGGCCATTCTTGGCTTTATGGTGCAGGTGCTCAGCTATATCCCACTGCGCATGATCACGCGTTTGCATTCGCGCATCGCCGCTCGGTCATTGTTGGCACCGGCACCTTGGCCAAAGAGCTGGCGGAAAAACTCAGCCATCCAAGCCGTGTGCCGCTGATTGGCATGATCGCTACCGAGCGCAGCAATCCGGAAGACACTTGCGAGCTGCCGGTACTGGGCAACCTCAACGAACTGCGTGATGTCATCGAGCGCGAGAACATTCGCCGCGTATATATCGCCGTGCCGTTGGGCGAAGTGCAGCACATCGAAAACATCTACATCGACCTCTTGGATATGAGCGTCGACGTGGTGTGGATTCCGGACTTCGGCTCGATGCTGCTGCTCAACCAGTCGATCTCCGAAATCGAACACATGCCGGCGATCTACCTCAACGAAAGCCCGATCAGCTCGCACCCGGCCGCCCTGTTCGCCAAGGAAGCCATGGAGCGCTCCCTTGCTGCTCTGGCCTTGCTGATGCTCAGCCCAGTGATGATTGCCATCGCCATCGCCGTGCGTCGCTCCTCCCCTGGCCCGATCCTGTTCAAGCAAGAGCGTCATGGCTGGAACGGCGAAGTGATCAAGGTGTGGAAATTCCGCTCGATGCGGGTTCACGCGCCAGAAACCGTGGTGAAACAAGCCACCCGTGGTGACGACCGCATTACCCCGGTGGGCGCCTTTATTCGTCGCACCTCCCTCGACGAATTGCCACAGCTGTTCAACGTGGTGTTTGGTGAAATGGCCCTGGTTGGCCCGCGCCCCCATGCCGTGACCCACAACATCTACTACACCGACAAAATCCGCGCCTACATGGCCCGTCACCGGATCAAACCAGGCATCACCGGCCTGGCCCAAATCACCGGTCACCGTGGCGAAACCGAGACCATCGACAAGATGCAGCAACGGGTCAACCAAGACCTCAACTACATCAACCAATGGTCGCTGTGGCTGGACGTGAAAATCCTGATCAAAACGCCGTTTACCCTGCTGTCGAAAAACATCTACTGATACGGCGCTTTTAGCTGTACATCCCGGCCGGGCGCCTGCCCTGCCGGGAGCGTTTCCAACCCCCGCACGAGTGTTATCCAAGCACCATGGACGCCATACCTATCGCCTTGTTTTGGGGGCTCGCCCTCTTCGGCCTGTTCGGCAGAGCGCATGTGCTGCTGTACCTGTTTTTCGGCTCCATTCCGTTTGGCGCCTTTGCGGTTATTCCACCGGAACTTACCGGCGGCCTGACCCTGACCCCGACCCCGATGGTGGTGCTGCTGATTATTTTGCGCAGCGTTGCCAGCCCCGGCGGCCTCGAATTTTTTGCCGGCGCGGCGTTTTCTCCCAAGCGCCTGTTCCTGCTGTTTATGTTTTGGCTGGTGGCCATCTTCGTCACCATTTTTATGCCCCGTTTGTTTATGGGCAAAATCACCATTATTCCGGTGCGCCTGGAGCTCTCCACCTTTGGTGAGCCACTGATGCCCACCTCGCAGAACTTCTCGCAGCTGGCGTACCTGAGCATCTCGGTATTTGCCGTGTTTGCTTTTACCCGTCTGCTGCGCTCGCCAGAGATGCGTAAGCACGCCCTAAACGCCATGTGCCTGGGCGGGGCGATGGCGGTGTTTACCGGCATGCTCGACTGGATGAGCCAATACGTCGGCATGGACCCGATTCTGTCGCCGTTCCGCACCGCCAGCTACGCGCTGATGACCGAAGTGCAGATCATGGGTGGCAAACGCATCGTTGGTTTGATGCCCGAGGCGTCGGTGTTTGGTGGCCGCTGCATCATGTTTCTGAGCCTGCTGTACTTCTTCCGCCACGCAATTCCCAAGCGCTGGCTGCGCGAGCGCCTGGTGCCGGTGCTGATTCCGCTGCTGATTTTGTTTGTCTGGCTGTCCACCTCATCGGCCGGTTACGTCGGGCTGCTGGTGTTCTTCCTCGCTGCGATCATCGAGTGGGGCATCCGCAAAAGTCAGCGACGCTCAAACCTGCTCTCCCCCAAGGGCCTGGGCATCGAGTTCTGGGTCGCGTGGAGCGCATTGCTTGGCGTGGGTTTGGTGGTGTTGTTTGCCCCCGGCCTGCTCGACCCGATTGTGGAAAAGATCAACGAAATGGTGTTGAACAAATCGCAGACCAGCTCGTATGAAGAACGCAGCATGTGGACCGCAGTCGGTTGGCAGGCGCTGATCGACAGTTATGGTCTGGGTGTGGGCATCGGTGCAACGCGGGTATCCAACTCGCTGGTGGCGATCCTCAGCAACACCGGCATTGTCGGCGGCGTGCTGTATTTCGCCTTTGCCTTGCAAACCCTGATGCGCAAGCTGCCGGTCCATGCCAGCGGCTTGAGCCGGGCACTGATGACTGGTTGCCGCTACTCCTACATTCCGGCCTTTATCGTCGGGCTGTTGACCAGTACCACACCGGACTTCGGCAGCTTTAACTCGTTCCTGTATGGCTTGGCCCTGGCGGTGATCATCACCACGCCGAAAAAAGCTCAGCAACCTGAAACCTCTAAGGTATTTCGCGTGATTCAACCGCCTCTGCATCACCCGTTTGGTGACGTACCACGATGAGTAAAAGCCCGGCTCAATCACGCGCTGATTTTATTTTTGTCTACCTGGCGTACACCCTGCGCTACCTGTATTTGCTCTTGCTGATTCCGTTCTACGGACGGGTGCTGGGCGTGGAAGGTTATGGCGTGGTGCTGGCTGCCATGTCGCTGATGACCATCGCCTGGCGCTTCGTGGAATGGGGTTTTGCCATGGTCGGCATGCGCGACATCGCCACGGCGGCGCCCGAGCGTTACGCCAGCCTGTTTGGCCAACAGCTAAGCGCCCGTTTGATTCTCAGCGTGATCGCATTCATTGGTGGCGGCGTCGCCATCTGGCTGTCGCCGGTGCTGGCCGCCTACCCGGTTGCCGGTATTGCCGCGGTCACCTTGGGCATCGTTTCAGCGTTCAACCTGGGTTGGTATTTCACCGGCAGCGCCCGCCCACGCAGCGCGGTCAAGCTTGAAGTACTGGGTTTTGCCGTAAGCCTTACGCTGATTTTCAGCTTGGTACGCGGTGAGGGCGATACCGACTTGGTCATGCTCTCGCTGCTGGCCTCGGGCGCCATTGCCCTCGCTGCCGCGCACTGGCTAATTCGCCGGGAAATTTCCAGCGCACGGGTGAGCCTGCGTGATGGCCTGGCCTTGGTGCGCTCCTCCAGCACCGTGTTTTTGTACACCGGCACGTCGGCCCTGCTGATTGCCTCGTCGACCTACTTGTTAAGCATCCTGTCCACGCCTGAGCAGGTCGGCACCTTTGGTGCAGCCGAGCGTTTGATCGCCATTGGCTTGAGCGTGATGGCCCCGGCCGGGCAGATTTTCGTGCCACGCATTACCGCCCTGTTTGTCAGCGACACCGACGGCGCCCACGCGCTGATCCGCAAAGCAATGCTGCTGCTGGTCGGCATCGGCGTGTGCGGTTTGCTCTGCACCCTGGTGCTAGGCAAGTGGGTGGTGCCCCTGCTCTTTGGCCCCGGCTTTGAACAAAGCGTGGCCGTACTGCAATGCATGGCGCTGCTGTTCCCGATCAGCGCGGTGACGCTGGTACTGAGCAGCTACGTACTGATTCCGCTGCACAAGGAAGGCCTGCTGGCCAAAGTCGTCTTGTTCGGCGCCGCACTAAGCCTGCTCTGCGCAGTCCCATTGGGCATCTATTACGGCGGCATGGGTATGGCTGTCGCCCGGGTAATAGGAGAACTGGTGGTGTTTGTCTGCCTGATTTTCTCGTGCTGGAAACTGGGCATCCTGGCTCGCATCTTCAACGTTAAACATGATGGGCTCGTCAAATGAAAGCATTCGTCGTTATCGCCACAAAAGGCCGCACGTTTTGCTCGATTACCTTGAACGCCAAACCCTGACAGCTGCACACGTGCTGATCGTTGGCAGTGAAGACAAAGACGTCGACGGCCTCGCCGCGCACCCAACGGTGGCCGCAGGGCAAACCACAATCATGCTCGCGCGCGCCAGCCTGACCATTCAGCGCAATGCCGGCCTCGAAGCGCTGGTGCCGATGGTGGCAGGCCTGGAGCCGAAAGAGTGGTTCGTGACCTTTTACGACGACGACTTCCGCCCCGCTGCCAACTGGCTGGAAGCTGCCGCGCAGGCCCTGGTTGAGAACCCCAAAGTGGTCGGTATCACCGGCAACGTTTTGGCCGATGGGGTTAACACCGAGTTTGGCGTGACCGAAGGCGATGCCGCGCTGTACCTGGCCGGTAGCAAGGCGCCGGAAGCCCACTGGTCCAGCGCTTCGACGATCAAAACCGTCGACGGCCTGTACGGCTGCAACATGAGCTACCGCGGCACCATCGCTCTGGACATGCGCTTTGATGAAAACCTGCCGATGTACGGCTGGCAGGAAGACTTCGACTACTCCAGCCGCGCCCGTGCCCGTGGCGAGCTGATCCTGCTGCCCGCCGCCCGTGGCGTGCACTTGGGCTCCAGCTCAGGCCGTACCAGTGGCGTGCGCTTTGGCTACTCGCAGATTTCCAACCCGATTTTTCTGCTGAAAAAAGGCTCCATGAGCTACGGCAAAGCCAGTCTGCTGATGTCGAAAAACATCACCGCCAACGTGGTGAAAACCCTGCTGATGGTGCGCATCAAAGACTTCCCCGGTCGCTTGAAAGGCAACCTGCTGGCGTTTAAGCATTTGCTCTCGGGCAAGCTCGATCCGTTGCACGTCAACAAGATCTGACCACCCTGTGCATGTGCCGCAATCGACCCTCATGGGCATAGAAGGATCTGAGATTTGATTTATATAAATGCCCGTTTTCTGACGCAGTCGATCACTGGTGTACAGCGCTACTCCCTGGAAATCAGCTTGCAATTGAAGAAGCTGCTGCCAGATGTGCGCTTTGTAACCCCGCACAATATTGTGCAACACGAGGCTGCCGCCGCACTGGGCGCCGAGGTGATTGGTAGCCGCACCGGGCATGCCTGGGAGCAGATTGATCTGCCGCTATTCCTGAAGAAAAACGGCTCTCCCCTGCTGGTCAACCTGGCCAACACCGCACCGCTGTTTTACCGCAACAAGATCTCCACGCTGCATGACATCGCCTTCGAACGCTTCCCGGAAAACTTCTCCTGGAAATTCCGCAAGGCGTATCAGTTGGCCACGCCCTGGACCATCCGCACCTCGCTGAAAGTCATCACCGTCAGCGAGTTTTCCAAACACGAAATCTGCGAGATCTACAAAACCCCGCCGAGCAAAGTGGTGGTGGTTTACAACGCGGTATCGGAGCTGTTCCAGGCGCAAGCCAAGGAAGCCGAAGAGCCCTATCTGTTGGCGGTGTCATCGCTAAACCAGCAGAAAAATTTCCATGGCCTGATCGGTGCGTTCAGCTTGCTGAAACAGAACAGCCATAAGCTCTATATCGTCGGCTCGCTAAACAAGAATTTCGCCGACCCAGGCTTGGTGAAAAAAATTGAATCCGATAGTCGGATCAAATTGCTCGGGCGGGTGTCCGACGAGCAGCTGATTGATCTGTACAGCGGCGCAGCGGCCTTTATCTACCCCTCGTTTTACGAAGGGTTCGGCATTCCCCCCTTGGAAGCCCAGGCCTGTGGTTGCCCAGTGATTGTCGCCAATGCCGCCAGCTTGCCTGAGGTGTGTGCCGACTCGGCGCTGTACTGCGACCCGCGCGATATCAATGACATCGCCGACAAGATCGAACAGCTTATTTCCACCCCTGCCCTGGCCCAGAGCCTGACCGAAAAGGGGCGAGCGAACGTCGCGCGCTTCAGTTGGCAAGCTTCTGCAAATGGTGTTCTTCAGGTAATTCGGGAGTTCCAATGAAAGTTGCAATCATCCATTACTGGTGGCTCAGCAACCGTGGCGGCGAAGCAGTGTGCTCGGCGCTAGTCGAGTTATTCCCGCAGGCTGACCTGTTTATCCATGTGTGCAACGAAGACGTTGTGCGCAAGGCGTTGCCGAGTACCTTTACCGGCACCATCAACACCGCCTGCCCGGTGCGAAAAAGCACTACCAGAAATACCTGCCTTTTATGCCGATGGCATTGGAGCAACTGGACCTGTCGGCGTACGACCTGATCCTCAGCAGCGAATCCGGCCCGGCCAAAGGTGTGGTCACCCGCCCTGATGCCGTGCATATCTGCTACTGCCACTCGCCGATGCGCTATGTCTGGGACATGTACCACGAGTACCTGTCCGGCGCGGGCCGCCTGATTCGTATGCTGTTCCCGTTTGTCTCGCACTGGCTGCGGGTGTGGGATCGCTTGTCGGCCGACCGTGTTGACCAGTTCATCGCCAACTCCAACTTCGTTGCCCAGCGTATTCGCAAGTTCTACCGCCGCGATGCCGAAGTGATTTACCCGCCGGTGAATACCACCGAGTTTGTCGCCACCGAAACCCGCGGCGACTTCTACCTGTGCCTGGGCCAATTGGTCGCTTACAAGCGCGCCGACCTGGCGGTAGAAGCCTTCAATAAGCTGGGCTTGCCGCTGGTAGTGGTTGGCGAAGGCGAGCTGTTTGAAAAGCTGAAAACCATCGCCAAGCCGAATATCAAACTGCTCGGCCGCCAGCCGTTTCCGGAAATCAAAGACCTGCTGCAACGTTGCCGTGGCTTGGTGTTCCCCGGTATGGAAGACTTCGGCATTGTGCCGGTGGAAGCCATGGCGGCAGGCGCTCCGGTTATCGCCTACGGTAAAGGTGGCGCACTGGAGACGGTTGTCGACGGCAAGACCGGTATCCTGTTCCCCGAGCAGACGGTGGAATCGTTGATCGAAGCCATCCAAAAGGTCGAAAACGGCACGGTCACCTTTGACCCGGCAACTTTGCATGCCCACGCGGCCACCTTCGACAAGAGTATTTTCAAGCAACGCATCAGCGCCTTTGTCGATGAAGCCTTGCGCCTGAACAACCCAGCCCTGCAACGCAGCAGCGCCCCGGCCATTGCCCAGCCCGCGCTTACCGACTGACAGCTACAAGGAGGTCTACCATGCTTCTACCCATCATTATGGCTGGCGGTTCCGGCTCACGTTTGTGGCCACTGTCGCGCCAACTGAACCCCAAACAATTCCTGCAATTGGCAGATTCGCAACTGTCGATGCTGCAGGCCACCATTGCCCGTTTGAAGGGCCTGGATATCACCCTGCCGCGGCTGATCTGCAACGAGCAGCATCGCTTTCTCGCCGCCGAACAACTGCGCCAGTTGGATATGGAAAAATCCAATATCCTCCTTGAGCCGGTAGGCCGTAACACCGCACCGGCAATTGCCCTGGCTGCGCTGCAAGCGGTAGCCGATGGCCAAGACCCAGTGCTGCTGGTGCTGGCTGCCGACCACCTGATCAAAGACGTGGAAGCCTTCCACGCCGCCATCAACACCGCCCTGCCCCTGGCCGACGCCGGCAAACTGGTGACCTTTGGCATCGTGCCGAGTCATCCGGAAACCGGTTACGGCTATATCGAAAAAGGCGCCTCGGCTGGTGTAGGCGGCTTTGCCGTCAGCCAGTTCGTTGAGAAACCGGACCTGGCCACCGCCACCGACTACCTCAAAAGCGGCGACTTCCTGTGGAACAGCGGCATGTTCCTGTTCCGTGCCAGCCGTTATCTGCAAGAACTTGAGCGCTTCCAGCCGGCCATTCTCGAGGCCTGCAAAAAAGCCTTGGCCGGCGGCCAGCAAGACCTGCACTTCACCCGCGTATGTGCCACCGAATTCGGCGCCTGCCCGGACGACTCCATCGATTACGCGGTGATGGAAAAAACCGCCGACGCCGTGGTGGTGCCACTGGATGCAGGCTGGAGCGATATCGGCTCGTGGTCGGCGCTATGGGATGTCAGCGAGAAAGATGAACACGGCAACGTGCTCAAAGGCGATGTGCTGCACCACAGCAGCAGCAACAACTATGTGCACGCCGACAGCCGTCTGGTCACCCTGGTTGGCGTCGAAGACTTGGTCGTGGTCGAAACCAAAGACGCGATCATGGTGGCGCACAAAAACAACGTGCAAGACGTGAAGAAAATCGTCGAGCAGTTGAAAGCCGGCGACCGCAAGGAGCACATCAACCACCGTGAGGTGTACCGCCCATGGGGTGTGTATGACTCCATCGACGACGGCCACCGCTACCAGGTTAAACGCATCACCGTGAAGCCGGGCGCCAAGCTCTCGGTGCAGATGCACCACCACCGCGCCGAACACTGGATTGTGGTGAGCGGCACAGCCAAGGTCACCAATGGCGACACCACCTTTTTGGTCACCGAAAACCAGTCGACCTATATCCCTATCGGTCAGATCCACGCCCTGGAAAACCCCGGTGTCATTCCCCTGGAACTGATCGAAGTGCAATCCGGTCCGTATCTGGGCGAAGACGACATCGTGCGTTTCGAAGACAAATACGGCCGCGCCTGATTTCCCCCGCGCTGTCCGTAGCCGCGCCGGTGCCTGTGCACCGGCTTGCGGCCCTCGCACTACTTGATTAAGGAATGGAACAGATGAACTGTGCCGTGATTTTTGGTGGCTCGGGTTTTATTGGCGTGTTCTTCGCCAAACAACTCTTAGCCCAAGGTGGTTACGACAAGGTCTACCTGTTCGACAAAGAGCAGGTCACCCAGAAACCCTTCCCCTACCGTGCGCGCCTGGTGCATGAAAGCGCCGAGATCGTCGAAGTGAACGGCGACGTGCGCCAGCCCATCAGCTGGAAACCGGAAGAAACCGTGGTGCTGATCGCCAACTTCGCCGCCGTGCACCGCGAGCCCGGCCACGAAGATTATGAGTATTACGAAACCAACCTGCTGGGTGCCGAAAACGTAACGGCGTGGGCCGAGCAAGTGGCTTGCAACGATGTGATTTTCACCAGCTCGATCTCCCCATATGGGCCGAGCGAAGAGCAGAAAGACGAGCGCACCCTGCCCGTTCCCGCCACCGCTTACGGCGGTTCGAAACTCGCCGCGGAAAAGATTCACCAAACCTGGCTGGCCGCCGACAAGGCCAACCGTCACCTGGTAATCGTGCGCCCTGGCGTGGTGTTCGGCCCAGGCGAAGGCGGCAACGTGTCACGCCTGGTCAAGGCGGTGATCAAGCGTTATTTCTTCTACATGGGCAACCGCACCACGCGTAAAGCCGGCACCTATGTGAAAGAGCTGTGCGCGGCGATGCTGTGGGTCTTGGCTCGGCAGAAAGAACAAGGCGGCCATTTCTCCCTGTTCAACATGACCATGAACCCTGGCCCGTCGATTTCCGAGTACGTGGAAACCGTGTGCAGCGTGGCTGCGATTGAACGCAAAGTGCCAGCGGTGCCCTACCCGCTGCTGCTGGGCGTGGCCTACAGCATTGATGCGATTGCTCGCCCCCTGGGCATCAAGCACCCGTTCAGCCCCGTGCGTATCCGCAAACTGGTGCGCTCGAACAACGTGCTGCCGCACTTTCTCGTGGAAAACGGCTACCCCTACCAATACAGCCTGGCCACGGCCTTTGCTGACTGGAAAACCAGCTGCCCGGATGAGTGGCGCTAAGTACAGGTGGCAAGCCATATTAGTCACCGGCGGTGCCGGTTATATCGGCTCGCACACCACCCTGGCCTTGCTGCAAGCAGGCTTCGACGTGGTGGTACTCGACAACCTGTGCAACAGCTCGCCCGAGTCGTTGCAACGGGTGGCAAAAATCTGCGGCAAACACGCCGAGTTTATTCAGGGCGATATCCGTGACCGGGTACTGCTCGATGAACTGTTCGCCTCGAAGCCGATTAGCGCCGTGCTGCACTTTGCCGGCCTGAAGGCGGTGGGCGAAAGTGTGCGCAAGCCACTCGATTACTACGAAAACAACGTCGCCGGTAGCGTCACCCTGGCCCAGGCCATGGCGGCCGCCGGCGTCTATCGCCTGGTGTTCAGCTCGTCGGCCACCGTGTACGGCGAACCGACGCAAATGCCGATTCGCGAAGACTTCCCCACCGGTATACCGACCAACCCCTATGGCCGCTCCAAGCTGATGGTTGAAGAGCTGCTGCAGGATTTGGCCAAGTCTGATCCGCGTTGGAGCATCGCCCTGTTGCGCTACTTCAACCCGGTGGGCGCCCATCGCAGCGGTTTGATCGGCGAAGACCCGAACGGCATCCCCAATAACCTGCTGCCCTATATCAGCCAGGTGGCCATCGGCAAACTGCAACAGCTGTCGGTGTTTGGTAACGACTACCCAACGGTGGATGGCACCGGCGTGCGCGATTACATCCATGTCGAAGACCTCGCCGACGGCCATCTGAAAGCCTTGCAAACCATTGCCGGCACCAGCGGCGTGAACGTCTGGAACCTCGGCACCGGCCAGGGCTACAGCGTGCTGCAAATGGTCAAGGCCTTCGAACAAGCCAGCGGCCAAGCGGTGCCCTACCAACTGGTGCCGCGCCGCCCCGGCGATATCGCCGAATGCTGGGCCGACCCGCACAAAGCCGCCACCGAGCTTGGCTGGAAAGCCGAGCGTGGCCTTGACGAAATGATGAGCGACACCTGGCGTTGGCAATCAGCCAACCCGCAGGGGTATGCGCAATAACGCACGACATCGGACGACGTAGGTTGGGTCGGTCCGCGTTCGGTGAGCCGCAGGCGAAGCCCAACATGGATTTGCACGCGGAGCCCTTTGGGCTCCCTGTTGGGCTTCGCCTGCGGCTCAACCCAACCTACGCCCTGCCACCAAATTCCTAGGAGATTTCTATGATCCGCAAATGCCTATTCCCGGCAGCCGGCTACGGCACGCGTTTTCTGCCGGCCACCAAAGCCATGCCCAAAGAAATGCTGCCCATCGTTAACAAGCCGCTGATTCAATACGGCGTTGAAGAGGCCCGTGATGCCGGCCTGCAACATATGGCCATCGTCACCGGCCGTGGTAAACGCGCGCTGGAAGACCACTTCGACATCAGTTACGAGTTGGAACACCAGATTCGCGGCACCGCCAAAGAGCACTTTCTCGCTGGCACCCGCGAGTTGATTGACCAGTGCACGTTCTCTTACACCCGCCAGGTGGCCATGAATGGTTTGGGCCACGCGATCCTCTGCGGCCAACCATTGATTGGTGATGAGGCCTTCGCCGTTGTGCTGGCAGATGACCTATGTATCAATCTGGACGGAGACAGCGTGCTTACCCAGATGATCAAGCTATACAATCAGTTCCGCTGCTCAATTGTGGCGATCATGGAAGTACCGGCCGATCAAACCAGCAAATATGGGGTGATCTCCGGCGAACTGATTCGCGACGATCTCTACCGTGTGCACAGCATGGTGGAAAAACCGCAACCTGAAGATGCACCGTCCAACCTGGCAATCATCGGCCGCTACATTCTCACGCCAGATATTTTTGGCCTGATCGCCGATACCGAGCCTGGCAAAAACGGCGAAATCCAGATTACCGACGCCCTGCTCAAACAGGCCAAGGCAGGCTGCGTGCTGGCGTACAAGTTCAAGGGCAAACGTTTCGACTGCGGCAGCGCAGAAGGCTACGTGGAAGCCACCAATTTCTGTTTCGAAGAGCTGTACCTCAAAGGCAAGTAAGGCAGCAACAAACACCTACTAACCATCGGGGATCGAAGCGCAGGGAAGCGCATGCGTGCTCAGCCAAGCACTTGCTTTCTTGCGTCACGTCCGCGGCCACCCCATGGAAGGGTGGTCTTTTGAGACATAAATGACCAACGCTAGGAAGGGCTTCAGAACGGATATCAATGGCCTTAGAGCCTGGGCCGTTGTTTCAGTAGTGCTGTACCACTTTGGTGTTAGCGGCTTTTACGGGGGATTCGTTGGGGTAGACGTGTTCTTCGTGATTTCCGGCTTCTTGATGACGGGCATCATTGTCTCAAGCCTGGAAAAGCAACAGAGCACACAAAAAGCCTTTTCGATTTTCGAGTTTTACCTGTCGCGGGCGCGGCGCATCATTCCGGCCCTGCTGGTGTTGTGCGCGGTACTGCTGGTTGTGGGTTGGAAAGTTCTGCCGGCCACCGAGTACCAGATGCTTGGCCGCCATGTCACCAGCTCGCTGTCGTTTATTTCCAACATGGTGTTCTGGCGTGAAGACGGCTATTTCGATAGCGCGTCCCACGACAAGTTGTTGCTACATACCTGGTCGTTGTCGGTGGAATGGCAGTTCTATCTGCTGCTGCCGGTGGTGCTCTGGGTGGTGTGGAAAATCAAACCCGGTCGCCCTGCCCAGTTGCTGGTCACGGCCTTGGGCTTGGTGCTCTCGCTGGCGCTGTGCCTATACCTCACCCCAATCAAAACCTCGGCGTCGTTCTACCTGCTGCCAACGCGCGCCTGGGAGATGCTTGCCGGCGGCCTGGTGTACTTGCTGGCTAGCCACGTAACCCTCTCGGCGTTGCGCCAGCGGCTGGTGGAAGGCACGGGGTTGGCGATGGTGATTGGTTCGGTGGTGCTGTTCGACGCCTACAGCATGTGGCCGGGTTGGCGAGCGATGGTGCCGGTGGCCGGGACCATGCTGATACTGCTGGCAGCCCGTCAGGCATCGCTTTGGACCTCGACCCGCGCCGCGCAGTGGCTGGGCGATTGCTCTTATTCGCTGTACCTGTGGCACTGGCCATTGGTGGTCGGCCTGGTTTACCTGCAATTGGAAAACTCGCCCGCCGCTATCGCCGTGGGCTTGGTGCTGACGCTGGTACTGGGCGGTTTGTCGTACCAGTTCATCGAGAAACCAGCGCGTAATGTGCTGACCGGCCTGCAAAAACCCGTTACCTCGCTGGCCCTTGTCGCCAGCCTGGTGCTGGTCATAGGGCCCAGCGTGAGTATCTTGCGCGAGCACGGTGTGCCGGGTCGTCTGCCGGGGCAAATTGATGCGGTGTTCGCTGAGGCTAACAACCAAAACCCGCGTAAGGACGAATGCCTGTCCAACGGTTTTGCCAAGGCGGCTGGTTGTACCTATGGCGGTAACGAGCTGGGGGTAATTGTTGTCGGTGACAGCCACGCGGCGGCCATGGTACGCGCCGTCGAACGCTCGCTGCCAGGACCGCAGCAACACGTGTTGGACTGGACCATGGCGCAGTGCCCGACCATCGCCGGGGTCAAAGCCACCACGCAGCTGACGTACAGCTGCGGTGACTTTATCCAAAGCAAAGAAGAAACCAGCAGCAGCGACACCGCGCTGGGCAAGGCGCCGCTGATCATCATCAACCGCACCTCGCTCTATGTCTTCGGGCCCAACGAACCCGAACGCGTGCGGCAACGGGATGTGCCGTACCTGTACTTCAACAAGCCGTACGCCTCGCGCTCCGAGCAGTACCTGAGTGACATCCGCGAGGGCATTATTGCGTCGGCCTGTGAGTTCGCCAAAAGCCGGCCGGTGTACATGTTGCGGCCAATTCCGGAGCTCAAGGTGGACGTACCAAAAACCATGGGCCGGGCGCTGATGCAGGGCAAACACGTTGAGGTGTCGATCTCGATGGCCGAGTACCGCGAACGCA
>LNAP01000290.1_pt1 | contig 59187 bp, 50 predicted proteins | sample 602601 | NCBI WGS metagenome assembly LNAP01 (sample SAMN02440304, study PRJNA202911) | soil metagenome | biome: Subtropical and temperate rainforests or woodlands; isolation source: soil samples (1 kg each in a 20% v/v slurry with milli Q water) were... ...
CTTTCCGAACAAGCAGGATGATGGGCATGTGGACGTAAAGGTGGTGAGTAAACAGGTCGGCGATCGCCAGGCCCGGTTCAAAAACCGCAAGGCCCTCTCCAGACGGCGTCATGACGATACCCTGGTGCTGGCCGATGGCCAAAACGGCGACTGGACGCCGCATGACCTGCGCCGCACGGGCGCCACCATGATGCAGGCCTTAGGTGTCAGCCTGGACGTTATCGATCGTTGCCAAAATCATGTGCTGGCCGGCTCGCGGGTCAGACGCCATTACCTGCATCACGACTATGCCGAAGAGAAGAAGCGCGCTTGGGACCTGTTGGGCGATCGGCTCAGTGCCGTGCTGTCCTCGAACTACGAGCACACGCCAAACGAGTCGATGTTGTCTTTTCCAGCGTACGCGGCGACAGAGATGCGGCCACCCTCATAGAATTGCTGCACACAGAGTTGTCTAAAATTTAACATCCTCGACAACCCGCGTTCGACGTGATTTGCGATGAGCAAAGGTGACCGATTGCATGTACAGATTCGCGGAGGCCAATACCTACGTTTCTTCGTAAAGCATCTTCCTTGATCGCCGAAAGTACCTGCACCGATAGTTAGTCCGCCGAGGGTGTATTTCCATCGACCGGGCGAGCGTCTAAAGCAGGCATCGGATCCGTTTGAACGCCGGTTACGATGGAAGCCCACGCAGCATATGCATTCTTGTGTCGAGCCACCGCTTCATCCCATTGGCTTCCCGAAACCTTGCTTGAAACCACTAGCATCATAAGATGGTTGGTAGTTGCATCGAGATCGAGCAAAAGATGGTGGGCGGTGAAGCGAAAATCATCAATCGAAGGCATGACGTCACACTTATAGTTTGGTGAGCGGGCGGGATCGTTCCCGCACCACATGACATCAGTGTGACAGTACTGCGTATTTCACTACGAACGGTCGGACAGCCGGTTATTGGAGATTGAGTTCCAAGCCAAATTTTTCGAACCGTCTATTCTGGCCATTTACCGCCCCTCCAACCTTCAAGGTGAACCGCTATTTCGAGGACGCTGATTTAAGAATCGCCGGACCACCAGCAGCAGCTAACTGCCGAGCTCGACCGACACCCCAAGCCAGAACTCTGGTCATCGATTCGCCAGGGTGTGAGTCAACCGCCATTTCATGCAAAGCCATGCCATTGGGCGCATAAATACCGATGAACATCTGCGTTTCGCCGGCGCGCGAAAGCCTGACTTGTACGTCGATGTGAGTCCCATCATTAAGAGTTTCATCATGTGTTCTACAGTGGAGTTCTGGGTCTGCCCACTCCCAGAAGATGTCGCCTCGAAGTCTCATAGAGCCCTCCCGCCCGTTCCCTATGATGGTCAGTAGTGTCCAAAACTAGACCCCTACAAGCGAAGTGCAACCTCGTCGAAACGGAATCGGACAACTGGTAGAAACAGCTGTACACGCTCCGATTTCTTGTACAACTTTCAGCCGCTATGGCGGCAACGACGAAGTCATACCTATTTTTGTCATCGCCCGTATGGCCTGGTTCGACGGCGCGGCGCAGATGGACGTGTTTCACCATGTCCCGTCGGTGGCCATGATCGCTCTCCGCCATGAGACCACCATTCACAGGCGGCCAATCAGACCGCCTGACCCGCCCTCATCCATTGCTATGCCAGCCCAGCCTTGACCGGATGGCGGAACCTACTCGTTCTTTGGAATCAATGGGAAGGGGCGATAATACAAAATTTTGGCGTTCAGAAAGGTTGCAACTAATTCTGCCTCTTCCTTGGTTGCGCCCACCATTAGACTGAAAACTGGCGGATCTACCGTGAGCCCCGGTATGTCGTCATGAAACTCCATCATCAGAAAGGGGTCGACGTCGTCCACCTCTTTAACGGTGAAGACGACTCTGGTTTTGTAGCTCATTCCCGCCTCCTTCCAGCATGCCGGACACACCGTCTGGGTTTGACTGGGTTTGGGCGCCCGATTCCAGTTACGGGGATTTAGTCTTCTGCGCTGAGATCTTCATACTCAAGGGGCAATTCCATCCATGCATCAAGGGCTGCTATCTGTCGCGCTACGGCAACATCCCACAAGGGACCGACAGCCCTGTTATCACGCATCATTGCCTGTATGTCTGATTGAAACGCTAACGCTTTTTCCAAAAACTCTTTCCGTCGATTCATGGGACTTCTCCCGAGACAGGTTGAAATAATCTCGAACAGCAATCACCGCCATCGAGAATTGTTGCATTCCTCAATAGGTGGAGTGCTGCTCGGGACAGTAATTCCCGGTGGCCTGACCGTCGGTAAATAACTCCCCCCCTAAAAGCCAGCCGCTATCGCGGCAAGGACGAAGTCATGCCCGAAGAAATCGTATTGATCCAGCCAAGGTCGTTCGCGATGAGTACGGCATGTTCTGGCACCCTGAGTTCCCTGAACTGGAGGAATGCGACGGAGCAAAAACAAGCAGTGGATCGTCATCAGGGCCTGACCGTAGGAATGGTCAGCCTTGCATTCGCCGACGACGCAATCGCGGGTCGCTACATCGAATCCAGCGACCCTGGTTGCAACTACTGGAAGCCAGAAAAACCTGAGGATGAAGGCTGGTTTGGCTTATCCATCAATGAAATTGATGGCCTCCCAGTTTTTGGGTGGGTTCGACGTGAGGTGGCACCATGCCCCTGAAAGCAATTACTGTCGGCTGTTGGGGAGCCAACATCCCCTCTGACGCATTGGTAGCCACATGATCATCCCAATGGCAGCGCCGCTGTACATGCTCTGGCTCACCTACAAGGTACCGTGACGATAGTGTCCACCGCGCCAACTGCGGCCACTCAGCGATTCTCTGAAACAGCTGGAGAGGCGGACAACTGAATTTTATTCGAGTGAGACCTTCTCGTTCATCAGCTATTCCCCGATACCTATTCAAGCTTTCTCTTCGCGGCTGAGGCAGTTGGGCTCAACCCGCTTCGTGACAAAATCAACAGGGCTCTGCATCAAAAGGTTGCGTAGTTTGATTAATCGTATTCCGATAACGATCTTCGATTATTGTTTGTCGAATTAGCTAATGATGATCAAACGAACATGACCGATGCCCTCCAGAATGACCGCACCCCCTGGACAGTTTTCTTAATCTTTTTGCGCCTGGGCCTGACCTCTTTCGGTGGCCCAATTGTGTTGGTGCTGATGCGGTTTTGACCCTGGATCAAAACCGCATCAGCGCCAACACCCTGGCACCAGGACGATGCCCTGGGTCCTCAAAAACGTTGCGTGAGCATTTTCCAGCACAGCACCTACGACGGTACACAGCATTGGAACGCCCTTATTTCGATCGGCATGGCAACGAATGAAGAAAAGTCTCCTCTTGTGAAGGAAATCGCTGCCGCGGGGGCTCCTCTGGACGACAATTACTTTATCGATGCCGAGAATCTGGAACTTTGGCTAGCTGACGATCAGCCACGTCTGGTCAAAGTCACTGTTGAAACTGCGGCGGTTGGTGGCGTTGTTTAACCGCTAGACCGATACCAAACCAGCCTCGATCTTACCGACTACACCTTGCATGGCCCCCAGATAGCGGCGAGCCGCTTCTTCGATGGGCATCGCCTTGGCGATATACACCAGATTCAAACACCCCATTACCCGCTGCTCATGCAGGATCGGTGTGGCGATTGCGGCAATTTTTCGCTCTTGCCCCCAATGCGCGTGGTTCTCACCATAGCCTTTGTTCAAGGTGTGCTCGATCAGTCGCTCAATAAAGCGCTGGTCTCGGGCCAGCACCGATTGCTCGTCGTCACGGCTGATCATGATTTCGATCAATTCCTCACGTTCAGCGACTGGGCAAAAGGCGAAGTACGCCCTCCCCGTCGCCGTCATCAGCAACGGCAGCCGCCGGCCCACCATCGAGCGATGGAACGACAGGCGGCTGAAACGATGGGTGGTCTCACGAATAACCATGGCATCACCGTCCAGCGTGCACAGGTCGGTGGGCCAGACGACTTCCTGCAACAACTCACCGAGCAAGGGGGCTGCGATGGAGGAGATCCATTGCTCATCGCGAAAACCTTCACTGAGTTCCCGTACTTTCAACGTCAGGCGATAGCTGTCATCCGACTCGCTTCGCCTTATATAACCTTCAGCCTGCAAGGTCTCCAACAGTCTGCGCACGGTGGTGCGGTGCAGCCCGCTCTGCTCAGCCAATTGCGCGGTACTGGCTCCGCCATCGAAGCGGTTCAAGTCATTGATCAGTGCCAGACCGCGCATCAGACCGCGTACGGCTTTGTATTCGGTCTCGCTCATGGGTAGATCCTTTTTTGTTGTAAATCAATCATGTGCATTCAGTGCACACTAACAAGGGTTGTCGTTGTCGACCAGCCCTGTGACTTCCATACTGCGCCCAACAATAAATCCAAAAGCGCTGTATGGAGATGACCATGAGTTCTGCACCCACTCCTTCCACATTGGACCTGACCACCGACGTCGCCATCGTGGGCGCCGGCCCTGTCGGCTTGATGATCGCCAATTATCTGGGCCAATGTGGTGTGAACGTCACCATCGTGGAAAAGCTCGACAGCCTGATCGACTACCCCCGCGCCATCGGTCTGGACGATGAAAGCCTGCGTACTTTCCAGGCCGTTGGCCTCGTCGACAATGTACTGCCGCACACTACACCCTGGCACGCCATGCGTTTCCTGACCCCCAAGGGTCGCTGCTTTGCCGACATACAGCCCAAGACCGATGAGTTCGGCTGGTCGCGGCGTAACGCCTTCATCCAGCCCTTGGCCGACCGTGTGCTGTTCGAAGGTTTGCAGCGTTTTGACAACGTCAAAGTGCTGTTCGGCCGTGAGCTCGACAGCTTTGAACAAAGCGACAGCGCTGTAGTGCTCAACCTCAAGGATCAGAACGGCCGCGGCGAACGCCTGCATGCGCGGTATTTGATCGGTTGCGACGGTGGTAACAGTCTGGTGCGACGCAGCCTGAACATCAGCTTCGAGGGCAAGACCGCACCTAATCAGTGGATCGTCGTCGACATTGCCAACGACCCGCTGAGCACGCCGCATGTTTACCTGTGCTGCGACCCGGTGCGCCCTTACGTTTCAGCCGCCCTGCCCCACGGCGTGCGCCGTTTCGAATTCATGGTCATGCCCGGCGAGACTGAAGCCGAACTGAGCAAACCCGAAAACATGCGCAAACTGCTGGCCAAGGTACTGCCGAATCCGGACCGCATCGAGTTGATCCGTAGCCGCGTCTATACCCACAACGCTCGCCTGGCCGGTCGGTTCCGTCAGGGCCGGGTGCTGCTGGCCGGCGATGCTGCGCACATCATGCCGGTATGGCAGGGCCAGGGTTACAACAGCGGCATGCGCGACGCCTCCAACCTCGCCTGGAAACTGTCGCTGGTGATCAAGGGCCTGGCTGCCGATAGCTTGCTCGACAGCTATGAACAAGAGCGCCGTGATCACGCCAAAGCGATGATCGACCTTTCGGTGCTGGCTGGCCATGTGTTGGCACCGCCAAAACGCTGGCAAGGCGCCTTGCGTGATGGGGTCTCCTGGCTGCTCAACTACCTGCCGCCAGTCAAACGCTACTTCGTGGAAATGCGCTTCAAGCCGATGCCGCAATACACCCAGGGCGCCTTGATTGTACCGAACGAAAAATCTTCACCTGTAGGCAAGATGTTCATTCAGCCGCGGGTACTGACCGACGCTGGCGATACGGTTTTGCTCGATGAAGTGATCGGCGAGAACTTCGCGATCATCGCCTGGGGCTGCGATCCGACCTGGGGCCTGACGGCTGCGCAAATCGAGCAATGGCAAGCGCTGGGCACGCGCTTTATCCAAGTACTACCGGACGTCCAGCTCAAAGCCGCCAGTGATGCCAGCCAAGGCGTGATTCGCGTCGGTGACAGCAACGGCCGCCTCAAGGAATGGTTCGCCCGTAGCTCGGCCTCTATCGCTCTGGTGCGTCCAGATCGCTTCCTCGCTGGCCTGACTATTCCGCAAACCGTTGGCCAGGTTTGTGATGAATTGGCCTTGGCGCTCAAGGCGCTGCCACAACCCGCAGTGTCGATCCTCGCCAGCAAGGTGGCCTGACATGAGCGCTTATTTGCACTGTTTGTCGCACACCCCCCTGGTGGGCTACGTCGACCCGACGCCCGACGTGCTGGCCGAGGTCGATGGGGTAATCGCCGATGCCCGTGAGCGCATCGCCCGCTTTGAGCCGGAACTGATCGTGCTCTTCGGCCCCGACCACTACAACGGCTTTTTCTATGACGTGATGCCGGCCTTCTGCATCGGCATGGCAGCCCACGCCATCGGTGATTTCGACACGGCCGCCGGCCCCTTGGACGTGCCCAAAGCGCTGGCCGAATCCTGCGCCCGGGCTGTCCTGGATGCCGGTGTCGACGCTGCCGTTTCCTATCGCATGCAAGTTGACCACGCGTTCGCCCAACCGCTGGAGTTGTTGCTGGGCGGCTTACAAGGCTGCCCGGTGATTCCGGTGTTCATCAATTCGGTCGCCGTGCCCCTGCCCGGTTTCAAGCGTGCCCGTCTGCTCGGTGAAGCGATTGGCCAGTGGGCGCAGTCGCTGAACAAGCGCGTGCTGTTCCTGGCTTCCGGTGGCCTGTCCCATCAACCTCCGGTCCCGGAACTGGCCAAGGTCGATGCACGCATGGCCGATCGCCTGATGGGCAGCGGTCGCCAGCTGCCGGACGATGAACGCCAGGCGCGCCAGGCGCGAGTCATCCAGGCCGCCCGGAATTTCGTTGAAGACCAGCACAGTCTGCACCCACTCAACCCGGCGTGGGATCAACAGTTTCTCGACACCCTTGAACAGGGCCGCCTGAGTGACCTCGATGGCCTGGGCAATGACGAGCTGTCGGCACTGGCCGGCAAATCCACTCACGAAGTGAAAACCTGGGTCGCCGCCTTCGCCGCCCTTTCCGCCTTCGGCCCTTATCAGACCGAAGGCCGCTACTACCGCCCGATTCCCGAGTGGATTGCAGGCTTCGGCGCCCTTGGCGCACAGCCGTTGAACAACAACCTTTGAATTCAAGGAACACTGCCATGACTGCCACTGCATCCGTATTCACTGAAGCTTCCACCAGCCGCTTTGCCCGCATCAAGGAAGGCGCCCTGGACCTGCAACTGCACTACAACGATATCGGCCAAGGTGTTGAAACCGTGGTCATGCTCCACGGCTCCGGCCCTGGCGCCAGCGGCTGGGCCAACTTCCATCGCAATATCGAACCCCTGGTGACTGCGGGTTACCGGGTGATTTTGCTCGACTGCCCGGGCTGGAGCAAAAGTGACCCTATCGTCAGTGAAGGCTCGCGTTCGAACCTCAATGCACAAGCGCTCAAGGGCCTGTTGGATGTGCTGGACCTTGACCGCGTCCACATCATCGGCAACTCGATGGGGGCCCACAGCACCGTCGCCTTCGCCCTGGAAAACCCCGAGCGGATCGGCAAGTTAATCCTGATGGGCGGCGGCACTGGCGGCCCGAGCGCGTTTGTTCCCCAGCCCACTGAAGGCATCAAGCTGATCGGCGCGCTGTACCGCGAACCGACCATTGAGAACCTGAAGAAGATGATGAACGTGTTCGTCTTCGACGCCAGCAGCATGACCGACGAATTGTTCCAGACCCGCCTGGACAACATTCTGGCGCGCCGCGATCACCTGGAAAACTTCGTCAAGAGCAGCACCCTCAATCCCAAGCAGTTCCCGGATTTCAGCCACCGCCTGCACGAAATCACCTCCGACACCCTGATCGTCTGGGGCCGTGAGGACCGCTTCGTGCCGATGGACACCGGCTTGCGCTTGCTGGCCGGCCTGCCCAAAGCGCAACTGCACGTGTTCAACCGTTGCGGCCACTGGGCGCAGTGGGAACACGCCGAGAAGTTCAACCGCATGGTCCTGGACTTCCTGACCCACTGATCACCGAGGCCGACATGAACCTGACTCAAGACACACTGCAACAGCTCGCCGCTGACCTGCGCCAGGCCGAAGCCCACGGCGAAGCCATCGGGCCGCTGCGCGAGCAGATCGGCGAAAGCAACGCCGAGGCCGCTTACAGCATTCAGCGCCTCAACGTCGACCACGGCGTGGCTAACGGCCGTCGCGTGGTCGGCCGCAAGATCGGCCTGACCAATCCCAAGGTGCAGGCGCAGTTGGGCGTCGACCGGCCGGACTTCGGCACCCTGTTCGCCGACATGTGCTACGGCGATAACGAAAGCGTGCCGGTGAGCCGCGTGCTGCAACCGAAGATCGAGGCCGAAATCGCCTTGATCCTCGAGCGCGATCTACCCTGCGCGGACACTACATTTTCCGACGTGATGGCGGCCACCGGCTGGGTCGTCCCGGCGCTGGAAATCGTAGGTAGCCGCGTACAGAACTGGAACATCCGCTTCGTCGATACCGTGGCGGACAACGCCTCCAGTGGCTGCTTTGTATTAGGGGGGCCGGCTCGACGTATCGACGGACTTGACCTGCGCCAAGCCAGCATGCGCATGACCCGCAATGGTGAAGAAGTGTCCAGCGGCAGCGGCGCCGAGTGCCTTGGTCATCCGCTCAATGCGGCCGTCTGGCTGGCCTGCACCATGGCACGCCTGGGCGATCCGCTACGTGCGGGCGACATCATTCTCACGGGTGCACTCGGGCCGATGGTGCCAGTCGCTGCTGGTGACCGTTTCGAGGCCGAGATAGAAGGCATCGGTCGGGTCGGTGTGGCCTTCACCGCCGAGTAATCGGCGACTTGCGTGCAATAGAGGCAATAACAATGAACAAACTCAAAGTTGCCATCGTCGGTTCCGGCAACATCGGCACCGACTTGATGATCAAGATCCTGCGCAATGCGAAGCACCTGGAAATGGCGGTCATAGTCGGCATCGACCCGGCCTCCGACGGCCTGGCCCGCGCCCAGCGCATGGGCGTAGCCATCACCCATGAAGGCGTTGAAGGCCTGACCCGCATGGACGTGTTCAAGGACATCGACTTCGTGTTCGATGCCACCTCGGCCAGTGCCCACGTCAAGAACGATGCGCTCCTGCGCTCGATCAAACCCGGCATCCGCTTGATCGACCTGACCCCAGCGGCCATCGGCCCGTACTGTGTGCCGGTGGTCAATCTGGAACAGAATCTGGATCAGCTCAACGTCAACATGGTCACCTGCGGTGGCCAGGCAACCATCCCGATGGTCGCGGCCGTGTCGCGTATTGCCAAGGTGCACTACGCAGAAATCGTCGCCTCGATCGCCAGCAAATCCGCCGGGCCTGGCACTCGGGCCAACATCGACGAGTTCACCGAAACCACCTCCAAGGCCATCGAAGTGATCGGTGGCGCAGCCAAGGGCAAGGCCATCATCGTGATGAACCCGGCCGAGCCACCGCTAATGATGCGCGACACGGTATTCGTATTGTCTGAGGCGGCTGACCAGGCTGAGATCGAAGCGTCTGTCGAAGAAATGGCCGCTGCGGTGCAGGCCTATGTGCCGGGCTATCGTCTCAAACAGGAGGTGCAGTTCGACGTCATCCCCGAAGACGCGCCGCTGAACATTCCTGGCCTGGGCAAATTCTCGGGTCTGAAGACCTCGATCTTCCTCGAAGTCGAAGGCGCCGCCCATTACCTGCCTGCCTACGCCGGCAACCTCGACATCATGACCTCCGCAGCCTTGGCCACCGCCGAGCGCATGGCGCTGTCGATGCTGAACGCCTGAGGAATTCGACATGACTTTTAATCCCGGCAAAAAAATCTACATCTCCGACGTGACCCTGCGTGACGGCAGCCACGCCATTCGCCATCAGTATTCGATCCAGAATGTGCAGGACATTGCCCGCGCCCTGGACAAGGCCAAGGTCGATTCCATTGAAGTGGCCCACGGTGACGGGCTGCAAGGATCGAGCTTCAACTATGGCTTTGCCGCGCACACCGACCTGGAATGGATCGAAGCCGCGGCCGACGTCATCAGCCACGCGAAAATCACCACCTTGCTGTTGCCCGGCATCGGCACGGTGCATGACCTGAAAGCGGCCTACAACGCCGGGGCCCGGGTGGTGCGCATCGCCACTCATTGCACCGAAGCGGATGTGTCGAAACAGCACATCGAATATGCCCGCGAGCTGGGCATGGACACCGTCGGTTTCCTGATGATGGGCCACATGATCCCGGCCGAGCAATTGGCCGCCCAGGCCAAGCTGATGGAAAGCTACGGCGCGACCTGCGTGTACATGGCTGACTCCGGCGGCGCGATGAACATGCAGGACATCCGCGACCGCTTCCGCGCGTTCAAAGCCGTGCTCAAGCCTGAAACCGAAACCGGCATGCACGCCCACCACAACCTCAGCCTGGGGGTGGCCAACTCCATCACCGCGGTCGAGGAAGGTTGCGACCGCATCGACGCCAGCCTTGCGGGCATGGGCGCCGGTGCCGGTAACGCGCCGCTAGAAGTGTTCATCGCCGCCGCCGAACGCCTGGGCTGGAATCACGGCACCGACCTCTACACCCTGATGGACGCCGCCGACGACATCGTGCGTCCACTGCAGGACCGTCCGGTGCGCGTCGATCGCGAGACCCTGGCCTTGGGTTATGCCGGGGTCTATTCGAGCTTTCTGCGCCATGCCGAAGTCGCGGCTGCCAAGTATGGCCTCAAGACCCTCGACATCCTCGTCGAGCTGGGAAAACGCCGGTTGGTCGGCGGCCAGGAAGACATGATCGTCGACGTCGCGCTGGATCTGCTCAAGCGCTAACACCGAGCACCACACCGACTGGCCGCCCACGCAGCGGTCGGTCGGCCCTGCTTTACCTGCTTTAACTACACGCCAGTCGTGTTCACCGTCGAGCATCACATCCGTGGCAAGTGGGTCTGCGATCAGTGCGAAACCCTGATCCAGGCACCGGTTCCGGCGCAGGTCATCGACAGAGGCATACCGACCGCCGGGCTGCCGGCCCATTTGATGATCGCGAAGTTCGCCGACCACTTGCCGCTCTATCGCCAAGAGTCGATTTTTGGTCGCGCTGATTTGGCCATCGCCCGCTCAACCTTGGCGCAATGGGTCGACAACTGTGGCGTGCAGTTGCAGCCGCTGGTCGATGCCTTGCGTGATGCTGCGCTCGAGCATGACGTGATCCACACCGATGAAACGCCGGTGCAGATGCTCACGCCGGGGCGAAGAAAACCCACCGCGCTTATGTCTGGGCCTATGCCACCAGCCAGTTCTCGGATTTGGCGGCGGTCGTTTACAACTTCAGCCACAGCCGCGCTGGAGAACACGCCCGCAACTTCCTGCAAGACTGGAAGGGCAAGCTGGTCTGCGATGATTTTGGCGGTTATGTTGCGTCCTGATTTATGTGATCCCGGCCGTGCCGATCCTCGCTACTCAAGATCAATGTCCATTATCTGAAGAGTTATCTGCTGCAGAGTCTACTTTGCGTTGGGCGATTAGCTTGAAGCAAGACCGTGAAGAGGTAGAGGCGCGCCTGCTGCGCGCTCGCCAGGGAGCAACGGATTCACGTACGGCGCTGCTCAGGCCAGTGACAAGCACCGACTGTTACACGAGGTACAAGTTGACCGCGACCCGTCAGCCCCCCATTTCCGGACACGCACAAAGCAAAGCCTCAGTGTCAGACGATCACTACATGCGTGGCGCTGCACTGCTGACCACCAAGGAACGCGAAGTCCTCTCGCTACTCAGCCGCAACATGGGCAACAAAGAAATAGCGCGTGCGATGGTTGTAAGTGATGAAACCATTAAGTGGCACATGAAGAATCTCTTCAGCAAGTTCATTTCGGCCGGTCGTAAACATATTGTGGCGCGCGCGAATGCTAGGGCAAGTGGACTAAGCGCAATCGCAGCGGCCGACAATCAAGACCAACAAGCCCCGACATAGGCAAGATGATCAGTGCAAGCATGCCACGTAGTTAATGCGAGTACCTTGCAACCATGAACAGCAGAAATACAGCCCGCAACACAAGGCTGAAAGCAGCTCACCCATCCAGGCTGACTCGCCCTTGATGACTGCCTGGGCTATGCTCAGCGACGCGCGTAGCTCACCATGTTCCAAGATCTCCTGGATGACCATCCGGGCCTTTGGGGATCTGACGAATTGGTCACTGCCTACATAGCGATTGCTCAGGACTATCGCGCCATACTTTCTCACCATGTACAGTTCATAACCGGCGGTCGACCTGCCTCGTTGCGTGACATATTGGTGGTGGATAAGCCGCATTGATTTACGCCGGCATTGAGTCGTTTCTTTCAGTGTTGTCGCTGACGGAAAAGGGACCGCCAGTCTCCATTGCATAGAAATGACCGGCTAAATATCTTGCTCCAGGTCCGAAATCCAACTCAACAGCTCGAGTGCTGCGGTCACGTTAAGCCGCGAGTCAGCAAGCGCCTGTGGCAAGAGTTCTTCGGCGCGTGCAATCCTGCGGAGCAAAGTATTGCGGTGGGTATGCAATACCCTGGCGGCCTCGCTTACGTTTGAGCCTCGAATCAAAAAAACACGCAAGGCGTTCAGCAGTGTGGGGTTGGCCTGGGCGAGGTTACCAAGAGTCTGATTGACAAAATGGCGAGCCGCTTTTGAATCTTGTGTCAAAAGATCAACCAGCCGGACTTGATCAATGCTGACCACCTGGACGCTCGAATTCAGTCGGCCCAGTACGCGCTGAGCCGTAGCAGCCTCCAGATGCGTGCGTCTAAATCCTCCCATATATTTGCACGCGCTACCCATCGCAATTCGGACGCCAGGAAGTTTCTTGACGGTTGAATTGAGAAAACGCCTATCCACCGGTTGACTGGCCGCGCACCATACCCAGAGCGTGGCAGAGCCAACAACCACGATGAGCGGAGCCGGGGCCGATGCACTTCGTGCAAAAACGCGCGCAGCTTCATCCAAAGTGCTTAGTTGGGTATTCTCAATTTCACTCCAAATCAGCGCCCCGTAATGCATCTGCTCCAGTTCATAGCCCAGACGAGCGCTTGCATGGGAGGCCGTCACCTCTGCGCCATCAAGAATTCGATTGACCAGTTCCGCTTTCTCTACATGGCTGTCCCGAAGGAGTGATTCACTTGCGGAGCTGACAAGTGATGACAAAATCCGATAGTTGCCGTCTACGAAGTCTGATATGGAGAGGAAGCAAACGTCGAATGTCTCCTTTAAAAGTGCCGCATCCTGCGTAAGCAGAAAACCGACTTTCATGCAGAGCTTCCAAGCAGCATTCTGAAGTGCCCGTGTTGAATTCAGCAAGACATCCTGCTGGCCGCGACGTGCGAGTTCGAGCGCAATATTCTCCATGTCCGGCGTGACATAGGAGGGTACGCGCTCACCGGGCTTCTGAATGTTGGCGGAGGCCCAATGTTGCAAGCCTGCCCAATTGGTTCGACGTGAAGCCGCCCTGATGACAGGGCTATCTTCTGCGGGCGTCATCGGTCCACCTCCAAAGCCAGCCTCTTCGAATTCTTTGCGCCACTCTGCAGGGAGGTTGAACACCATCTCGGCGCCCCTACGCACAATTTCGCGCCCTTCAGGTGAGAGCGAAGGCCATTCGACGCTTGTGGATGTTGGAGTGGTGCCGGAAAGGCTTTGTTTCAGAGCTTTTTCCATGTGTGATAAGTGCACCATATTTTGATGAATTAGGTGCACTTTATACATTGTATGACGTGACTTTCAATCCCTACAATTCCCTTGGCGTCTAGTATCGCAGAGACACCGTGGGCGGATTGGCGGCTACCCCTGAACTGCATTGTGAATGGGTGTCACTTTCTCAACGTAAAACGCAATTTAGGCAGGTGACACGAATATGGACTCAGTAGCGTTAACACCGAACATCATCGTCCGGGAAAACATCAACTTCGGCTTGGACGGCAGCATTCCGAAATACTGGTATCTATCCGATCCGTTCAAGACGCGTTTGTTTGACTCCATGCATCTGACCTTTCCCGAAGGCGAGCGATTCTTTATGACCAGCGTTCGTGCATTCCGTAATCGGATTCAAGATAAGGAACTGCTTCAGCAAGTCAAGGACTTCACCAAGCAGGAAGGTCAGCATGGAATTGCGCACACCCAGTACCACAGCGTCCTCGCTGCGCAAGGATTGCCTGTAACTGAAATGTTGGCAGCCAATACAGCCATGCTCAACGGTTATCTTAAAAATTACTCGCCCGAATTCAACGTGGCACTGACGGCGGCGTTTGAACACTTTACGGGGCTATTAGCCGAGACCTTTTTCTCCCATGACGAAACGACTAAGGGCATGGATGACCGTATACGGGCCCTAATGGCTTGGCATGCCATGGAAGAAATGGAGCACAAATCCGTTGCTTACGACGTGATGATTCAGATCGCCGGGGTTGGCTACTGGAAGCGAACATTGGCTTTAGGTGTTGCAATGTGGCAGGTGAGGCGAATGATGTTTGGTTACACCAATCAACTGTTGAAGGAAGACGGCTTTAGTTGGCTGCAGCGCAAAGCTCTTCTGGTCAAAAACATACGATGGATGTTCGGCCGCCGTGGCGTGTTGGCCATGCGTTTTTCACACTTCTTTGCGTACCTCAAGCCGGGCTTTCACCCTAACGATATTCCCACCATTCCGGGCTACTACACGTGGCTGTCCGAATACCAGCGCAGTGCTGATCCACAGGCAGCCTTAAAGGCCATGTTCGAGAAAACTGCCTGATTTCGGCAAGGGCTGCGGGCCACCCCCTGCCTTTTATGCCGGGTCGTCGCCGGACAGGTGGACCGAATGTGCCCGGCTTGGCCTTTGCCCTATTTTTTCAAACCGTAGATTAGTGACCCACGTTGCTGTGACGTTGATCTTTTTTCAATCGTTGCACAGCTGCGGCACGAACGTGATGTCGCCGCCGTGTTTGTGAGTCAATTCGCCCAGAGGTTTGATTAAAGGTCTCGCCGGTAGGATTGACGTACAGGCTGTGCTTTTGGATGTCCGGCGGCGTGCCGCCGCACAGCTGCATGCTCATGCCCAGCGCCAGCATCGAGGCCTAGTCGATGAAGTTGATTGTGTGTCAGAAAATTTAATGCAGTCTCGAAAACACTATTACGGAGGACACAGGTCATGTTCAGTTTCGATCCTCACTCGCCCGCAATAGATGCGCTAACGCGCTGTTTCATAACAACCGAAACCCCCAATACGCGCCGCCCTTAATAGGCGGTGCGCCCCTATATCTAGAGACAATACCAATGGTCAATATCACTTACATCGAAGCATCTGGGCAAAGTACCACCATCGCCCTCAATGACGACTGGAGTCTGATGCAAGGGGCCACCGCCAATGGCATCGACGGCATTTTGGGCGAATGCGGCGGGGCTTGTGCCTGTGCCACCTGTCACTGTTATGTGGATGAGTCACGACTGCACGACCTGTCAGATGCCTCCGATGGCGAACTGGAAATGCTGGAAAACGTCGCAGCTGAGCGTCGTCCCAACAGTCGCTTGGCTTGCCAGATCAAGGCAACGTCCAGCCTGGACGGATTGATCATTCACCTGCCAGCCACGCAGGAATAAGCCCATGGAATCGATCGTCATCGTTGGCGCGGGCCATGCGGGAGTCCAGGCTGCAGAGACGCTACGCGTGAGTGGGTTCAAAGGCAGCATTACCCTGCTGGGTGATGAGACTTATGGTCCCTATCACCGTCCGCCTCTGTCCAAGGCTTGGTTGGCTGGCGAAATGAACAGCGCGCAACTGGTCATGCGCGCGCCCGAAACTCTGGCGCGCAAGGCGATTGAACTGCGCACCGGGACCGCAGTTAACCGTATCGACCGTGCGGCCAAACTGGTCAAGCTATCAGACGGTAGCGCGTTGCCCTACACCGGTCTGGTGCTGGCGACAGGTGCCACACCGCGCAGGCTGCCGCTGCCTGGCAGCGATGCACAAGGTGTATTTACGCTGCGATCACGTGATGATGCCAGCGCCATTGCGGCACACATGGCGGTGTGTGGTGAGAAACAACTGCCGGTCATCGTAATTGGTGGCGGTTTCATCGGGTTGGAAGTGGCCGCCACGGCGTGTAAAAAGGGTCTGAGCGTTACCGTGCTGGAAGCTGCACCGCGCCTGTTGGGTCGCGTGCTGGCACCGGTACTGTCAGAGTGGTATGCCCAATTGCACTGCGGCCATGGCGTGCGTCTCGTGTTTGATGCTCGCGTCGCCGCAATTGAAGCAGATGTGCAAGGGGGCGTCTCTGGGGTGCGCATGGCCAATGGCACGCTCTATCCGGCAGGTTTGGTGATTGTTGGCATTGGCGTCGTCGCCAACGACCAACTTGCGCAGGCTGCTGGCTTGGCGTGTGATCGTGGCATTGTGGTTGATTCATGTGGGCGCACCAACGACCCGCTGATTGTGGCGGCAGGCGACTGCACCGCACGCAGACTGACAGATGACAGTCTCATTCGGCTTGAGTCAGTACAAAACGCCAATGAACAAGGGAAGTCTGCGGCTGCCACATTGATGGGTATAGACAAGCCATTCACCGCCACACCCTGGTTCTGGAGCGATCAATTTGATAAGAAGCTGCAAATGGCTGGCCTGTCAATGGGTGCTGACCAATGGGCCGTGCGGGGTGAGATGACCGCGGGAACTTTCAGTGTTTACCACTTCAAGGGTAGCCAGTTGTTGGCCGTGGACAGCGTCAACGCCAGTAAAGACCACTTACAAGCTCGAAAATTGTTGGAAGCAGGTGTATCACCCACACAACAGCAGGCAGCCGACGTCTCTTTCGACTTAACAGGATTGCTGTCGCATTAGTAACCCCAAAGACGACGACGCGAACCTCCCAGATGACGGAAGTTGATGCAGGTATCGATGTTCATTGCAGTTCGCTGTCTTCAAGGTCTGGCATCCGCTAACGCCGTATATAGAATTGTTTCGGTGACTGCCCCGTGACGCGCTTGAAAAAGCGCGAGAAGTAAGCCGGTTCTGACAATCCCAGGCCGTCGGACACCAGATTGGGCTTGGCTTCCAGCAGCAGTCGCTGGTTGATCATCTGCATCGCCGATTGTCAGCAGAGTCGTCAGCACCAAACTAATGAGCGAGGCGCACAGCTGTTCGTTCATTTGCTCGGTCAACTGCTGCATCGCGCGGAAATCGAGAACATCATCGTCGAACGCAAGAGTCCCAACTACATCCTCTTCCGAATTCGTGCCGGTATGCTGGAACTAGGCATGGTCGATCTTTGCGCGAAGCTGGTGTCAGTAAGCGTATATAGCTCCATAGATAACGCGGGCAACGTCGTAGACGATGCGTACGCTCCATCCATTACGCACCCACCCCAGCTCTGACGCGTCAAAACTGTCGGAAAACAGAGCGGCGGTGGCGGCGTTCATGCCCTTTAGCCTTGGCCCGAAGGAGTCGAAAACGAAAAACCAAGACTTAAATAGCGCCTGAGCAACGGTTTCTAGGGTGGTGTTAGTTACTCGGAGAAAAGTGATGCCCTTGTCCAAACTTGAAACCGGGTACAAAACTCGGCCGAGCCCGCCAGCTCAATTACCGAGCGGATGCCAACTGACGGTCAGGGTCGGTACCTGCGTAAAGGGCATCCACTTTCTCGCTTCGGTGAGTCAGTACGGCGCGCTGGTTGATCGAGCCTTTATCGGTGATCTCCCCCAGACTCAGTTGGGCAGACTGCTCGAGCAGTGCTCCCCAATCGATCCTCGTCGCCACCCCGGTCGCTGATTCGTTGAGCTTATCCATCAGCTCGACCAACCATTGTCTAACGGCTCCAGCATTCAACACATCGGCTGCCGAGGCTTCGGCTTCGAGCCCCGCTAGGCTGCGTAGATTCGAGACAATGGGGAAGATGAGCAGGCCAATCCGCGCTCGGTTCGGCGCAGTGACAACGACGTCCTGTATGTAGGGGGCTCCTGCCGCTATAATCCGTACCCGCATTGGACCGACGCTCACAAATCCGCCAGAGGACAGCTTGAAGTCCTCGGCGATACGACCGTCAAAAACTAAGCCCAGTTCTGGCAAATTCCAATCCGCGAACGTGACGGCGTCCCCGGAACGGTAGTACCCCTCATCATCGAAAGCGTCGGCGGTCAGTTGCGGGTTGCGCCAGTACCCCGGCATGACGTTTGGCCCGCGAAAGCGCGCTTCATATTTTCCGTCTACTAAGGCCATCTTCACTTCGCAGCCAGGTGCGGGCAGCCCCACATAGCCTGCGGCTGAAACGGGACCGGTTGTAAAGGTGCAGCTGGGAGCTGTCTCAGTCATGCCCAAACCGGCCATTATCTGGATACGCTCCCCGCAGTGCTCAACCGCGACCTTCTCCAGACGATCCCATACCGATTGGGACAGCCCAGCGCCAGCAAAGAAAAACAACTTCATGCGCGAAAAAAACCGGTCTCGCAGGGCTTTATCACCTTCCAGAGCCTGCACCAATTCCTCCCATCCCCTAGGGACGGTCAGATACGCGGTAGGCGAAACATCAACCAGGTTGCGCAGGGTCTCTGCAAAATGCTGCGGCGTTGGTTTGCCCTCATCGATGTACAGTGTTCCGCCGTTGTAAAGAACGATACCGACATTATGGCTACCGCCAAAGGTGTGATTCCACGGTAACCAATCCACGAGCACGGGCGGCTGCAGTGAAAACTCGGGGAATGTCTGGCACAGCATTTGTTGGTTCGCACACAGCATTTTCTGTGTGGTAATCACAGCTTTTGGTTGTTTTGTTGAGCCTGAAGTGAACAAAAATTTGGCGATCGTCGACGGTTGTACCGCGTTGAACGCTGCCTCGGCGCGCAGCGTGGTCTTTTGATCAAGCATTTGCTTGAACAGGACATGCTGGCGGTCCAACAACTGACCGCTGGTCAATATTACCGGTGTATCGATGGGCACCACAGCCTCAATTGCCTGAGCGTACTGCTCGCCATCAGAGGCAAAGATCAGCCCCGGCTCAAGTGTGCTGATGACGTGCTTGAGTTTTTGAAAATCGGTGGAGGTGATCGAGTAAGCAGGCGAAACCGGGCAATAAGGGATGCCGCAATACAGTGCCGCACAAGACAGCTGCAGATGTTCCAGGTCGTTGCCGGAAAGGATCACCAACGGACGCTCTGGACTCAACTCGAATTGCTGCAAATATTCACCGATCGAACGGACCCGCTGGAGCATCTGGGCATAGCTGATTGGTTGCCAATTCCCATCGGCATCCCTGCGCGCGGCGAACGCCTGACGTGGCTTGACTTTGGCCCAGTAAACCAGGCGTTCCATCATACGCAGGGGGAATGGTGCCAACGCTTCGGAGGAGTTGAGATAGATAGCTCCATCTTTCTGCACCACCGATACACCCGGTCGACCGATGCAGACGCTTCTTACAGTGGCGTGCTGACTCAAGACCTGCCACCAGCACGCATCAATTTATCGATGCCCAGCGCTTTAAATATCAACCGATCAAACAACCGGTCGGGAAGAACTCGACCGATGTACCAGAGCGCGTCAAGAGGATATCGCGTTCGCGGTTTGCTCGACTCGATCGCGTGGCGCACCGCACGTACAACTACCTCGGCAGGCTTAGCCTGACGCTCCTGTTGGCGCAACGACTGATTGAAACGCTTCCACGGCGACGCGTACAGAGTGTCGCCATAGCGCTCGTCGGGCTTGGCCGCCTGGGCTTTTTCAAACAGGCGGGTTTGAATGAAACCTGGCTGTACCGACACGACGTGAATGCCATAAGGGATCAACTCGCGCCGCAGACCTTGGGACAAAGCCTCCACGGCATGCTTGGATGCAGAATAGATTGCCAGAAACGGCACGGTGATCGCTCCAGACACCGAACCGATATTGACGATGCGCCCCGGCGTCTGGTTTGCCCCGGAGCGCGTACCCAGCAGTGGCAGGAAAGCCCGAGTGACGGCCAGCAAGCCCATCACGTTGACGTCAAATGTGCTCTGGATCTCCTCCATCGGCTGGTGCAGCAACGGCCCGGCGAAGCTGACGCCGGCATTGTTTACCAGTGCCTTCAAGCCTCGTCCGCCGAGCACAGACTCCACGTGCAACACCGCCCCTTGCAGTGAGGCGACATCGCTCACGTCGAATATCAGCGGGACAAAATCTGCGCTGCGCACAACAAGAGGCTGCGCATCCTCTATGCGTCGCACGCTGCCAAAGACCCGATAACCGCGTGCCAGAAAGTCCTCGGCGATCGCCAGGCCAATGCCGCTGGAGACACCGGTCACCAGCACCGCGGGTTGATCAATCGGAAGGGTCATAGGGTGGCCTGTGCTACTTTAAGCAAAAGCTTGCCCGCAGCCTTGCCACTGAAAATCGTCGGCAGCAACTCAGGGGCCTTCTCGAACCCCTCGAACAGACTCTCTTCAACGTGCAGCTTTCCCTGCGCAACCCAGCGCGCCATCTGGGCCGCGCCTTCCGCCAGCCGATCTCGATAGAAGAACAGCAGAATGCCCTGCACCGTCAGCATCTGGGTGCAGATGAGCATGAAATTGCGCGGACCAGGCATATTCACCTCGGTGTAGCCGGTAGACATGGCTCCGCAAATGAGTACCCGGCCGCGAGGTACCATGTGGGTCAGTAATGTGTCGAGCATGTCACCGCCAACATTGTCGAAGTAGGCGTCTACGCCTTCGGGGCACAACTGGCGCAGGCGCTCGTCGAGACGCCCTTCCTTATAATCAATCGCCGCGTCGTAGCCGGCCGTCTCGACAATCCACCGACATTTCTCCGTGCCACCGGCTATGCCAACGACTTTTTTGGCGCCGAGCGCCCTGGCAATCCCGGCAGCCAGAGACCCGGTGGCGCCGGAGGCGGCCGAGACCACCACAGTATCGCCAGGCTGGATTTTCAGGCCATCGCTGAGGCCAAAATAAGCCGTCAGCCCACCCACACCGAACACGCCTAGGTTCCATGACAACGGATAATCCGCCTTCGGCAAAATGCGCAGCGGCATTGGCCCATCGGCACGGGCGATCAGGTAGTCCTGCCAACTCATGAAGCCCTCCACCAAATCACCCACCGCATAGGCCGGGTCGCGGGACTCGATGACTTGGCCTATGCCCATGGTACGCATCGGTTCGCCGACCTGGACCGGCGGCATATAGCCGCCGTGTTCCGTGAGCCAGATGCGCTGACTGGCGTCGTAACCGAAGTACAGCGTGCGCACCAGCACATCGCCCTCTCCCGGCGCGGGAACTGCCCCCTCGTTGTACGTGAAGTCACTGGGTTTGACTGCTCCCACGGGGCGCTGTGCCAGGAGCCATTGGCGATTTACTGCGGTACTGGTCATCGAATCTTTACTCCCCTGTTATTCAGATACGACGCTCGACGTCACGCCAGTAAGGCTCGCGGATTTCTTTCTTGAGTACTTTGCCCACAGCGCTGCGAGGCAGCGTGAGCACAAAGTCCACGCTCTTAGGCGCCTTCACCGACCCCAGCTTTTCCTTGCACAGGGCGATAAGTTCCTCAACGCTTGCCTGGGCCTGGGGCTTGAGTTCGACCACGGCCTTGACGGCCTCGCCCCAGTTTTCGTCGGGGACACCGATCACAGCGCAATCAAGCACCGCGTGGTGAGTCCACAGCACCTGCTCGACCTCGCTGGGGTATACGTTGAAACCGCCGCTGATGATCATGTCGCGCTTGCGGTCGGTGATATGCAGGAAACCTTCGGCGTCCAGATGGCCGACATCGCCGGTGTGCAGCCAGCCGTCGATGATTGTTTCGGCGGTCTTGTCCGACTGTTTGTAATAGCCCTTCATGACGATGTCACCGCGAATGCAGATTTCGCCGCTGCTACCTGAAGGCAGGATGTTTGCGCCTTCATCCATGATCGCGAGGGCGTTCAATACCGAAGGGCGACCACAGGACAAAAGCCGCTCATCCGGCGCCACCTTGCCGTCGACAAAATGATCGCTGGGGCGCATCGCAGAGATTCCACCAGGAGCCTCGGTCTGGCCGTAACCTTGCAACATCACCGGCCCGAACACGGTGAGCGCCTGCTTGAGCTTCTCGACCGACATGGGTGCAGCGCCGTACATGAAGTAGCGCAAGGAAGAGAAGTCGCGGGTTTGGATGCCCGGTATCTCCAGTAGACGGTAAATCACCGTCGGAGGCAGGAAGAATTCTGTAACGCGATGCTGTTCAATAGCATCAAGCAGCGCAACGGGATCAGGCTTGCTCACCACTACCACGGTGCCACCGCGTGCACTGGCGGGCAGCGATAGGAAGCCCGCCGAATGCGTCATCGGCGCCGCGGCCAGATTGACGATGGGTTCTTGGGACTCGTAGTGGTTGTTGATGATTGAGTTGGCCACCGAAACACTGAGGTTGCGATGGGTGAGCATCACCCCTTTGGGCATCCCGGTAGTTCCGCCGGTCGGCATGACTGCTGCCAGGTCATCGGCCTCGGTCATGACCGCCGGCGGCGTTTGCGGCCGATCGGCGATCCAGTCCAGCAGCGACTCGCAGCCCGGCACGCTGCCATCGATGCAGACCAATCGACGGATCTGTGGGCATTGTCCGCGCAATTGCTCGATCATCGGCGCGAAGTAATGCTGGAAGAACACCACCTCCACATCAAAACCGTGCAACAACTGCTGCTGCTCCGTCACACTGCTGCGTGGATTCACCGGCACCCAAGTGAAGCCCGCGCGCCACAGGCCAAGGACACACATCCAGGACACTGGATGGTTAGCAGAAAGCACAGCAACCTTGGTCTCCTTGGGCAATCCGAGACCTACCAGGGCATGGGCCACCTGGCAGGTGATCCCGTAAGCTTCGTCAAAGCTCCAACGCTGGCCATCCATCACAAAGGCGTCACCACGACCGTTGATGGCCCTGCCTCGGTCGAAAAAGCTAGTAATAGTCATAATGTATTCACAGAGTCAGGATTGAGCCAGGGCGTGGCGGGAAATCGTTGCGGGGAGATCCAACTCATGTTCGCGGCTCTGCTGGAGGGACAACATCGCCTCGATACCCGAGCTGAATTCAACGCTTGACAACGCAGATCGAAACGCATCGTTTTCAGCGGAAAGCCCTGCAAACATGGGTTCGACCATCGGCGAGTAAACACGCTTGAACACTTCCTGGTGCATCCCGACAACAGCGGCGGATCGACCAGCAATGCGACGGGCAAGATCATCTACGTAGCGGTCCAACTCGTCGCTCGGCAGAGCGCGGTTGATGAAGCCGTAGCGCTCGGCTTCGGCTGCGCTGAAATCTCGAGCACTGAGCAGAACCTCAAGCGCCCGTGCAGGGCCAGCCGCCAATGCTAGGCGCGTGGTACCGCCGCCACAGGCCAGGAAACCGCCGCTGGATTCAGGTGCGCAAAACTTAGCCTCAGTGCTTGCGAACCGCATCGATAGCCCGAGGATGAATTCCAGACCGGCACCACGGCAGCGTCCGGCGACCTTGGCGATCGTCACTTGTGGCAAGCTTTGCCATGACAGCGTGAGCGCCTGCAGTGCGTTGATGTCCGGGTACTTGCTGGCCTTGGACGGATCAGAGGCGGACTGGACGAGGTCCTCAAGGTCAAAGTGCGCGATAAAGAAGTCCGGATCTTCGCTGTCGAAGATCACCACCCGAACTCCGGGGTCGACGTACAGGCGACCGCTGAGCTGGAACAGCTCTTCGGTCATTTGCATGCTCATCAGATTGATAGGCGGATTCGACAGGGTCACGCGTAATACAGCGCCGTCCTGCTTCAAGGAAAAAGTGGAGAAGGTCATGAACTGTTCCTCAGGGATTGGGTAGGCAGTGCGATACGGAGTTAAACGACCCGTTCGACTTTGATCGATGCATAGCCAAAGCTTTCCAGCGCGCCCATAAGCTCGCGATGGCCAAAGACTTCACTCGGCGAACGAAGGCCACTCACGCGTGGCGTTTCGCTCACCAATCGGCTAGCGGCATAGGCCTGCAGCAATCCTGTTGTGAGGTAACCGCCGGTACTGATGATCGTGCTCTTGACTGCGACGTTGTTGCCTGTGGCCAGGCAAATATCGATAGAGCGATGAACCTGGCGCTCTTCGCGCGGAGGGCTGGCCGGGGTGATTCCCTTGGCCATACCATCGAGCACCTCGCGTAACTGCTGCTCTGGAAGCCATTGCAACTGCACTTTGTAGGCACGTTCAAGTTCGAGCTCTTTTTTGTAGAGTGCCTGGTTCCAGATCGCTACATCCATCTTGCAGTTGCGCACGCGACCATCACGGCGAAACCAGATTGGGTTGGAGCTACCGCCCCAGTTGGAGGTGATAAGTACCTCACCCGAAGGCGTACACACCTGGGCATTTTCAATGCCTGGATAACGCACCAACTCACGATCCTTGAGGTAGTAACAAGGGTGGCGTACCGCATCGAGAATGGTCTGTGCAGACGCCACCGTCGGAACGGCATTGCCGATACCATGCATACGCAACGAGTCGACCCCGGGAGTTTCCAGGCAGTAGCGGGCACCAATCTCACTGACGCCATACATGTAAGCCGTAGACGGCACCATCACCAGGCCTGCCTTGGCGAACTCACGACCGAAGTGTTCGTCGAGCTGCAGAATGGCGGACTGTTCACCTGTGGTGTCGAGGTAATGCGCCCCAGCCCGCAGACATGCCTCAGCCACCTCTAAGTTGAAGCGCATGAACGGGCCGACCGTATTGCATACAACCTTGCGGCCAGTGAAGAGCTTGGTCAGCGCTTCAACCGTGTGTTCAACCTCGACAATTTCGTAGCGGGCATTTTCAATGCCTGGCACAAGCCGCATCGCTTCTTCGATACGCTCACGATTGCGACCGGCAGCGATAAACGGCAGACCAAATTCACGCAAATGTTCAGCTACCAGCCGGCCTGTGTAGCCGCTAGCGCCGTAGATAACTACTGGATAATCGATATTCAAGGCATTCTCCTTTTTATTTTTAAGCGACACGCCAACGGGTTCAGGCGCGACCCCAGCCTTCTTGCTGATGCAGGCGGCTCAGCAGGTGGCCGTAGTGCATCTGCAGAATGTTGTTCTCGCCGTCTTCAATCTGCATCGCACGGGCATCGCGCATCAGTTTTTCAATTGGGTACTCACGGGTCAGACCTGCGCCACCAAAGAGCTGCAGGGACTCATTCACGACGGTCATCAGTTCGTTGCAGCAGAATGCTTTACCCGATGCGGTGAAGTAGGGATGCGGCCGCGGCGAGCACTTGGTGTAATGGGCGACGTGACGTGCCATCGCGCGGATAGCCTCTACCTTCATACCGATACCACCCAGTCGGTATTGGGTGAGCTGGTGAGTGGCAAGCAGCGCACCGCCCTGCTTGCGCTCATGCACATAGGCCAACGCCAATTCGAAAGCCGCGCGGCCAAGCCCCGCAGCGATATGGCTCATAGCCGTACCGGCCTGGGCCCAGGCGTAGGCATGCTTGAGTTCATAGTCATCGCGCGTGGCAACTGCGAAGCGTCGTGGCACGCGAACGTTATCGAAATAGATCTCGCCTTGCGGCAGAGAACGCTTGCCAAGCTTTTCCAACGGTTTACCGCGTGAAACGCCCTTAATGTCGAGCGGAACGATGACATTGCAGCCGTAGGTGCTGCCGTGTTCGTCGTAGAAGCCATCGCCATAGTCGGCAGCTATATCCATCAGAGCCACTTGGGCCACTGGGCCGTTGGAGACCCAGGCAGAGGTCTGGCCGTTGAAAATTATCTCGTCGTCCGTGAACGTTGCGTGCAGGTTGCCCTTATTACCTAACGAGCCTGGGTGACGCTCCTCGGGGTAAAGAATCAGGCCATCCGAGCCGCGATCCGGCTGAGTGGCACACCAGCAACCTAGTTTGCCCTCGCATAGGTCGATCAACTCTTGCTGACCACTGGCCTGTGCCATTGTCATAGGCATACCGCCAGCACCGCTCGAGACGGTGAGGCCAGCGTCCCCCCACGCCATCTCCTCAATAACAAGGCCTTCCATGCGAGCAGCTTCCTGGGCGCTAAGCCCGCTCATGGCCTCGGGACCAAAACCCAGCTTCTGCATCTCCAGGTGGTATTGCCAAAATGGCGAACCAGGCAGGTAGGCTTCATCTGCAGAAAGACGATCTATTTCACGGCCCAAAGGGCGCATTACGTCGCGAGCAAAGCGGTGCATCGTCTCTTGGACGCCCTGCTCTTCTTCGCTCAAACCAATATCGAATCCTGACAGACCTACCACCGGCAGTGGTACTTCGAGGCGAGTACTCATACATGTCTCCTTCTTGTTCTTATAAACAGCGGTGCGCGAAGACCTTCGCCACAACAATGCGGCGATTGTCATGAGGCCTTTTTAGACAGTACGGACTTGCTTGAACGCATGCCCCCCCATCGAAGAGGGGTTCAGCACCTAGTTCAGAATGCGGCCTCATCCAGCGCCATCACCGAGGCGCCGCCACGCATGGCAACCACGGACAGGCCGGAGGCCTGGGACAGCACGTGATCAGCGTAGAAACGGGCGCTGAGCAACTTGCGCCGCAGGAAGGCTGGATCACCGCTACCTGCTTCCAGATGACGGTGAGCCACCAACCCCGCACGCGCCATCTGCCAGCCACCGACAACGATGCCGCACAACCGAAGCAATGGGACTGAACCGCCGAGCACCTCAAGGGGGCGTTGGCTGTAGTTCGCCAGCACCCACTCGCTCGCTTCCTGCAAGCCCTCTACCGCATGGCGAAGACCTGACTCGATATCGCCAAGCGCACTGCCTTGAACATGCCGAAGTTGTTGCAGGGTGAGATGAATCTGGGATAACCAGGCGCGCATTGCGGCGCCACCGTCTCGCACCAGCTTGCGCTCGACCAGGTCGTGCGCCTGAATCGACGTGGTGCCTTCATAAATCGTGGCCACTCGTAGATCGCGAAAGGGTTGCGAGGCACCACTCTCTTCAATGTAGCCCAGCCCCCCATGCACCTGTATGGAGGTGGAGGCGACCTCAACACCAGTTTCCGAGGCCCACCCCTTGAAGATCGGAATCATCAAATCGACGAAGGCCTGACGCTCGCGACGAATGCTGGGATCTGGATGGCTGACCGCGAAATCGCGCTCGGCCGCTATCACATAGGCCACTGCACGCATGGCTTCGGCCTGGGTGCGCATCATCAGCAGCATGCGACGCACGTCTGGATGGCGAATGATGGGCACCGACTCCGCGCCACCTTCCGCAGGCCTACCCTGGATGCGCTCACGTGCATAGGCCAAGGCTTGCTGATAGGCACGTTCACTCAACGCCACGCCCTCCAAGCCGACGTTGAAACGGGCGGAATTGACCATGACGAACATCGCCTGCAAGCCTTTGTTCTCTTGGCCCACCAGCCAACCGACGGCACCTTCCCCCTCGCCCCCGTAAACCAAAGTACAGGTTGGGCTGCCATGGTTACCAAGCTTGTGCTCAATACCGGCACACTGCACGTCGTTACGCGCCCCAATCTGAGCGTTGTCGAGCAGAAATTTCGGTACCAGAAACAGCGAAACCCCTTTCGATCCCTCGGGTGCACCTGGCGTCCTCGCAAGAACAAGATGCACGATATTTTCGGTTAGATCATGGTCGCCGTAACTGATGAAAATCTTCTGCCCGAACAACCGATAAGAGCCATCCGTGTGCGGTACTGCGCGGGTACGCAACGCGCCTACATCCGAACCTGCCTGCGGCTCGGTGAGGTTCATCGTCCCTGCCCAATGCCCGCTTACGAGCTGTGGAATATAGAGCGCCTTCAGCGATTCGCTGGCCGCATTTACCAAGGCCTTCACCGCAAACGAAGTGAGTTCCGGACAGAAGCAGAAAGACTTGTTGGCGGACACGAACATTTCCTGCAAAGCAGTGCACAGCAGGATCGGCAAACCTTGACCGCCGTATTCCGCAGGAATCGAAACGTTATTCCAGCCAGCGTCGATAAACTGACGATAAGCCCCGGCAAACCCCGGCGCCGTAGTCACACCTTGATCGCTCCAGCGTGCACCCTCACGGTCGCCCACAGCGTCTAGGGGTGCCAAAACTTCCTTGGCGAAGCGCGCGGCCTGTTCGAGGATCGCATCCATCAGTTCAGGGTCTGCCACAGCCTCGGCATCCTTAAGCTGTGCGATTCCCTGGATATCGACGAGCTCGCGCAGCACAAAGCGCATCTCCTCCAAAGGGGCGGTATACGGATTCATTCGATTCTCCTCAAGTAGTCAACGCGTCAAGTTTATGAGTCGCGACCGCCTACAGTGGTGCAGTTCATGGGGGGTAAAGGCCACCCACGGAGAGGGGGCAAAGCCGTCTGACATGGCATTGAGGAGCCGCCATTCATAGACTCCAACGAATTGTTCAAACCTGACCGCAGCAACTGCGATGGGTAACGAGAAGGAGCTGGAATCCTATGAAGACATTAGTCGCCGTAAAACGGGCCGTGGACCATAACGTCAAGGTTCGGGCTAAGCCGGATGGCTTCCGTAAAGACTTGGGAACCGTAAAGATGGTGAATGCACTATGAGCAAGGTTGCCGTACCCAACTATCACCTAGAGGACAGCGTCGCGGTGATCACGCTGGACAACCCGCCAGTCAATGCGCTGGCTCTCGCGCTGCGCCTTCGTTTGGACAGCGTTGTGCGTGAAGCCCTACAAGACCCGAAGGTGCAAGCTATCGTGCTCATCGGGGCCGGCCGCGGTTTCTGCGCTGGCGGCGACATCACCGAATTCGATTTACCAGCTATTTCTCAAGCCCCCAGCCTTATGACCTTGTTCTCCTTGCTTGAGAACAGCCCTAAACCGGTGGTCGCCGCACTGCACGGCATGGCCCTTGGCGGCGGATTGGAACTGGCACTGGCATGCCACGCCCGGGTAGCGCAGAGACAGACACAGATCGGTCTACCCGAGGTACATCTTGGCTTAGTACCTGGCGCAGGTGGCACACAACGCTTGCCGCGCCTAGTGGGGCCGGAAGCCGCGCTGAACCTAATCGTGCAGGGGCGTACATACCCAGCACATACACTTTCCGAAAGCGCACTGTTCGACCAGATTACTGATGAACCACCTCTGGCCGCAGCATTGACGCTTGCACATGAACTCGCCGCACTGATTGCCGATGGAGGAGCGTTACGACGTACCGGGGAACTCACCGTGCAGATGCCCAATGCGCAAGCATTTTTCGCATTCGCGCGGGCTACGGTGAAGGCGCAGTCACGAGGCTTACCCGCACCATTGGCCTGCGTAGACTGCGTCGAGTTTGCCGCCACACAACCCTTCCAAGTAGGACTGGAGCGTGAGTTCGAAACCTTCTGGCGGCTGCGCAGTACGCCCGAATCCAGCGGCCTGCGCCATGCCTTTCTAGCAGAGCGCAAAGCAACAGAGATCAACGACTTCCCCACGCACATCAAGCCTCGCACCGTCGAGCGAGCAGTAGTAATCGGCAGTGGCCTCATGGGTTCAGGTATTGCGATGAGCCTGGCAGATGCAGACTTGCCGGTTACCCTGATCGAGCGCGAGCAAGCAGCACTAGACCGTGGCCTGGCGACAGTACGCCAACACTACGAGACGATGCTGAAGAAGGGGCGCCTCACCCTGCAACAGGTAGAGAAACGGATCGCTCTCATCCAAGGCGCTGTCGGCTATGACGCAGTACGGGACGCCGACCTTGTAATCGAGGCCGTGTTCGAAGACCTCGATGTCAAACGCCAGGTATTCGAGAAAATCGCCGACCTCACCCGAGCCGGAACGGTGCTCGCGACCAATACGTCGATGCTCGACGTTAACCGAATCGCCGCATTTACCCAGCGGCCACAAGACGTCCTCGGCCTGCACTTCTTCAGCCCAGCCCATGTGATGAAGCTGCTCGAAGTCGTACGTGGTGAGCATACCGCTCCCGACGTCTTGGCGACCGCGATGAGCCTTGCACGACGTATCGGAAAAACCGCAGTGGTATCTGGCGTGTGCGAAGGATTCATCGGCAACCGGATGCTGCAACCCTACCTGATGCAGGCGGAACTCCTGCTGGACGAAGGCGCATTTCCCCAGCAGGTGGACCAAGCAATCGAGCGCTGGGGCATGGCAATGGGACCGTTCCGAGTCAGTGACATGGCAGGCAACAACCTAGGTGCAAAAATTCGTGAACAGCGCCTGGCCGAGAACCCGCACCTGGTTTACTCCCGCATTTTCGATACCGTGGTAGCCATGGGGCGCGACGGACAGAAGGTTGGCCGCGGATGGTATGACTATGTGCCGGGCCAACGCGCTCCGCTACCCAGTCAAGAGGTCAACGCCGCAATCGTGGCCGAGTCCCAGCGCCTGGGGTTGCAGCGTCGCGTCATCAGCGACGATGAGATCGTCGACCGGCTAGTTCTCGCATTGGTAAACGAAGGAGCAAAAATCCTCGAGGAAGGCATTGCTCAACGCGCTTCGGATATCGACGTGGTCTACATCGCGGGTTACGGATACCCCCGCTGGCGTGGTGGGCCGATGCTAACAGCCGACCAGCGCGGCCTGGGTGACGCACTTGCAGCGATGAAACGTTTTGCAAACGGTCCGGAATACCAGCGCTGTGCAGATTTCTGGCAACCCGCCGCACTGCTCTGCCGCTTGGCCGAGAACGGTCAATCCTTCAACACCTTCAACCAATCGGAGCCGTCATGACCGACGCCGTTATCGTATCGACCGCCCGTACCGCCCTAGCCAAGTCCTACAGGGGCGGTTTCAACATGACCCATCCGGTTACACTCGGCGGGCACGCGGTCAGCCACGCCATTGAGCGTGCAGGCATAGAAGCTGCCGAGGTGGAGGATGTGATCTTAGGCAGCGCCTTTCTCGAAGGCGCTGCCGGAGGGAACATCGCCCGCCTGGTAGCGTTGCGTGCTGGTTGCCCGGTTACAACCTGCGGTCTAACCATCAATCGTTTTTGTGCAACCGGTCTGCAGTCCATTGCGCTAGCCGCGCAACGCGTAATTTCCGGGGAGGGTGATATTTTCGTTGCCGGCGGCATCGAGTCGATCTCTCTGGTGCAGTCGCATATCAACACCTTCAACATGAAGGAGCCATGGATCGAGACACATCGTCCCGAGTTGTACTTAGGCATGCTGGAAACCGCAGAGGTGGTAGCCAAACGCTACGAAATTTCACGCGAGGTTCAGGATGAATACGGCGTTCGAAGCCAATTGCGCGCTGCAAGTGCTCAGGCCAATGGCTTATTCGATGCCGAGATCGTCCCCCTTATCACCACGATGGCGGTGGTCAATCCTGACGGCAGTATCGGGACACAGACCGTAACCGTTGCGCGCGATGAAGGTATCCGTGGGGATACCACGCTGGAAGCACTTTCGAAGATCCGTCCAGCAGTACCCAATGGCGTTGTAGCAGCCGGTAATGCTAGCCAGTTTTCAGACGGTGCCTCGGCTTGCGTTGTGATGAATGCACAGCTCGCAGAGCGCCGTGGGCTTGCCCCGCTAGGCGTATTCCGCGGTTTCCAGGTCGCCGGGTGCGAGCCTGACGAGATGGGTATCGGTCCGGTGTTCGCGATACCCAAGCTGCTAGACAAAGCCGGTCTGAAGGTCGAAGACATTGGCCTATGGGAGCTCAATGAAGCCTTCGCAGTGCAGGTTCTTTACTGTCGCGACCGCTTGGGTATCCCTGACGAACGACTAAACGTAAATGGTGGAGCCATCGCAGTAGGCCATCCCTATGGCGTCACCGGATCGCGCCTGGTCGGTCATGCGCTGATCGAGGGAAGGCGCCGCGGGGTACGCTATGTCGTCGTTACGATGTGCATCGGCGGCGGCATGGGCGCGGCCGGGCTGTTCGAGGTATTGCCCTAACGAAAACGAACCAGGCCCGAAAAACGGGCCTGGTTCGTTGGCTACTGGAGTGAGGCGTACAGCTTGATGTCCATCCCCTTCCCTGTCTCGCGCCAACAGCATGGATCTACACACCCCCGCACAATGGGTTGCATAGCTGGTTAAATGTTCAGCTTACGGCGTATCAGCGCACCGTAGCTATTGGGGAAAAGGCGTGAAATACGATGCAAGGTACGGGCACCGCTACCGACTAACAGACGCTTATCGCCACGCAGCAGACCCGCGATAATTTCGCGCGCGCAGGCCTCTGGTGTCGTTGTCATCTGCCCCAACAAGGCGTGCGTCAACTTACGTTCATAATCACTGCCCGCTTTTGCCAGCGGCGAGTTTTTACTGATGTTGGTATTGATGCCCCCTGGATGCACCAGCACAGCCTGTACGCCGCTGCCTTCAAGCTCCTGCCAAAGAGTCTCGGTAAGTCCGCGCACGGCAAATTTAGACATCACGTAAGCTGATTGGCATGGCGTTGCCAACAAACCGAAGACACTGGAAACATTAACAATCCAGCCTTCCTTCTGCGCCAGCATACTGGGCAGGAAAGCCTTGGTGCCGTGGATGACGCCCCACAGATTAATATCCAGCACACGTTCCATCTCGTCGTACGCCAGGTGCTCCACCGACGCGATCACGCCAATTCCCGCGTTATTAACGATTACATGGGCGGCGCCGAAATCGCTGCGAACCGCATCAGCGAAGGCGAACACAGCTTCGCGCGAGGACACATCGAGACTGTAGGTACGAGCGTCGGTACCAGCCGGTAGCGAAGCCAACGATTCTGCGAGGCCAACGGCATTCACGTCAGCCAGTGCAAGCCGTGCTCCTTGTACGGCAAATTCGACCGCCAGCGCCCGGCCAATGCCCGACCCAGCGCCCGTAATAGCGACAACCTTGTTGTTGAACATTCATTTCTCCTAATTAGTTGGGATTGGTACTACCGCGCTAAACGCGAAATCGTGCAACCGACGCTTCCAGCTCCCCAGCCAGGTGCTGCAACAGAGCCGCACCGCTGGCAGCCTGCACAACAACCCGGCCATTTCTCTCGCACATACGCGCAATCTCCTCAACGTTGCGCGCTACATCCGTGCTCCCCCGACTCTGCTCCCGCACTGCCACCGCGATACCGTCGACTTCTCTGTTAGTCGTTGCCACTGCATCACCCGTCGCGGTCAGAACCTGCTGCACTGTACCGAGCTGATCCAGCGTCGAGATCAGCGATCGATGGCCTGAGTGCAACGACAGGCCGACGGTCTCCGATCCTGCTCCCAATGCGGCGGCCAGTTCTTGAATGTGGCTCGCAACGCCAGTGGAATGCTCAGCCAACCTGCGTACCTCGCCGGCCACCACGGCAAAACCACGCCCCTGCTCACCGGCACGCGCCGCTTCAATGGCAGCATTTAATGCGAGCAGATTGGTCTGCGCAGCGATGCCTTTAAGCTGGCCGGAGAGGTCGGCAATCGCAGACGTGCGCAGCAAAAAATCCTCCACTGATGCCCGAATGTCGGTAAACGCGGTCTGCACGCGTTCTACTTCAGAACGCATCTGTTCTAGGGCCAGGCCTCCGGCGGTCGCGCTCTGAAGCGTGCGCAACGAACTGCCGCGCAATTCCTCCGAACCGTCGACCACCGCGGAAATGCTGAGATTCATCTGCTCCATTGTTGCAGCAACCGTCTCGGTGGCAGAAGACTGGCGGGCTGCGCCCTCCTCAGCCTCACGAGCATCGGCAACCAGACTGCGTGCCGACTCGCCCACGGCACGTGCACCGCCTAGCACCTGCCGTACGAGCGCCTGAAAGCCGTCGACCAGTTGGTTGAAGGCCTGTGCACTTTGCGCAACCTCGTCGCACCCGCCCAAGGTGACTCGCCGCGTCAAATCGCCGGATTGCAGTTGCAGGGCAGCATCGCGGATGCCGTGGATGGCGCCTGATATTTGTGCCCGGATGGCAAGGGCACTCGCCACCGTAAGCAGGATCGCCAGCAAAACCGCGGCGCTCAGCAACGCCGCAGCGAACGAGACAATATGCTTGGCGGATTGGTAATCCTCGCCACTGAGGCGATCCTGAATTTCATTTAGCCTGCTCGCCGAACTAAGGAAGTTGGCGAACCACGACCACAGGATGGAGAAGTCATCGTGGTCGGCGCTTTTACCCTCAACCATCGTCAGCAAGGGTGCCAAGGCATCGCTGTAGCCAGAGAGGGATGCCAGCACATCCTGGTAGGCCGCTCGCTCCTCATCGGTTAATCCCTCTTGGCGATCCGCGTTTTCGAAGTCCCTGATAACGTTGGCGACCCCGTTTCGGATACCGCGGGTCTGCGCCACAAAATCATCGAAGTTTTTCTCACCGGCGGCCTTTGCACTCCGATAGTCCGCCAGCACCAGATACACATCCTCATTAACTGAACGTGCGTCGTTGAGGCCCAGAGTAGTGGATCGCAGGCGCTGAATGCGCGTCTCGTAGATCCTTTCTAGCGCCTGCTGCTGAGACTGCAGCCCGGAGTAAGCCACCGCTGCCACCGCCAGCAATAGGCCGGTGACGAGGGTAGGCGTCACCAGCAGTTTGGTGCCGATAGAAAAACGCCCGAGCAGCCGCATAATTGAATGCATAACGTGCCTAACGCGCAGGGGTAGCGTCAGCAGCCACGAGTGCTGCGCGTTCATAGGGCTCATCCTCACTGGGATGCGCAAGACGCTGCCCAGGGATGTTCAGCGACGGTACCGCCACCATCGGCTTCAACAGGAAGTGGGCCAGCGCTGGAAGCAACACCAGCGCACCGATCATGTTACCTATGAACATGAACGCCAGCAGCACGCCCATATCAGCCTGGAACTTGATCGGAGACCAGGCCCATACCGCCACACCGATCGCGAGTGTAAAAGCGGTCAACATCACCATTCGCCCGGTAAAAAGAAGCGATATTTCGTAAGCTTTGGCAAGTGAGTCACCGTTTCTCAGTCGCGCCAGCATGATGCTCATTACATAAAGGGCGTAGTCGACACCTATGCCAACGCCCAGCGCGATAACCGGGAGTGTCGCCACCTTTACGCCCATTCCCAGCATCACCATCAGGGCTTCGCAGAGCAGGGAGGTGAGCGCCAGCGGCACCATTGCGCAGACAACGGCACGCCAGGAACGGAATGTCAGGAAGCACAACACCATCACCGCACCGTAGACCCAGAACAGCATTTCTCTGTTGGCCTGGCGAACAACAATGTTGGTCGCAGCTTCGATTCCCGCACTGCCAGCGGCGAGCAGAAACTCGCTGGACTCACCGTTGTTGGCCTTGGCAAAAGCTTCGCTGGCCTCGACCACGGAGGTCAGTGTGTCCGCACGGTGGTCACGCAGGAAGGCGGTCAAGGGCAGGACTGAGCATCCGTCGTTGTACAACCCGCGCGGCGAATTCGATGTAATGGTGTTGAGCATGTCATTCCCGCGTGGAAGGTCGAACCATTTGGGATTGCCCTCGTTGTAACCGCTGAACAGTATTCGCTGCTGGCTCGCCAGTGATCGTGTGCTCTCGACAGCCGGCAGTGCCCGCAGCTGCCAATCCAGAGCGTCTACGCGCATTAATGCGTCATACGAGGAGCACTTGCCCTCAGGGGTGCGCACCATCACGATAAACGCGTCGCCACTGGCGCCGTAGTTGGCATCGATGAACGCGTTGTCGAGGTTGTAACGAGAGTCGGCGCGCAATTCCGGTGCGCCTTTATCCAGATCGCCGATCTTCAAGTGCAGGCTGATAGTGAATGCCCCTGCCCCTATTAACAGCGCTACGGCAATCGTGACTGCGGCACGCCGAGGTTCTGTAAAGCGACTCAGAAAATGCCAAACTGCATGCTTTTCGCCTTGCTCAGCGCGCAAGCTACGCTCCGCCGCCTGTTTGCTGACGCCCAGGTAACTCAGGAGAATCGGCAAAAGGATCAGATTGGTGAAGATCAGAATGGCGACGCCTAGACTTGCGATCATTGCCAGTTCCTGAATCACCTCGATGCGGATAATCATCAGTACGCCGAATCCTACGGCGTCGCATAGCAGCGCGGTGAAGCCGGCAAGAAACAGTCGACGGAAGGTGAATCGTGCAGCCACCAGCTTAGACATCCCGCGGCCCACGTCCTGCATGATGCCGTTCATCTTCTGCGCGCCATGGCTCATGCCGATGGCGAAAACGAGGAAAGGCACAAGCACCGAGTAGGGATTGAGGTCAAACCCAAGCAGCGGCAAAGCACCCAGTTGCCACACTACCGCAATCAGCGAGCACGCCACCACCAGCACGGTGCTGCGCAAGCAACGGGTGTAGAAGTACAGCGTGATCGCCCCCAACACGATTGACAGCACGAAGAAGCCGGCAATCTTGTAAAGACCCTCGATCAGATCACCGACGACCTTGGCAAACCCGGTGATGTGTATTGTCACCCCTTGGGCTTGATACTGACTGCGCAGCTGTTCCAAGGACCTATCGAGAACGCCGTAATCCAACTGGCGCCCTAGCTTCGGATTGTCCGCAAGCAAGGGCACAGAGACGAGCACGGACTTTTCATCAAGGCTGACGATCTGACCGATTTCGCCGGAGCGTTGCACATTGATCTTCAACTGCTGGAGATCTTGCGAGCGTCCCTGATAATCGTCAGGAATCAACGGACCGCCATCGAAGCCGTCCTCGGTGATGCCCTGCCAGCGCGCATTCGGCGTCCATAGGCTCTTCAGTCCGGCGCGGTCCACACCCGGAAGCGCGACCAGGTCGTTGGTAACCTGATGAACGATCTCCAGAAACTCGGCGTTGTAGATATCGCCCCTGGCCGGTGCAATCGCCACCCGGAGCAGGTTTGGAGTGGGCAAGTCGTCCTTCATTGCCAGGTAGTTGACGATGAAGGGATGTTCGGTGGGAATTGTTTTTTCGAAACTGGCGTTGACGTGCAACTGGGGCAGCTGCAGCGCTGCCAGCAGAGTTATCAGTATGCACAGCAGCAGGACGATCAGCCGATTATTGAACAACAGGCGCTCGATCAGGGAGCCGGAGCGTGTGTCAAATGGAGCGCTGGCGTCCGCCGTGTGGTTGTTCTCGAACGATGGGTTCATCAGAAAGCACTCATGGGTGCGCAAGCGCACTAATGTTCAGGGGGCCAAAACGACCGACACCGACAAGGGCTCCATTAGCCGCCTCGACCAGAGCCGAGGGATTGGAACCCGCGTTGCCCTCGATTTTTTGTAGCCGGCCCGTATTCAGTCTGTAGAGGCTGCCAGACTGATCGACCAGCAGGGTCTCTCCGTCCTGAAGGCGAAGGCTGCCTGTGACACTGATCGGTGCCGGGAGTGTTATCGGTTCAAAATGACTACCACGATCGGCGGACCGAAACGCGAAGCCGCGCAGCCCCCCTATGAGAATTTCGTTGTCGTGCAGTTCCAGGACGAAGAAACTGCCCTTATAGGGAGAGGCCAGACGCTGGAAGCTTTGCCCCGCATCCGTTGAGCGCAGCAGTAAGCCCTGCTCGCCGGCAATGAAAACCTCGTCTCCCTGCGACTTGATTGCATACAAATGCAAGTCCTTGGGATTGTCCAAATTGGCTGACCAGGGCTCCCACACCGATCCATCGCGGCTGTGAAGCGCCATACCGTAGGCGCCAACCAGCCAGAGCCTGCCGGCAGAATCGATGTTCATATCAAGCCATGGCTTGTCAGGTCCGTCAGCCGTCAGTTGCTCGGCATGACGACGCGCCCGCCGCACCTTCTCTTCATTTTCACCGAAACGACTGGCAAGCTTTTCAGCCTGCTGCTGATAGAGAGCGACCACATCGCGCCCATCCAAAACCCGCTGCCAACTCGTCCCGCCGTCAACTGTCTGAAGTAAAACGCCGTTGTGGCCTGCAGCCCAGCCACGGGTTGCATCGATGAACCGAACGACCGTCAGCGTGACGCTGACGGGCGTTTGAGCCTGATGCCAACTCGCGCCGTTGTCGTCAGAAAAGAGCACGACGCCGCGCTCTCCTACTGCAACAAGGCGCTGCCCTGCCAGCGCCACACCCAGCAGAGTAGATTGTGCTGCCCGAGGAGTCAGCAGTGCCTCGCGACTCAAAGGGTCGACGACTCTTGCCGGGGGCTGAGCCGCGAACGCGGCTCCAGACCCTGCGCCGTAAATGGCCAGTGCGAGCGCGCTGGCATTGCGCAGAAACGAGTTCATTGTGTACTCCTCAGCGCAGTTGATCGCCGACCAACGCATCCGGCGTAAAGTTGCTGTCCTTCGAGCCCGCGACTGGCTGCACTCCGATCGCAGCAGCTGGAGTATTCACGTAAGGCCCCGCATACCACGCACCAGAAACAAGGTCATAAAAGCCATAAGTCACGTGCTCGGTGAGTTCCATCTCCGGATAGGTGACTGGCAACCCGAACAGGGTCTTCCACAGTTGGCCGTTAGCGTCCCAACGATCCGCCAGAACAGCGAGCCACGAATCCTCATCGATGTAGTAGCGCGTTTTGGAAGACGTATGCCGCTTGCCTGCTTTGAGTTGTGCGTCGACCACCCATACCCGATGCAGCTCCCAACGGACATAGTCGGGATTCAAATGCGTTCCCCCCATCAGCGTTTCAGCGTTCTCAGGCTGTAACGCCTTGTTGCTGTTGTAGGGGATCAGCATTTCTTTCTTGCCAACCAACTTCCAATCGAACAGGCCAGGCCCACCACCAAAAACACTTACTTCATCGAAGCTCATCAAACCGGCGGATTGCGGCGTTGGAGTATCTCCATTGGGGTTTGGCAGTTTGCGAACTCGACGCTGGCCGGTCAGGTAAACCCAAGTTTGAGTCTTGGTATCATCGACGTTCACCCGCCCTACAATGGCTTCACCTGCGCGAATGGCTGGAGCATCGCTGACAACCCGGGTAAGCCAATAGGTACCATCAAACTTTTCCGGCGAACCATTGGGGTCGTAGTACGGCATCAATATGTCCTGACGCCCTTGAACGGCCATCACCTTCTTGCCATTGGCGGTGACCATCCAAGTCTGCCCGTTGATAGTCCTGGTCGCCGTACCCTGGTAACGCAAAAGATGATTCCAGATCACCTCAAGCCCGGACTTGGGCAGTGGGAACGGGGTTCCTGCGAAAGCCCCCGAGGGGATTGAATAATCGGTGCCGTCGGCCAGCTTGGCTCGGGTCGCATTCTTGAAGGTATTGTCGTAAACGAACTGAGGTGCGACCGCTGTGCGATGCGTCGGATAAACATCCAGACGATAATCGGCATAGCGTTTGAGCATGGCTTTCTGGCCATCACTGAGTTTGTCGCTGTACTGCTCCATATTTGCGGCAGTGATCGCGTACAACGGCTTTTCGCCAGCGAATGGATCAGCGCGGCGCTGGCCGGCCTTATAACCGGCAGGGGTCTTGAGTTCGCCACCGCTCCAGGCTGGGATGGTGCCCTCTTTGTTGCCTGCACGCTCACCGCCCAATGGCGTCAGCGTAGACTTGAGCTGCTGAGCCTCCTCGGCGCTGACACCAGCGTAAGTGAACATTGGCACTGCGGCCACACACGCGAACACTGCTGCGCACAACGAAATTGTGTTCAGTTTCATTACGTTCTCCAGAATTTTCAGAATGTACGGCTCAAGACCAGCGTCATGTAGTCGCGATCGCGGAAGTACTGATCGTAGTTCCAGGCTTGTGTGCCACTTGCACCGACACTGCTGAACAGCACCCCGGCACTGCCGAAAAAGTGAGTGACATTCAGGCCCAAACGCCAAGTGTCCAAGTAGGTCCCGCTTATCCCAAGATTGACGGAACCTGCATCTTCGGGAAGAGGAGCAGGGCCAACCATATTGCGGGATCCGCTAGGCTGGTAGGTGATACCAAACGGTAAGCGGACATCGATTCCAGGGAGGGCCTGGTAGTAGACCGGTTCGAAAAGCGCCTGGAGCTTCCAGCTGTCTCGCGTACCGTTAGGCTTGCAAGCTGATCCAGGAAAAGTCGAAGGTTGACAGCCGCTCAAGGTATCGGCGTTCTTGTCTACACTGAGAACACGCGAAAAGGCCACTTCAGCAAGCAACTGCGCATCGTCCCAGATGGCCGTTTTGCCAAGGTTAGATCCGAAGGCGGAAACGTTGACGTGAAAGGTTTTACCAACAGCGTATTCAGCTCCAGAACCGAGGTCATACGCGTTTGGAGACAATAAATCCTGGTTGAATCTGACCGAGGTCTCTACCGCCAGGTTGAACAACCCCACGTTATGGTTCGCACTCGCGCCGAACACATTGATACCGTCGTGGTAGTTATCGTAAAACGTTCCGTCTACCGGATTGGTAACGATGGTAGCGGCCTTACTGTTGAATCGCACAGCGTAGAGGCCGTAGTCGACGTCATCAGTACGGATGCGCATCGCTACACCGCCCTGCCCAGAGTCCTTGCCATCATGTGTCGAAGTCCGAACCAACGGCCCGGTGGGCGTATAGATAAGATTACCGCCGCGCTGAAAGTCTATCGGTGAGAAATAACTACCAGATCCCTGAGATTTATTTTCACGCCATTGGAGCTGGTAAAAAGCGTAAGCAGTCACAGCATCATTGATCTGGTACTGCCCTGACACCTGTGGAACGGGGCGCAGAATCTCTTGGAAGCGCAGATTGGGTACTGCTACGGCTTTGGCCTGATCGACTGGGGACATTGCACCGGCAATGGCATTGTCTCCAAAGAACAAGCTCTCGCCCCAGATCAGGCTATGTTGGCCAAATCTCACTGTAGCGGCATGGCCTCCGAGGTCGAAACGATCGGTAACAAACGCATCAAGCAACTCGGCGTCACGGCCATTCGTGTCGCGGGTATATGGCGTGAACTCAGTCGGCTTGGATATTTCATTAGAGTTGACCGCACTGGTCCCGGGACCGAATGCGCCAGCGGTATTGTTGTCGTTGCTGCGATTGTAGACCGTGTCGTACCAGCCGGCACCACTGAGACGAAAACCGTATTGCTTGTAGCTGCCCTCGAGTTCGCTGAGCAAATCTATACGATTGGAAATGAGCCCACTCTTGCGGAAGTTACTATCACCGTCGCCGAGGTTGACGTCACTAGACAATTTAGAGTCGGCATCATGCAAGCGGTAGCCACTGACGTATTTGAGGCTGTTGTCCCAGCGCAGCCTCAGGTCAGGAATGCCGGTATCAATCTCTGCGGCGTTCGCAGAGACACCTGTCAAACAGGTGAGGAGAGCCAAGCTCAAACCCTTAAGGTTTGTTGGCTCGGAGAATAGGATCGCTTTTCTATTTCCCACTGATTGCATCCTTTACCGGTCGTTGCCGGCTAATTGTTTTTGTTCTGGACTGCTGTGCATGACATCTACCGAGATGTCATGGTTGAACGGTACGAGCTTGGGCCCCCATTAGCCCCCCCAACGAAGAGTGGTAGGGGGGGATTTAACACATCGATATGCAGCCAGGTATCAAGGCAGCTACGGGCGTGCCAACCCGCTGCGCCCACAGCGAATCGGCAGATAGAAAAACAACAAGGTGCGTCAGACGCGGCTCAGCGCGTAAAGAGGTTGACCGTCACCACGGCCTCTTCGTAACCAATCGAACCACCACCGTTCTCCTGCAAAGCAACCTGGGCGCCATCGACTTGCCGTGCACCCGCCTCGCCACGTAGCTGGGTGACCAGCTCGAAAATTTGGCCAAGGCCTGTGGCACCAATCGGGTGCCCTTTGCACTCCAGTCCGCCCGATGGGTTGACTGGGATACGGCCGCCGATGGACAGTTCGCCAGCCTCGGCCGCTATGCCTGCACCGCCCATAGGCGTGAGTCCCAGATATTCAACGGCGATGATCTCGCCCATCGCACTGGCATCGTGCACTTCGACCACAGACACCTCTTCCGGACCAATGCCTGCCTGTTCATAGGCCGCACGCCCGGCACGGCGGCACACCGCCTGGTCGAACTGATCGGGAGCCCTTGGGGTCGCAGTAGCAATGGCAGTAGCTGCCACCCGGATCGCACGGCGACGATCGACGCCGAGTCTCTTCAGCCCGGCTTCGGTACAAACGATAACCGCCGCCGCACCATCGGAAAGTGGCGAGCACATCGGCAGTGTCAGCGGGTAAGTGATAGGTGGAGCGGCGAGCACTTCTTCAATGGTAAAAGGCATCCGGTACTGGGCAAACGGATTGTGCACCGAGTGCATATGGTTCTTCGCGGCAATCGCAGCAATTTGCCGCTGCGTGGTCCCGAAGGTTTTCATCCAGTAGCGGCATGTCGCTGCGTAGATAGCCATAAAGCGACTATAGGGACGGGTTGATTCGCTACCTGGCGGCACCTCGACTCCAGCCCCCAGCTCCATCAGGCGTGCCGAGTTCTCGTCGGCGTGCAATACATCCCAACCGCCTTCAAACAACGCCAACGCCCGCGCTTTATCTTCGATGTTCATCTTCTCGGCGCCGAGCGCCAGCGCTACATCGCAAGCACCCGCACGGAGCGCCTGCACGGCTAGTTGAAAAGCACTGGTGCCTGAGGCGCAGGCGTTTTCAATGTTCCACACCGGCAAGCCGACTAGGCCCAGCTTGTTCAAGACGATTTCACCGGGTACTGCGTTCTGGCCCTGCAAAGGCCCTTGGGTGACCCCGGCATAAAACACCTGACCGATATCGCCCAGCGCAGCTCCGGCATCGCGAAGTGCAACCGATAGCGCCTCGTCGGCCAGAGACTGAAGGGAGCGTTCGATATGACGGCCAAACTGCGTCATACCGACACCGACCACATAGACAGTTGGAAACATAGGTTCTACTCCGTACGACAGCGTGAAGACGCCCTACTTGACCGCGACTAGCGGGCGGCCTCTAAAGTGCGTGGGACGTCGGTTCAAATGTATCGCTCGCACGGTACGGGGTCGGTCTGGCAACTTCCCCCCCAATGAAGAGTGGGGGGAACGTCTGAGTGTCGTTTAGCTTTAGTAGGCTTCTCAGCCCTCGCTCTCCGAGATACCATCTTTTAAATTACGCAGGTGTGCTGTGCTCGGATCACAATCCGGTCCACCCTGGTTCAGATCAGTTGCAGATTTGACAAACCGTAAGAAAAATAACAATTAGCCGTCCCGAAAGCGTTTCCGCACAGGTGACGTGGCCAGACCAACAAGGTGCTGGGCATCGAGAGATACAGCGGCAACATTATGGAGACGACTGCATGGGTACCCTCAAACGCGCTCCTTCTCTACTGCTTAAATCCACTCCCCCGCGCGTGGTACGTGGTTTCCTTGACCGTGAGCGACTGCAGCTCAATCGGCTCGAAGCAACTGGAGGGCAAGTAACTGCCCTCCTGGCTCCCACCGGTTTCGGCAAAACCTCGCAGCTTAACCATTGGCGTCGAGAAGCCCTGGCCAAGGGGGGCCTCGCGTTCTGGCTGACCCTTGATAGCAAAGATAACCCGCAGCAGCTTATCCGTGGCCTTAGCTATTGCGCCCATATAGCGTCGGGCAAGCGGGGTTTCGGCGAAGAATTCATGCAGTGGGCCGATGAGTGTGCCGACCCACGCGAGGCGATAACTGGCTGGCTGGCTGAGGTCGCGGACCTATCCGTGGACGTGGTGCTTCTACTCGATGACGCAGATCGCTTGCCGACCCATACCCGCAACGAGGTCCTGACCTACCTGCTGGGCAATGCACCGTCCAACCTGCACATTGCGCTGGCCGCTCGCCCCGCCGGTGCGCTGGTAGCCAGTGGTGCGCTACGCAACACCATGGTTACTCGCCTGACCGCTTCAGACCTACGTTTTCGCGTCGACGAAACGCTGGCGGTGCTGTCGTCGGCACTGGGTGGTCGGTGCAATCTGGATGCCGCAGCCGCGCTACATGATTTAACCGAAGGCTGGCCATTTGGCGTGCAATTGGCGGCCGCGGCCCTGTACCGCAGTGGCGATATCGCGGGGCTACTTGGCGCTGCAACCAGCGACATTCGACGCTACTTCGTCGATACCGTGATTAACAGCCAGTCCACCGACGCAGTCCATCTACTGGTACGTTTGGCAAACTTCGATCTGATCCACCCAGAGCTCTGCTCCGCAGTCCTGAGCCGCAGCGATCTGGTAGGCATACTCATGGAACTCAGAGACGAAACACCGTTGCTCTCGCAGGGTGAAGACAGCGACTGGATGCGCCTAAACCCGCTTGCCCGCGAGGCACTGCGAGAGCGCCTGCTGCAACTGCCCCTGGAAGAACGGCAATCGATGTCGCAAAAGGCCTCCGATTGGTACCTCGCCCACGAATTGTACGAAGAAGCCGCTGAGCAGGCGTTTCTAGCCGGCAATATCAAGACGGCATTCGACCTGGTGGAGCGCAGCACTTACGAGATGACAGTTAAAGGCAAAAGTTCAGCAGTGCTCGCCTGGTACCGACGTCTGTCTCAGGACGCCCTTTATCAATACCCGGGCTTTTGGGCGGCAGCTGCCTGGGGCTTGGCCATGAGCGAACATAATCGGGAGGCGCAACCCTTAGTTGACCTTATTCTGATGCAACCGCAGACTTCGGGCGCGGAAGAATTTGAAGCGATGCTCATTGAAGCAACGGCCGCGGGATTCTCCGACCGCATCGACACAATAGCCGAGAAGCTGGTCAAGTGGCCGGAACCGCCAAATGATGCACGACCGGGCGAAATTCCCGTCTATCTCATTAGTAAGTCGTTGGTAGCCCTGTATCTCGGCCAGCCAGATCAGGCGCGAATGAGCCTTGCGCATATTGCCGAGCTCGACCAGCAAACCACCTATTCACCCGTGTCATATGGCCTAGCGGATTATGGCGTGGGCTTAAGCTATCTGTGGGAAGGTCGCTGCGCCCTGGCCGAGCAGGAATTGCGATCAGCCCTGAGCCGTGCCGAAGAACGCTTAAACCGCAATCATCCGGTGACCTGCATGCTTGCGGCCTTGCTGGCACAGGCCTGCTGGGATGGCGCTCATGGTGACGATACCAGTGCCGTGCTGGCTGGGCGCCTTAACTCGCTGGAACACCAAGGGCTGCCGGACGCATTGATTGCCGCCTACCGCACTTTAGCTCGGACTGCAGAGCACGAAGGCCGCCAGGACCAGGCGCTGAACCTTCTCGAATCACTGTTCTCCATTGGGCAAGCACGCGCATTGCTGCGCTTGCAGGTGGTGGCAAAGTTCGAACTTACGCGCCTGCACGCAAGGCATGGTCGGGCTGAGTCCGCCATTGCCATGAGCAGGGATTTGGACAACCTGATTCGCAACCACGAAGCCAGTAAGCAGAAAATTTTTATCCACTGGACACAGCTGCATGCCGAACTCGCGCGCGCTTATGCGATCCTCGCCACTCAAGAAGGATGTCCCTTATCTGATGCGCTGACTGCAGCAGAATCCGCTTTGCGCTGCGCGATTAGCATGAAGCGAGGCACTGAGGAGGTAGAGGCGCGCTTGCTACGAGCTGAAGTGCTGCGGCGCCAGGGAGCAACTGATTCGCGTACGGTACGGCTAGAAGCAGTGAGCCTTGCTCAGGCCGGCGGCATGCTCCGGCTGTTACGCGAGGTACAGACTGACCGTGAAGCCGTCACCACGTCCATCGCAGAACACGCGCAGAGCGCCGCTCCCATTGCGGCAGACGACCACTACATGCGCGGCACGGCGCTACTGACAACCAAGGAGCGCGAAGTCCTCTCGCTGCTCAGTCGCAACATGAGCAACAAGGAAATTGCGCGGGCCATGGTTGTCAGTGAAGAAACCATTAAATGGCACATGAAAAACCTCTTCAGTAAATTCAACGCTGCCGGTCGTAAGCATGTGGTTGCGCGAGCGCGAATGCTGGGATTGGTCGATTAAACCAAGCTGAAGCGCGTTGCCCGAGCGCTCAACGAACATGCCATGTAAGGCCGAACTCTGGTCCAGCTCGCCGAAAAAGTGCGAGCTTCTAAAATAGTTAACCTTGGTAACATTTCACGCTATAGCCAGAAAAAAACAGCTATCAGCTCGAGGTGGATAACGCCCCACCCATGCAGGTGCCCCTCCAGGATGACTGCCTGGGCTAGGCGCTGCGACGCGCTCAGCTCACGATGAGCCATAGCCTCGTCGGTGACCTGTCTAGATTCGACATGCCTCCGGCACGGTTGTCCACGTTGGAGATCATCGACAGTAACCCCCGGTCTGACGCAACGAGATTTGACTCGCGCGCTCGACTTTGAACCATCGCAGCTAGCCAACATGCTGAACAAGCTAGAAAATCCGGGCCTAGCCTTCCGAGCTCGCTGAAAGTCCGACAACCATTCTTACCGCCTGTTCATAAGCAAAGCCGGCGAGACGTTGCTCAAGCAACTGGAAGTGCCGCTCCTTGAAAGTCACCGCCGGAGCATCGCTCACCTCACAATGGATGAGCAGCCACCTCCTTGAACTACTGCGAAAAATCTATAAAAAGACCCAAGCAGCATGCGTCACTACAGCCCCTCGCCCTGGAAATCATCCGTACAGAAAGAACTGCGCGTGGTCCTGCCTTGCGTTGACGGACCGTAAAAGAAGCTCTAGCATCCAATAATTAGTTAACAAAAATAACTTATTGAGAGGCGCCGCAAGAACGGCCCGAATCCACGGCGGCGGTGATCAGCATGGAATGCTCATGGCCTTCTCCTGAAGAACGCGATTCCTGCCCCTCTCCTGAAGTACATCTCGGAGGATCACCATGCAGCAATACCAGGCACCACTGCGCGACATGCGCTACGTCATCAACGATTGGCTGCGGGCACCCCTGGCTTGGCAAAAAATGCCCGCAATGGCAGCACTGGACAGCGAACTCGCCGAACAAATTCTTGAGGAAGCCGCACGCTTCGCCAGTGGTGTGCTGGCGCCGCTAAATGCCAGCGGCGACCAGCAGGGGTGCCGCTATGCGAATGGTGTGGTTCGCACCCCCGATGGCTTCCCTGCGGCTTACAGGGCGTTCGTTGAGGCTGGCTGGCCGGCCCTCGCCGTACGCGCTGAGGATGGTGGCCAAGGCTTACCACAGTTACTCAATGCCGCTTTACTGGAGATGTTCTACGCCTGCAACCATGCGTGGGCGATGTACACAGGCATCGCCCACGGCGCCTATGAATGCTTGAAACATCACGCTCCAGAGTGGCTTCGCCAACGTTACCTTCCAGGTATCGTCAGCGGCGAATTACTACCCACCATGTGCCTTAGCGAGCCGCAGGCCGGCAGCGATGTCGGCCTGCTGCGCACACGAGCCGAGCCAAATGATGACGGCAGTCACCGAATTAGTGGCAATAAAATCTTCGCCTCCGGCGGCGAGCACGATCTGACCGAAAACATTCTCCATTTGGTACTCGCCCGCCTGCCGGATGCTCCCGCCGGCAGTCGCGGCATCTCGCTATTCGTAGTGCCCAAACTGCTGGATGATGGAAGCCGCAACGCGGTGTACTGCGACGGTATCGAGCACAAAATGGGCATCCGCGCTAGCGCCACATGCGCGCTGCGTTTTGACGGTGCCCATGGCTGGTTGCTGGGTAAGGCAAACCAGGGCCTCGCCGCCATGTTCGTGATGATGAATTCGGCACGCCTATATGTAGGCATGCAGGGGCTTGGCCACGCCGAGGCCGCTTGGCAGAGCGCCATGGGCTACGCCGCCGAACGGCGGCAGATGAAAGCCGTGAAGCGACCAGCAGGGTCGCCGGCGGCGGAAGCGGACCCAATTCACTACCACCCAGCCATACGCCACACGCTTCTCAGCCTGCGTGCACACAGCGAGGGCATGCGCATGCTTGGCTACTGGGTCGCCCATCTACTGGACCAGTCCGAGCACGCTGCGGATCCAGAGCAGCGCCAGCAAAGCACCGAACTTGCCATGTTGCTCACACCACTGGTCAAAGCGTACTTCACAGAGCAGGGCTTTCAGCAGGCAAGCGCGGCGCTGCAGGTATTCGGCGGCTACGGCTATAGCCAAGAATACCCGATCGAGCAGACTCTGCGAGACAGCCGTATCGCCATGATTTATGAGGGCACGAACGAAATTCAAGCCAACGACCTGCTGCTGCGCAAAGTGCTACGAAACCCGTCCACAGCCCTACCCGCCTTACTGGCCTTGTATCGGGAGGAAGCGTCGCTCGCCTCGGAAAGCCCCGAGTGGCGCGAGGCCGCAGAATCTCTGATTGAACAGTGCGATCAACTTGAGCAAACCATAGAAGAAATACGCCAGGCAGAGGCCCAGGATCCGGAGGCTCCGTACCGTAGCGCAGGCGATTTCCTGCATTGGCTGGCCGTGCTTAGCCTGGGCTACGTTTGGCTGCGCGCAGCGCGCGTTAGTCAGGGGCGCGAGGACGACCCGATCCATGCAAGCAAGCAGGAGTCGGCCCGTTACTACTTTAGTTTTTGCCTGCCTAAAGCGAAACACCATGCAGCCCTGGTACAGGCGGGACTCGCAACAACGCTCCCCTTCCTGCCTGACTGAGCAGTCGCCGGTCGGATTCTATCCCGGCCGGCTCCATGAGCGGTCGCGGCCCGGCCCTTGCATCCACAGCGGGAATTTTCGATGGATTGCCGCCAGCCTTAAAATTATTTCTATTAACTACAAGCTATTTCTATCGAAACATTTACAGTCAAATCGACGCATTCCTTCATCAGGTTACAGATCGGCTTAAGAGATATTTCTCGCCCTAGCTTTCGTCCATCAGCATTAATTTTCAGCCATAACACCATGATACTGTTAAAAATATAATTTATATTAATATCAGATATTTATGATTTTTTTCATGTCTGGCATGGGTCGACAAAATACTCTTTTAGAATTAGCAAATGGGATGAGCAACGAGCGGCCATTAAGCCAATCTGCCAACGAGACGAACCTAAAAATGCTCTCCCTCACCAGAGAAAAAGATTAAAAATAGTTAATTGACATAACTATTATTCCAGGCTAGTTTTCACCCACCATTCAAACAAAACAAAGGGTGTATTCATGAGTAGCTACGAAGGCCGTTGGCAGACAGTAAAGGTTGAACTGGAAGCAGGCATTGCCTGGGTCATTCTGAACCGCCCGGAAAAGCGCAATGCAATGAGCCCAACGCTTAACCGCGAGATGGCCGAAGTATTGGAAGTGCTGGAGCAGGACCCCGAAGCAGGAGTATTGGTGCTGACCGGCGCTGGGGACGCCTGGACGGCCGGGATGGATCTCAAGGAATACTTCCGCGAAGTGGACGCCGGCCCGGAAATCCTTCAGGAAAAAATCCGCCGCGAAGCCTCCTATTGGCAGTGGAAGCTGCTGCGTATGTACACCAAACCGACCATCGCCATGGTCAACGGCTGGTGTTTCGGCGGTGGTTTCAGCCCACTGGTGGCGTGCGACTTGGCCATCTGCGCCGACGAGGCCACCTTTGGCCTGTCCGAAATCAACTGGGGCATTCCACCAGGCAACCTGGTAAGCAAAGCCATGGCCGATACCTGCGGCCATCGTGAATCCCTGTACTACATCATGACCGGCAAAACCTTCACCGGGCAGAAGGCCGCCGCCATGGGCCTGGTGAACCAGAGCGTGCCATTGGCGCAACTGCGTGAAACCACCATCGAGCTGGCCAACAATCTGTTGGAGAAGAACCCGGTGGTGCTGCGCGCCGCGAAGATCGGCTTCAAGCGTTGCCGCGAGCTGACCTGGGAGCAGAACGAGGACTACCTGTACGCCAAGCTCGATCAGTCGCGCTTGCTCGACAAAGAAGGCGGTCGTGAACAAGGCATGAAGCAGTTCCTGGATGACAAGAGCATCAAGCCAGGTCTGCAAACCTATAAGCGTTAAGCGGGCAAAATGGGCGGCGACCCCGAAGCAAGTTCAGGTACGAAAAGACCTGAGTACGGGCTGATCCGGGCGCCGCTTGTGTACCCCTTTCAGCCCATGGTTACTGACTACACCACGTAGAATTTTTGAGTCCGCGCCAGGATTAGCAGCTGAATGAATGTATCCAAAGCGGTCAGTCCTGCACCGCGCAAAAGGAGACTAATGTGACCACCCTGCAAACTTCACCTTATGCAGTTTCCGACCGCCAGTACATTGATGGAAAATGGCGCCCAGGCCGTTCCAAGCGCACGCTCGATGACATTGATCCCTTTACCGGGAGCCAACTGCTAAGCATGCCCATGGCGTCCGCCGACGACGTCAACGATGCCTATACCGCCGCCCAACACGCACAATCCAGCTGGGCACGCACTGGCCCTGCGGAGAAGACCGCGCTGCTGAACAACCTGGCTCGCGTGATTGAGTCCCGTGCAGCGGAAATCACCTCCTGGTTGATCAAGGAATCCGGCAGCACACGCATCAAGGCGAGCTTCGAGTGCCACACCACACTCAACCTGGTACGCGAATGTGCGGCCATGCCGTTTCAAGTGGAAGGGCGAATTCTGACCAGCCACAAACCCGGCGAGCAGAGTTTCGTGTTCAGGGAGCCACTTGGTGTCATTGGCGTTATCAGCCCCTGGAACTTCCCACTGTATCTGAGCATGCGCTCGGTCGTTCCTGCTATCGCCCTAGGCAATACGGTTGTGCTCAAACCTGCCAGCGATACTGCAGTCACCGGTGGCCTGCTGATAGCCCATCTCTTTGAAGAAGCAGGCTTTCCAGCTGGCGTATTAAACGTGATTGTGGGCGCCGGCTCGGAGATCGGCGACGCCTTCGTCGAGCATCAGATTCCCAGCTTTATTTCGTTCACCGGTTCTACGGACGTAGGTCGTAACGTTGGCAGAATTGCCACCGGAGGGAAATACATCAAGCGTATTGCCTTGGAGCTTGGCGGCAATAGTCCTCTCGTTGTGCTTGAGGACGCAGACGTCGAAATTGCCGCGCATGCCGCAGTGGTCGGCCGCTTCCTTCACCAAGGCCAGATCTGCATGAGCGTCAACCGGGTGATCGTTGACCGCTCGCTCTATCCCGAATTTGCAGCACTAGTCGCCGAGCGCGTCAGCAAGTTAAAGATTGGCGACCCGGACCAAGCTGACACCGTTATTGGTCCAGTGATCAACCAAGCCCAACTGGATGGCCTTCTGCGCAAAATAGACAATGCGCAAAGCACCGGTCTCAAACAATTGGCGGGGGGCTCGCCGTCCGGTCTCGTACTTCCACCTCACGTCTTCGGTGACGTTCCAGCTGATCAAGAGCTAGCCGTGGAAGAGACCTTTGGTCCCATCCTTCCTATCCTTATCGCCAACGATGAACAGCACGCCCTAGCCCTCGCTAACGCGGGCGACTATGGCCTTTCGAGCGCGGTGTTCACCAAAGATATGGCGCGTGGTCTGGAATTCGCCCGCAATATCGTCGCCGGCATGACACACATCAACGACATCACCGTCGACGATCAACCCAATGCGCCCTTCGGGGGTGAGAAAAACTCCGGACTGGGACGGTTCAATGGGCATTACGCCCTGGATGAGTTCACCCGCGCGCATTGGATAACCTGGCAACCAGGGGGCCATCATTACCCGTTCTGATCTGGCTGACTAACGGAGCGAAGCCGCCGGGGAGGACAATCCAGGCGGTGGGTCTAGGCAGAAGCGCATAGCAGACTCAATTATTCACGTATTAGGATACACCAGTGAACCAAGCACATACGCTTCAGCCAATGCCTAGCACTAGAGAAAGACTGCTCCACACCGCGCGAGACCTCTTCAGCACCCACGGTTACCAATCGACTAGCCTGCGCGATCTCGCAACACAACTTGGCGTCCAGCCAGGCTCCATCTACAACCACATTGAGAACAAACAAAGTCTGTTGTTCGAGCTGATGGAAGAAGCAATGGATGACTTGCTTGACCAGACCAGGCTCGGTTTGAAACGTAGAAACACCAAACTGTCCAAGCTAAGCCTGTTCGTCCAGGCATTCGTGACCTTCCAATCGTGCGATCCGAAGAGGCTCGCCCTGATTGATCGAGAAATCATCAACCTTTCTTGTGCACAACGCGAGCGCATCACCATTCTTCGCCAGGAGTACGCTCAATGCCTTATGTCTGTCATTAACACCGAAGTGGCTGGGGCGAACCTTCCAACAAGCAGGATGTTGATATTGGCTCGCGCGATTATCGGAATGCTTCAAAGCCTTGCCCTTTATTGCCAGGACGACTTTAACGACTCCCCCTTGGAGGTTGATGAGCTCACCAACATAATCATCGGTGCGATTGCGGCGGCAAAACGCTGATATGCAGCCTGCTTTTTCCGAGCAGAGCAAAGCTGGCCGCTTGAAGGTTTCAGTCGAAACCCCCATCCGATCAGGAAGACGATACTTCACCAGCATGGGCCGCAGAACGGGCAGTACCGGAAGACGCTCGCAATGCTGGCACTTTTGCGCCGGATATAACCTCTCGGATGTAGATACCGGTGCCGATGGAAGCCTGTTTGAAAGCATAGTTGATGCATGGGAAACCCGATGCAACACATCCCAAGACTTCGCTGAGGAGAGTGCCGCCATTCACGCGAAACGCCCAGCCAAATTTAAGAGAATCTGAACCATGCACGTTCAACCCGATAGTTGGTTTGCTCGCACCCAAAACCAAGCACTAGCTCAGGCGCCCATCAGTCAATTGCTGAACGCAAGCACTGAGCAACTCGACTTGGTCGCTGAAAGCTTGATCATGAACTATCAGGGCCTTGCAGACTTTATCAATCCCGCAGGCTGCATCCAGGGCGGCATGCTTGTTGCGATGCTTGACGACGCAATGGCCACCCTCGCCCAAGTACCTTTAGCTCACGGCTGCTTTGCCCCAACTCTGAGCATGAACGTGACTTTTTTGCGCTCAGCAAAAACCGGCTCGTTACAGGTTAGAGCGCGCTTTGTCAGGCGTGGAAAGGATATTTTTTGCATCGAAGGCAATTTATATCAAGGTGAAAATCTAGTAGCCACCGCAAGTGCTCTGTCACAGGTCAAATCAGCATAGCACCAGCGCACACCTCAGTAATGGGATGTACGTCCCCACCCGTAATCGCATCGTTGTGCCAGAGTGGGTGGCGACACCCTCCACTTGTGCAGAGGTAATCAGCCATGGAAATTAAAATCATTGGTATCGACTTAGCCAAAATCTTAGCAATTGCTGGGAAGACGGCTGAAAAATCATTATGATTGTTAACTAATCGATCTAAACAGGACTGCCTCATGCTGCGGAAGCTCAAAGCCACGCCCCCACAGGCTCTCCCACTCCCAGAGAGACTCGACAGCTCGCTGAACAACCTGGTGGGTTACGTGATGCGCCGCGTGCAGATGAAGATCACCCAGGACTTAACTAACAGGCTGGAGGAACACGACATCCGCCCTGCCCAGTTCACTGCACTGACCATCATCGAGCAGTCACCGGGATTGATGCAGGCCGACTTGGCCAAAACTCTGGCGATCGAGCCGCCACAGGCCGTGCTGATGGTCAACAAGCTGGAAGCCCGCGGCCTTGCCATGCGCATACGCAGCAACCCCGACAAGCGCTCGTATGGTTTGTTTCTCAGCAAAACCGGGGAGCAACTGCTTAAACATCTCAAGGACGTCGCCGTGCAAAGCGACATGAATGCCACTTCGGCACTCACGAGCGACGAGCGAGAGCAGCTTTTGGCACTGTTGAATAAGCTGTATGACGACAAGTAAATGGCCGTACCGTCTTAAGAAAATGTATGCGATTTTTTTGCTCAGGCTATTCAACAATATACTGCTAACTGAGTGACTCTATACTAACCTGCTCCAGCATCCCTCAACGCAGTTGTTAGTACTTCGCGTGCGAGGCTATCAAGGGAACGTTCAATGTAACGCCCAAACTGCGTCATGCCGGCGCCGACTACATAGACAGTGTCATGTCTACTCATAATCCAACAACATAACGGTTCAGCCAACTTGATCTGGCAAAATTACTTGATATCGAGCCCCCAACTCGTACCGTTTCTCAAGAAACTTGAGGGTCGGATCCTGACCTAAATCCGTAGCAAGGATGATAAACGCGTCCACTACGTTCATGTTATTGATGCCGAAGGAGCCTTAATGAACAGAGTTAGCGTTACGGCGGAGCCAAGTTATATTTCATCCACCCCAGACCTTAGCGATGCAGAGAAGTACAGCTTACTGTTATTTGTTCGAAAGATTTAAAATTATAGAGGCGACTGTTTTTAATACTCGTGCAAGACCGTCACAAGAAGGGCCTTAATGTGCACTATTAGTGCATTCCGGACTCCAACAACAATACGGGCATTCTGTCATGAATCATCGTTCAATTACTGCACAGCACTATATCAAGCGAGAAACGTTGGTCGGTTGCGTCATTAATGCGACCTTAGCCTTATTTTTTGCAGCCTTATTGTTTCAACAGGTCCAGAGTGTTCCCCTATGGGGGGCGAACGGCATCGCCATGGACTTGGTCATGACTGTGTTCATACTGACGTTTTTTGGTGGCCTGGCGATATCGTTGATCACTCGCCAACGGCTGCGCCGTGGCCACGTTCAGCCATGGCGCCCGGCCAAGGCGTCTACTGCCTTGATCCTGGCTTCGTTCAACGTGGTTTCGCGAATACTGATAGTGGCGTTCGCCATGACGATCGCCATTGTGCCGGCAACGTGGCTGGTGCTGGTGGTGCTGAAGATCGATTCACTTTCATTTTGGACATTTGTCGGCTTCAAGATGGTGTATGCATCCACCATCGGCGCAATGTCTGCTCCCTGGATATTGAAAGCGGCGTTAGTCGACCCGACACACACGCGTTAATGGCGTCGTCGCCGACTAAAGTGATGTTGCATCCCCCCCATTTCGTCCCAGACCTTTTCAGCCAGATGGAACGTCGCGTTGGCCTCTGGAATTCCGCAATAGATCGCACTCTGCATCAGCACTTCCTTGATCTCGTCGCGGGTCACGCCATTGTTTTTCGGGCGCGCAGGTGCAGGCGCAACTCGCCTTCGCGGTTCATGCCGATAAGCATAGCGATAGTGATCAGGCTGCGGGTGTGGCGCGGCAACCCGGGACGAGTCCAGATGTCGCCCCAGGCATGCCGGGCAATCAACTCCTGAAACTCGCCATTGAACGGCGTCAGCTTTTCGAGACTGCGATCTACGTGAGCATCGCCTAGTACTTCACGACGGACCTTCATGCCCGCTTCGTAACGTTGTTTTTCGTCCATTTCAGGATCCTTTTCTAAGGTTTCAAAGCGTGATGTTCGGCCACCGCACGCTGGACCCAGCGCTGCGACTGACCCAGGTAATGGGCCGGGTCCAGCAAGCGATCCAGTTCCTCAGCGGACAGTTGCGCGGCCACTTGCGGTTCGGCGCCGAGCATCTGACGCAGATGAGCGCCCTGCCCCACCGCGCGGCGACAACATTGTTCGATCAAATGGTGTGCCGCATCACGGCCAATACGCTGAGCCAGGGCGATGCTCACGGCTTCCGCCAGCACCAGCCCCTTGGTCAACTCCAGGTTTTGCAGCATGCGCCTGGCGTCGACTTCCAACCCTGGCACCACCTGCAACGCCTGTTGCAAAGAGCCGGACACCAGGCAGCACAGCTCCGGCAAGGTTTCCCACTCGGCATGCCAGAGGCCGAGGCTGTGTTCATGCTCTTGCGGCATGGCGGCGAACATCGTCGCCACCAACCCTGGCGCCCGGGTCGCAGCAGCGATCATTACCGCTGCGCTTACCGGATTACGTTTGTGCGGCATGGTCGACGAGCCTCCCTTGCCGGGTGCGGCAGGCTCGAACACCTCGCTCGCTTCGGTCTGCATCAGTAAACTGAGATCACGCCCCACTTTACCCAGACTGCCGGCGATCATTCCCAGTAGGCTGGCGAACTCCACCAAACGATCACGCTGGGTGTGCCAAGGCTGGTCAGGCATATTCAGATTCAATTCACCGGCCAGGACTTCGGCCACCGCAAAAGCTTGATCGCCCAATGCTGCCAGGCTGCCGGAAGCACCACCGAATTGCAGGCACAGCAGGCGCGGCTTGGTTTCAAGCAGACGCTGGCGATGACGAGTAATGGCGCCTAGCCAGCCGGCGATTTTCATGCCCAGGGTCACCGGTGTCGCCTGTTGCAGCCAGGTGCGTCCGGCAAGCGGCGTGCTCGCGTGGCGCTGGGCCTGCTCGGCGAGCGCATCAGCCAATCGCGCCAGATCGCGTTCCAGCAGGTCGATCGCTGAACGTAGTTGCAGCACCAGACCGCTGTCCATCACGTCCTGACTGGTGGCACCCATGTGCACGTAACGCTCAGCGGTTTCGTTACGCGCGGCGATCTGCCTGCCCAGCGCCTTAACCAGTGGAATCGCCGAATTGCCTGCATTGCCGATGGCGACTGCCAACTCGTCGACATCGAACAGTTCCGCGCGACAGGCCGCTTCGATATCGGCAACCACCTCCTTGGGAATCAGCCCGGCGCTGGCTTCCGCGCGCGCCAATGCGGCTTCGAAATCGAGCATCCCCTGCAACCGACCCTGATCGGAAAAAATCACCCGCATCGCCGGCTGCGTGAAATAGGCATCGAAAAGTTGATTGGTCGGTCTATTCAAACCACTGCTCCAGGATTTAAAAAATCAGTGAGGTGACCTCAGGTAGCGTCCGCATGGCTGCCCAGTCCTTTGATCACGGCCGCGCTGCCCGCGATGGCATCGCCGATTGCCAATCACCGCGTTAAAAGTCGAAGAACACCGTTTCAGACTCGCCTTGGACGTGAATGTCGAAGCGATAGGCCAACTTGCCGTCCACCGTGCAGCGCTTGGCAATCAAGGTTTCCCGACGTTGTGGCTGTTCGATTAGATTCAGTACGGGATCGACCGCATTGGACTGGGCCTCGTCGTCGAAGTACAGGCGGGTCTGCAAGTGAATGTTGATACCCCGAGCAAACAGCGAAACATTGATGTGTGCCGCCATGGGAACGCCCGCGGCGTTGTTGACCGTGCCGGGTTTGATGGTTTTGAGTGTCCACTCGCCGACATCCGTGGTCGCGGTCCGGCCAAAGCTGTTGAAGGGTTTTTCCAGATCGTAATCGCTGTCGTAGACGCCTTCGTGATTGGCCTGCCAGAACTCCAGGAACGAATCGCGAATCAGGTGACCATTGCCGTCGTAAACGTGACCCATCAGCAAAATGTGCTCGCCCGGCGCGCCGGGTTTGGCCATTTCGTTCCAGATCTCCTGCTCGCGGGGCGGGTTGCCGGCAGCCTCCAGCGCCAAGCCAATATGCACGTAAGGACCGGCGGTTTGCGAAGGGGTTTCAGGTAAAAGTTGAACGGGCATGCGCGTGCCTCCTCAGCAGTTTTCGAAGTGGGTCTTGCGCTGGCCGCGCAGAACGATATCAAAGCGATAAGCCAGGCAGTCCATGGGATTGGCCATGCTCATATCGAGCTTGGCGATCAGGCTCTGCACCGCTTCCTGACTGGCGATCGACTTGACGATCGGGCACATTGGGATGAGCGGGTCACCTTCGAAATACAGCTGAGTGATCAATCGCGTGGCAATCGAAGGGCCGCTGATGGAGAAGTGGATATGCGCCGGACGCCAGTCGTTGGGACCATTGCGCCATGGGTACGGGCCGGGTTTGACCGTGCGAAAACTGTAGTTGCCATCGCGGTCGGTCAAGGCACGGCCGACGCCACCGAAATTCGGGTCGATGGGCGCCAGGTAGCTGTCTTTCTTGTGCCGGTAGCGACCACCGGCATTGGCTTGCCACATCTCCACCAGGGTATGGGGGATCGGTTTGCCGTACTGGTCACAGACCCGACCGGCGACGATGATACGCTCGCCGATGGGCAGGCCACCCTGGTTGAAGTTCAGCAGCAGATCGTTATCGTACTGACTCATCTTCAGATGGGAAAAGTCCGGGCCACTGGTTTCCGACAGGGACTGGGGAATGCTCACCAAGGCTTGACGCGGGGAACGCAGGATCGAGGTTTTGTAGTCAGGCGTCAGGGCTTTGGGGTGCCAATTGCGGTCACGAATGACGAAGCGGCTGTTGTCCGCATCAGACATGTCGGTCTCCTTGTTGTTATGGGTAAGAGCTAGGGATACGCGCTGCGTAGACAGCAGTCAGTGGTCCAGTCTCTCCTGATAAGATCCACTCCGGCATTGAAAAAACGCACCCTATCCATATCCAAATGGTTATGGATAGCAACCCTCGCGATATTCCTGCCCCACCTCGCGCAGCACCTCCACACACCACTGAGCCGCCAGGGGCATCGGCAGCGCAGGATTGCTGCACAGCCCCACAGAACCACCCGGTTCGCGAATCCCTAACTTCAACTCCACCAGCTCACCTCGACTCAGGTCCTGTCTGACCGCATCAAAAGGCGCGACCCAGATCGCCTGACTGCACTGCATATAACGCCGACTCAAGGTCAACGACAGGGTTTCCAGACGCTGGCGCGGTGGGCTGATGCCGTGCTGCACAAACAGGCTGTCGGCGAATTTGCGAATCGTCGTCCCCGCCAGCGGCAACACCAGCGGATAATCTTCGAGATGTTTATGCGCCATTGGGTCGACCAACGACGGGTGGCCGTTACGCACCACCAGGGTCATGGATTCGCTGTACAGATGCTCGAACGTCAGCCCAAGGATCTGCGGGCTATCGGTCATGCGGCCGACCACCAGGTCCAGCTCCCCCACGCGCAGTCGAGACAACAGGTACGCACTCGGCCCGGTCACCACGCTCACGACTAACGCTGGATGTCGGTCGTGCAAACGGCAGACAACCTCGGGTACCAGCACACTTTCCACGGTGGACAGCACACCGAGCCTCGCGGTTATCGGCTCATGCTCGCCGGAACGCAGGCTATTGACCCCTTCGCGCAGCGCCTGGACACTCGGGCCGGCGTAACGCAGAAAGGCCACCCCAGCGTCGGTCAGCGCCGCACCGCTTTTGCTGCGCACGAACAAGGTGGCGGCCAGCAGGGTTTCCAGCTCTTTGAGGGTCTTGGAAAGCGCCGGCTGGCTGATCGCCAGTTTGTCCGAGGCACGCGCCAGGCTGCCCTGCCGCGCCACTTCAAGAAAGCACACCAAATGGCGGAATTTGATTCGGGTATCGATATTCACCGCAGTTCGCTGCCTTCGAGGTCTGGCATCCGCTAACGCTGGATACGGAATTGTTTCGGTGACTGCCCTGTGCCGCGCTTGAAAAAGCGCGAGAAGTAAGCCGGTTCGGAAAAGCCCAGGCTGTCGGACACCTGATTGATGGTCATGGTGGTGTAGACCAGATCGCGCTTGGCCTCCAGCAACAGTCGCTGGTTGATCATTTGCAAGGCGGATTGCCCAGAGAGACGTCGGCACAGGGCGTTGAGGTGAGCGGCGCTGATCCCCAACGTCGCCGCATAGTGCTCGATGGGCAGATGCTGGCGAAAGCGCAGTTCCAATGTCCGGGTGAAGAGCTGCAAATACTCGCGACCACGGTCAAGCGGCAATGCATCCGGCAACGACAGTTCCAGATTACGGCGACTGAGCCAAATCGACAGTACCGTGATCAACGAATGCAGCATCGGATCACGGCCGGGCTGGTGTTGGCTGTATTCCTGAGTGATGGC
>LNAP01000285.1_pt1 | contig 59134 bp, 59 predicted proteins | sample 602601 | NCBI WGS metagenome assembly LNAP01 (sample SAMN02440304, study PRJNA202911) | soil metagenome | biome: Subtropical and temperate rainforests or woodlands; isolation source: soil samples (1 kg each in a 20% v/v slurry with milli Q water) were... ...
TCCACGTGCTGGATCTGGTCGCGACCGACCGGCACCTTGTGCGCGTTGAACATCAGGATGTCCGCGGCCATCAGCACCGGGTAGCTGTACAGGCCCATGGTGATGCCGGCATCCGGGTCTTCACCGGTTTCGACGTTTTTATCCACCGAAGCCTTGTAGGCGTGGGCGCGGTTGAGCAGGCCCTTGGCCGCCACGCAGGTCAGCAACCAGGTCAGCTCCGGGATTTCCGGGATGTCCGACTGGCGATAGAAAGTCACGCGCTCCACATCCAGGCCACCGGCCAGCCAGGTCGCGGCGATTTCCAGGCGCGAGCGCTGGATACGCAGCGGGTCGTCGCACTTGATCAGGGCGTGATAGTCGGCCAGGAAGTAGAACGAATCGGCATTGCTGTCGCGGCTGGCGAGGATCGCCGGGCGGATGGCGCCGGCGTAGTTGCCCAGGTGCGGCGTGCCGGTGGTGGTGATGCCGGTGAGGATGCGCGTACGAGTAGTCATGGGTAATCGCTTATCAGACTGCAATCAATTCGAGAGTCGTGGCAGCACCAGATCCTTGAGATCAGTGAGCTTGCCATGAAAAAAGTGTCCGCATTCTGCCACTTTCAGCAGCTCATGGGGGCGCTCAAGCGCGTCGGACCAGTCGTAGACCAGTTGCGGGTCGACCACTTCGTCGGTTTCCGGCTGGATCAGGGTCAGCGGGCAGTTCTGCGGCAGCAGGTCGCTGTCGCGCAGACGCATCACCGCAGCGGCGACCATGAACAGGTGCTTGAGCTGTTCGCCGCGGGCTTCCAGGCGCCCACCGAGGCTGGCGGCGACGAAGCCGCCGAAGGAGAAACCGAGCAGGGTCATCGGCAGATCCGGGTGCCTGGCCCGCAGCCATTCGGCAGCCGCCTGCGCGTCGTCGACTTCACCGCTGCCCATGTCGTGGCTGCCTTCGCTGGCGCCGACGCCACGGTAGTTGAAACGCAAGGTGATCAGGCCAGCATCGCGCGCCGTACGTTGCAGGGTCGAGACCACCTTGTTGAGCATGGTGCCGCCCTGCACCGGGTTCGGATGGCAGATCAACGCCACGCCACGGGCGTCGGCGACATCCAGATACAGGGCTTCCAGTTGGCCGACCGGGCCGGCAATCACTACGGGGGTTTCACGCATAAGCAAGGAAGGAACTCCGTGACCTCGAATCGGGTCGACTCGTCTAGCAAATTGTCTGTGCCAATCTATTGCGAGTGAATCGCGGTATACAGCGACGTAAAGCAAAGCCGTTTATAGAGGAAGGACTCGTGGAACACTCGCTCTTAGTTTGGTTGTTGCCGACTCTTGCCCTGATCGCGGGTGTCGCCATTGGATTTCTGGTCGCTCGCCTGCTGCCGAATGCCGCGCCTAACCGCACGCAACGTCAGCTGGATGATATTCAGGAACGTTTTGACAGCTATCAGAACGAAGTGGTCACCCACTTCAACAGCACCGCCACCCTGGTGAAAAAACTCACTCAAAGCTATCAGGAAGTGCAGGACCATCTCGCCGAGGGCGCCAACCGCCTGGCCCTGGACGAGCTGACCCGCCAACGCCTGCTGGCCGCGCTGCACTCCGACTCGGTGCAGGCTCCACGGGAACGCCTGACGCCGCCGCGCGACCAGGAACCGCCACGGGACTACGCGCCAAAGACGCCTAACGCGCCTGGCATGCTCGACGAGCATTATGGTCTGAAGAAGTAATCAGGCTTCGCGTCCAATAAAAAGCCCCCGGACAATTCGGTTGTCCGGGGGCTTTTTTGTATCTGGTGATTGGATAGCGGCTGATCGGACCTCTTCGCGGGCAAGCCCGCGAAGAGGCCGGCAAAGGCCGCACACAAAAATGCCCGATCACAGGATCGGGCATTTCTTCATTCAAGCGATCAGTTACGGATACTGCTGAACCGTACCCGGCTGTTGCTGCTGACCACCATACTGCTGGCCAGGAATCGCCTTGAGGTTCACTTCCACCCGACGGTTCTGCGCACGGCCATTGACGTCGCTGTTGCTGGCGATCGGGTTATCCGGGCCAGCGCCACGGGCCGACAGGTTGGCACCGCTGACACCTTGCGAGGTCAGGTAGGTCGCCACGCTCTGGGCGCGACGCTGGGACAGGTCCATGTTGTGCTGGCGGCTGCCGGTGCTGTCGGTGTAGCCGACGATTTCGATCTGGTTCTGGTTGAACTCCTTGAGGGAGTTGGCCAGGTTGTTCAGCGGCTGATAGAAGCTTGGAGCGATGTTCGCCGAATCGGTGGCGAACGTGATGTTGCCCGGCATGATCAGCTTGATCTGATCGCCCTGGCGCTGCACTTCGACCCCGGTATTGGCCATGCTGGCGCGCAGTTTCTTTTCCTGCTGGTCGGCGTAGTAGCCGTAGCCGGCGGCGGAAGCACCGACTACCGCGGCGCCGATCAGCGCGCCCTTGCCACGGTTGTTGTGGTCGATGGCGGCACCGGCCAGCGCACCGGCCAAGGCACCCAGGCCACCGTATTTTGCAGTTTTGCTCATGCCCGTGGAGCCGTCGGCCTGCCCCTGATTGTCATAGGGGTTAGGCGAAGCACAGCCGGACAACAAGGCCACAGCAGTAGCAACAACGATCAAACGACGCGAGGTGAACATGGAGAAGCTCCTACTTTTTTCATTCTGTGATGCAGCGGACGTTGGCAACAGACCTTTGCAGGCGTTTGAACACGGCCAATGACAAAAATTCCGTGAAACTTTTGACAGCAAATGTCAGGCCCTGACAAAGGGATTCTCACGCATTTCATCGCCCAGGCGGGTGTCCGGACCATGCCCGGCCACCACGGTCGCGTCTTCATCGAGGGTGTATAGACGCTGCTTGATCGAACGCACGATGGTGGCCTGGTCGCCACCCCACAGGTCCGTGCGCCCTACCCCGCGCTTGAACAAGGTGTCGCCGGCAATCAGTAGCTTAGCCTCTTCGAACCAGAAGCTCATGGAACCTGGGGTATGTCCCGGCGTATGCAGGGCCACGCCGCAGCCGCAGGCCAGCTCTTCATCGTCCGCCAGCCAGCGATCCGGCGATGGTACTGGAGTGTAAGGCACGCCGAACATGCCGCACTGCATCTCCAGGTTGTCCCAGAGGAACTGATCCTCCTTGTGCAGGTGCAGGGTCGCGCCGGTTTTCTCCTTCATCTGCCCGGAGGCCAGGAAGTGATCCAGGTGGGCATGGGTATGAATGATGCTCACCACCTTCAGCCCCAGCGCGTCGAGCCGCGCCATGATCAGGTCGGGGTTGCCGCCCGGGTCGACGACGATGGCCTTTTTGGTAACAGGATCACCGATGATCGTGCAGTTGCACTGCAACGGGCCGACGGGGAAGGTTTCGCGGATAAGGGCAGGTTTTGCGATGTCCATGAGGGTCCTAAAGGGCTGAGGCCAAGCTGATGACGCCAAGGGTGACCGCAATGGGCCCTGACTTTCAACTCCGCAGCCCTCTGCAGCATCCCCTAGGCCAGGGAACCCCACACTTGCACCAGGCCGAACAGATGCACCAGGCCATAGACCAGGCAGATCGTCGAGCTGACAAAGATGAAGCGCCGGCTGCGCCCGGTGCCCGCCAGGGCGACCGGCCCCAACAGGCCACGCAACAGGTAGACCAGGGTGATCGCGATCAGCGCCGGGCGCAGCAAGGGCAAGGGGGCAATCACCCCGGCCGCGGACAGCGCGTAGGCCGCCCACGCGGCAAGCACCAGAGCAATCCCGGCCGTGACCACCGCGGGAAACCAGCGCCCGGCCTGGGCCGCCCGCACAAAGCGCTCGCCTGCGCCAAACAGGCGATACCAGGAAGGCCCGACCATGATCACCCCGACATGCATCAGCGCCGCCAACAGGCTGAGCCCGGCGCCGATCACCAGCGCCATGTTGTATCCATTCGTCATTCCATCGCTCCTTGATGCCAGTCCATTCTCGGTGAATCCAATGATTCACGCGCTGCAGCATAGACGTCATGGCGCACCGACGGGGTACGCCATGACGTCGCCGTCAACGGACCGCCGCTTCGGCGCGGGTGCCAATGTCCATGACCTGGTAACGCACGTGACGACCACTGACCGCCGCGGCCGCTTCCACGCCACCGGTCATGGCGCCAAAGATGCCGTGCCCGGTACGGGTAGAAGCGCCGCACAGGTACAGGTTGCGGATATCCGTCTTGGCTCCCGGCCGGTTGTGCAGGAAGTACTCCGGGGTAAAGGCCAGGCCGTAGGAGGTCCCGCCTTCGGAGCCGATAAAGCGCGTGACCGAAAAAGGCGTCGAGACTTCCTGATAGACGATGTGCTTCGACATGCCCGGAATCACCCGTTCGGCCAAGGCAATCAACTGGCGGGCGTACCACTCTTTTTTCGCCAGGTAGGCCGGGTTGGTCCGATAGCTGCCATCCGTCAGCTCGGCCTGGGTCACGCCCCAGCTTTGCGGGGAGGAAGGCACTGCCGACATCAATTGCAGGTTATAGATGCCCGGTGGCGCGATGGCCGGGTTATCCGGGTCCTTCATGGTGGCGTTACCGATAAACAGATGGGGCTCCTCGGGAAACACCCCGGCGAACACCTCGCGGTAGGCCTTCTCGTAATCGCAGCCTGGGTAGATGCGATAGTTGGTGTTCTTCAGGCCCATGGCCTTGAGGTCCATGTCGATGCCGAGATAGACCACACCCATGGCCGGTGACATCTCGAACTGCTCGGCACGGCGCACGGTCTTGGGCTTGAGGTGTTCACGGCCGATCAGGCCGAGCAGGGCCTGCTTGATATCGGCGTTGCAGATCACCGCATCGGCCTTGACCACCCGTTTGCCCAGGTGCTTGTTGCTGAACTCGACGCCCACGGCACGCCCGTTCTCGATCAGGATACGTTCGACCTTGGAGCGCAGGAGGATCTTGCCGCCCTTGCGCTCGACCACCTCGCCCAGCTTGTCGGAGAACATCTGGCCACCGCCCGAGGGGTAGTAGGAACCCTGCAGGAAGTGATTGACCACCGCCGCGTGGCCGGCCATGGTCGCGCGGCTCGGCGGCTGGTGATAGACCCCCAGCTGCCCGGTCAGGATGGCCCGCAGGCGCTGGTCCTGGGTACAGGTGTCGAGGAATTGCGCCACCGTCGATTTGGCGTGACGCATCAGCATCCACGAGCGCGGCAGTACCCACAGCGCCGTCAGCGGGCGCGAGTGGATGCCCATGAAATCCCAGACCTGCTGCAGCATCTTGAAATAGCGGTTGATCCCCGCCCGCTCCTTAGGGAACGCCTCCAGCAGCTTTTCGCGAAAGCGTTCATAACCGCGGGGAACCGCGAACTGGAAGTCGGGGAAACACAGGGTCTCGAAACCCTCCGGGTCCTGCTCGATAAAGCGGATTTCACCATCATCGATGCCGGCCCCGCGCAGGATCCGCGGAATCAGGCCGTCCTTGCCGCAGTCGCCGATGTAGTGCAGGCCGACATCGAACTCGTAGTCCTTGCCCTTGCGGTGGAACACCGTGGCACAGCCGCCCATTTCATAGTGCATGTCGAGCACCAGCACCTGCTTGCCGCGGTTGGCCAGGGTTGCGGCAGCCGTCAGGCCACCGATGCCGGCGCCGACCACTATCACGTCGAAGGTGTCGCTCTCGAGGGTCTTGAATCGATCAAAGCTTTGCATGGGTTACGGTTCCAGTCGCGCATCAGGCGTGGGCTAGGTGGTGGTCGCGGGTCGGATCGACCGCCTCGGCCTCATGTATCAGGTGGGGCAGCTTGTTCGGCTTGCGGCTCCAGTGCTCATGCTCCGCCAGGGGCGGAATCCGCTGCAGGATCACCGGCCAGTGCTCGGCCAGCTCGGCGTTGAGCTTGAGGAAATGCCGGTTGCTGTCATCGAGCTGGTTCTCCGGCTGGATGGCTTCCTCCGGGCATTCGGGCAGGCACAGGCCGCAGTCGACGCACTCCTGGGGATTGATGACGATGAAGTTCGGCCCCAGGTGGAAGGCATCCGCGGGGCAGATATCGACGCAGTTGGTGTGGCGGCACTGGATGCAGTTGTCGGTCACTACGTAGGTCATGGTGAGTCTCGTAAACGTCTGGTTGGACTGGGAAGTCGCCGCTCAGAAATAGCGGTCGACCAACAAGCGCGCCGACAACATCGTTCCGATGAAGCCTGCGCCCGGGAATGTCCAGGCCCCGACCTGGTACAGCCCCTTGACCGGGTATTTCTGCGGGAAACGGTTGAACAGGCCGGACTGTCGGGTGTTCTGCTCGAAGCCGTAGATCGCGCCCGCCGGGTTATGGGTGAACTTGCTCATGGTGCGCGGCGAACCTGCCTCGCAGACCTCGATGTGCCGACGCAGGCCGGGGATGACCCGTTCGGCGTTGGCGATCAGCAGCTCGGTGAGTTCGATCTTCTTGCGCCGGTAGGCGAGCTTGTCCAGGGAGTGCCATTCGCCGGCGCCCGTCAGGGTGAACAGGCCCAGGCTGGACTTTCCGGCCGGGACCATCGAGGGATCGACGTTGGAGAAGTAGTTGATCGACCAGCTGGTGTTGTCGCCATGCAGCTCTCCGGCCTGGATATGCTCGAACTGTTGGCGCTGGGTTTTCGGCGGGGCGAAGAAGTGGATGTACTCCTCGGCGCCCACGCCCAGTTCGCTCAGCGGGCAATCGAGCCCCAGGTAGACCTGGAACCCCGACACCGACAGCTTGAGCCGGCGCAGACGCGAGCGGTACTTGGCACCGAAGTGCTGCTCGCCCGCCAATGCCAGCACCGCATGGGGCGAGATATTGGCCACGACGTTGCGCGCCTTGACCTTGCCCGACTTGCGCGTCACCACGCCACTGACCCGGCCGCGCTCGACCACGATCTGGTTGACCGCCGACTCCAGCTCGACCCGGCCGCCATGCTGCTCGATGACCTCGACCAAGGCGTTGGACAAGGCCTGTGAGCCGCCCTTGATCGAATAACCGCCGTTCTCCAGATAATCGATGAAGGGATAGGAAAAGTAGCCGAACGCCAGGTCCTTGGCCGGCAGGCCGTAGTAGCTCCATTGCGCCGACAGCACTTCCTTGAGGCGCTCATTGGAGGTGAAGCGCGAGAAGTAGTGATCCACCGTTTCATGCCCATACTTGAGCACCCGGGGATAGATCATCGGCGTGGCCACCAGCCTCATCCAGAACGGCTTGCGCGAATACAGGAAGCCGCACAGGTCCTTGTAGTTGCGCTGCGACTCGGCGAACAGCCGGTTGATGTTATCGACCTCCTCGGGAAAGAAGCGGAACAACTCGCGCTTGTAACCTTCCAGGTCGCGGTGCCCGACCGTGAGGTCGATGTCCTGCGAGCGATAGCGATACAAGGTCGGGTGATGGAGAAACTCGACCTTGTCCGCCACGCCACAGGCCTGGATCACATTGAACGACTCGGCGCCCCGCACCACGCCGTCGAACGAATGCAGCGAAACATCGAAGTTGAAATCCTTGCGGCGGAAATTGCTCGCGTAACCACCGGCTACGTTGTGCTTTTCCACCACCAGGACTTTCTGGCCTCGCTGCGCCATAAGGCTGGCACCCGCCAACGCGCCAAGGCCCGCGCCGACGAAAACGGTATCGTATTCTTGACTCATGATTTCTCCTGGCTCTGCGGCCAGATCAGAACTGCTAATCAGGCCGTCAGACCGCCATCGATCACGAATGTCTGGCCAGTGATGTAGTCGGCCTGGGGCGACAGCAGGAAGCTGGCCAGGGCCGCCACTTCGCGGACTTCACCGAAGCGCTTGAGGGGAATGGTGTCGGTGATCGACTTGCGTATCGGGTCGGCGATCTGCCCGACCATCTCCGTGGCAATGAAGCCTGGGGCGATGGCGTTGACGGTGATCTTGAAGCGCGCCATTTCCAGGGCCATGGTCTTGGTGATGCCGATCATCGCCGCCTTGGTCGCCGAGTACCCCATCTGCCCCTTGTTGCCCTTGAGCCCGCTGACGGAGGACATGTGCAGGATCTTGCCGCGGCGCTCGGCGGCCATCGCCGGAGCCAGGCATTTACTGAAATACACCGCCGAATCGAGGTTGGTCGCGACCACGTCGCGGTAGCGCTCGATGTCGAACTTGAACAGCAGCTGGTCGCCGGTCACGCCCATGTTGTTGATCAAGCCGTAGGGCTCGCCGTGGGTTTCCACCAGCTGTGCGCACACCGCCTCGACCGAATCGTGGTTCCTGCCGTCACAGGCATGCCCGCTGGCCAGGCCGCCACTGGCGGCCACTTCCTGCTCCAGCTGCAAGGCCGCGTCGGCCGAGGACTGGTAGGTGAACGCGACCCGATACCCTTCCCGGGCCAGGGCCAGGACCAGTGCGCGGCCAATGCCGCGACTGCCGCCGCTGACCAGTACCCATTTGCCGTTTGAAGACTGCTGAACTTCCATGATCTACATCCTTTGACCTGATGATCCCTGCCGCCGTCATGCCGGCACGGCGGTTTTTCGAGCTTCCGCACGGGCGAAGAAATCGAAGATTTCCTCGAAGTAGCGGTCCCGGTGTTTCTTGTGGTTTTCCAGGTGGCGACAGCCCTCGAAACCGACCACGTGCAGCGCCTCGCACTCCTGGCTGAGCCCGGTCACGCTGGCATCCGGGATGAAGTGGTCGTTGCGCCCGTAGAAGTAGGCGATCGGCAGGTGACGCACGCCGCGCAGCGAGTGATCGATGGCACAGGTCCCCGTGGGGACCGCCAGGCGGCTGCCGCTGATCCAGCGCATGGCCAGTCGCAACGGCCCGCGGGTGAAGTAGCTGCGCACCGAAATCGGCACGCTGTCCAGCACGGCCGAGGTAAAGGGCGTGGCATCCCGCGCCAGGGCATGGGACAGGTGATAGCCACCGAACGAACAGCCCACCAGGTGGATCGGCAGGCCCGGGTTGTCCCGCGACACGCGCCGGGCAATCGCCAGCACATCGTCGGCGAACGCATGGCCACCGATGGTGCTGCGGCCGAAGCCTTTGAAGTTGAAGGCGACCACGTGATAGCCCTGTTCGAGAAACGCCTGGTCCAGGTTGTTCTCGAAAAAGTAATGCATGCCGTACTTGAGGAACGGATGACACAACAGCACCACGCCCCGAGGGTGCATGGCGCTGGTGCGCAGGGACGCCCCCTCCAGTCGGCTGCCGTCGCGCGCGATCTCCACAAAGCCTGCCGCACGCTTGGGCACGTCACGTTTCCAGCCCTGTACCTGACGGAACATGACGCGGATGAACAGCTTGGAAATGGCGATCCCCAGCCAACCGGTCGATTGCTCGTTCTTGCTCATGCTCGCCTCCATTGCCTGGCCTTCATCTCGGCATAGCCGAAGGCGGCTTCGTAACTGGGACCTGCCACCCAGGCGCTGAGGAACTGCACGCCCTGCACCGGGAAGCCGTGATGGAACACATGGCCCTTGAGATCGGTGCCGACCATCGCCCCATAACCCGAACCGTCGGTGTTGTTGGTGAAACGCACATAGGTATGGGGCGTGGCGACCTCGGTATGCAGCACATGCCCGCGCAGCCCCGGCACCTGGCGCAACAGACGCTCCACCAGGATGTCGCTGGCCCGCTGCTTCTTGGCCCGGTATTGCGCGGTGCGGCGCTGCGGCCAATGGGCGATCGAGTCGAGCACGTTGATGCACACCACCTGGCCCGCAGCCGGGTCCAGGGCGTGATAGTTGGTGACCTCGATCGGCGACATCTCCCAGAAGGCCCGCTCGCTGAGCTGCGCCTCATAACCGCTGAGGGCGGCCGCCATGCGCAACTCGGCGCCAGCCGCCGGATCATCGGCGAACAGCATCGATTCGCTGTGCTGCAAGCCCAGTTGCTCCGGTGGCAGGTCGGTCACCAGGTACACCGTGGTGGTCGAGCGTGCCGGCTTCAGCCCGGTGAGCTTCTCCCGGGTGGCCGCCAGCTCCACATCCGCCGCGAACAGGTGCTGCACCGCGTAATGCGGTGAAGCGTTGATGTACACCCGCGAAGAATGGAACACCCCGCGATTGGTGTTGATGCCCGTGGCATTGCCCTGGCCGTCGGTGAGCACGCCATCGACACGGGTGCTGAGCAGGATCTGCCCACCCGCCTGTTCGATCTGCTGCGCCAGCAGGTTGGACAGGTGCTGGGAGGAGCCGGCGACATAGGCGTTGCCACGGTTGAGCGTGGCGTACACCACATGCAGGTAGTACAGATAGCCCAGGTCTTCCGAGTAGCCGCCGACGTAGATGCCCGGCGCCGCCAGGATCTCGATCAGGTACGGGTCGTCGAACAGTTCGTGCAGCGCCTGGCGCACGGTCTTGTGCTTCAGGTTGCGATGGGCGAAACGCAACTGGGCCATGTCCGGCTCGAAACTGCCGTCGAGCATCTGGAACTGGTAGTAGCCGTTTCGTCCGTAGGTCCGGACGTGCTCGAAGAAGGTCGCGATGGCCTCGGCCTGATGGGGAAAGCGCTCGACCAGCTGCCGCTCCGCACCGTCCGCATCGTTGGCCAGCGGCAGCTCCGTGCCGTCCCGGTAAGCGCAGAAGTAGTCCTGGGGATAAACCAGGTCCAGCGTCTCGTCCAGCCCCAGGTCACGCAGGATGCGGATGAGGTTGCCGCCCTCGGCCATGCCACTGAGCTTGTGCAGGCTGCAGTCGAACACCGCACCCTGCTTTGGCCGGCTGAAGGTGGAGGCATAGCCGCCGACGACAATATGCTTGTCGACCATCAGCAGGCGCACCCCGGGGTCACGTTTGACCAGCATCGCCGCACAGGCCAGGCTGGTGATCCCGGCACCGACGAAGATCGCGTCCCAGGACGGCTGGTTCATTGCCGCAACCCCAGCTTGTCGACCCAGGCATAGATCTCGGCAAAACGTGCGTCGTTGAGCCGGGCGTTATGGGCAGAGCGCCAGACTTCCTCGATCTTCGCCTTGTCATCCACCGCGATCGGGAACTCGAACGAGGTGTGCCGGGCGATTTCCGGGTTGTAGGTGAACATGTCGATCAGCGCCGGAATGATCCGGCGGCTCATGGCCTTCACCTGGGCGATGGACTCGGGGCTCGCCGTTTCAAAGAACGACTCGCTGATCCAGCGACCGAAGGCGATATGCCGGGCCTCGTCATGATGATGCTCACGGAACATGGTCCGGGTCATAGGCTCGACGCCTGGCCCCTGGGACGTGTGCATCGCACCCATTTCCGCGACCCACTCGATCAGCAGCGTGAACAGCACGCCCACCGCGGGCTCCATCTTCGGCAGCGTCTCGGTGAGCAACTCATAGAGGCCCACCGGCGGGTTCCACAACTGCAGGCCGGCCTTGCCCATGAAACGCTTGAAGGTCAGGGTGTGAACGATCTCCTCCTTGGAGAAGATCATCAGGTACTCCTGCAGGTCCTGGGAGATGCGGTCGTGGAACTGGGTGACATAGCCCATGTACAACGGCGGAATGGTCTGCTCCAGCCAGATGAACATGGAGATGTCACGGCCGGTTTCCAGCCAGGCCAGTTCCAGCTTCTGCGCCTCGCTCAGGCCTTCGCAGAAACGCGTGCCATTGATCCACAGGTGATCGGGGTCCTTCGGGTACAGGCTGCGATCGACCTCCTGGTCCCAGGGCAGCACGGTCGCGTGGTCCATGGTCTTGTGGTGCGAGACTTCGCTCAGCTTGCGGACCTTGGACTCTCTTGCTTCTGAAATGGCGAGCACACTATTGGTCAGCGTGGACATTCCCTTGCTCCTATCCGTAACGGTGGACCTGCCAGTCAGGCAGGGACAGCGGCCGATTCCTTGAGCTCGACCACGAACTCGCACAGCTGGCGCAGCGTGGCGATCTTGCGGCTGACGAACGAGTCGGGATCCAGCGCCACGCCGATCTTCTTCTGCACCACGACCTGCATCTCGACGAAGTCCAGGCTGTCGAACTCCATCGCTTCGATGTGGGTATCGAGGGTCACATCGTTTTCGTCGACATCCTTGAGTTCCAGGATGAGGTCGCGAACAACGGCAAATACTTTCTCTACGGTGGTCATTGCATAGCTCCTTGGGAGGTTGGAAGGGCCTTTATCATCAGGCCGAGGGTGATGGTCATTACGTGGCGATCGCTGACATGCACCCCGAGATCGAGGGTGCCCACGGCCTTGCCGGGGTTTTCGATCAGGTGGATGTTGTCGATCTCGCAGCGGATATCGGTCTGCAACTCGCCCAGCGAGCGCAGCGATGTGCAGAAGGTGATCTGGTGGCTGGTCTGCACCACCAGGTGATCGGACAGTTCCTCGAGCCGGTTCGGCCGCTGCCGCTGACGGAACTGCGGGGACAGGCAATCGAAGATCACGCCCAGATGGTTGCGGATGAAGTGGGAAAAGATCAGCGCATCGAGCGCGACCCAGTCATCGAGCTCCCGGCCCAGGTCATCACGAAAGCGCGCGAGCCAGGCCGCGACCTCCTCGCGTGCCAGCAGGAAACCCGGGGTTGTGGATGACCACTCCGGTGCCTCGACGATGCGTACATGGCCGATCACGTGTTCGCTGTTGTCAGCACTCGAGTGCAACTTGAACCCGGTGCTGTCGCTGCGTTCGCGGGTCGACAGGGCTACCGTGCTGTCACGCAGCACCGGGGTCTTGAGCAGCGCCTTGAACTGCATCCAGTCCTGGGGCAGCACCGGGCTGGCCCGCCCCATGCGGTGCTTGACCGGCAGCAGCGCGAGCATGCCATGCACCACCACATCGGCCGCGTCCATGCGGCGCGCCGCCTCGCGGTCGAAGTGGATCGGGTTGCGATCGCCGGAGAGACCGGCCCAGGCCTCGATCTGCTCGGCTCCGAATTGCAGCTGCATGATCAGACCACCTTGCGCAGCATGATGCCGGCGTTGGCGCCACCGAAGCCGAAGCTCAGGTTCAGCACGTTGTTCAGGGTCTGCCCATGCAGGTGTTCGTTGGGCACGTAGTTGAGGTCGCACTCAGGGTCGGCCTCATCCATATGGATGGTCGCTGGAATCGTGCCCCGGGCCATGGCCTTGAGGCAGAAGACCGCCTCCATCGAGCCGGCGGCGCCGATCAAGTGCCCGGTGTAGGACTTGGTGCTGGACATCGGAATGCCGTATGCCGCATCCCCCAGGGCCAGTTTGATCGAGCGGGTCTCGTTGACATCGTTGAGCGGGGTCGAGGTGCCGTGCAGGTTGACGTAGTCGATCTGCGAGGCCTCTACGCCTGCCTGCTGGCACACGTCATTGATCACCCGTACCCGGGCCTGCATGTCTTCGGCCGGGGCCGTCATGTCGTAGGCGTCCGAATAGTTGGCGTAGCCGGTGATCTCGCCGAGGATCTTCGCGCCCCGGGCCCGGGCCAGTTCATAGTCTTCCAGGCACAACACCGCCGCGCCCTCGGAGAGCACGAAGCCGCTGCGTCCCTTGCTGAACGGGCAGCAGGCCAGGCGTGGGTTTTCCTGTTCCTTGCTCAAGGCCTGGATGACATCCACCGACCAGACGTTGAACTGTTCTTTCAGGGATTCGCTGCCACCGGCGATCATCACCTTGGCGCGGCCGCTGCGAATCGCCTCGTAGGCTTCGCCAATGGCGATGGTGCCCGTGGCGCAGGCCGCCACCGGGCTGTTCTGGATACCGCGCATGTTCCAGTTCATGGTGATACCGGCAGTCGCGGCATTGCACATCGACATGACGGTGGCGAAGGACGTGGAGATGCCCTGCTCGCGGTATTCGTTGTTGTTGCTGTTGGCGGTATCGAGCCCGCCCCAGCCGGTGCCCAGGATCACGCCGCGATCGAAGGGCGAGACGACCTCATCCAGGGGCATGTCGCCATACGCCATGCGGATCGCCTCGTGGGTGGCCACCAGGCTGTATTTGGCGAACAGCGGCAACATCTTGGAGATTTTCTTCGAGAACGGACGCATCGCTTCACGACCGAAGTCATCGATAAAGCCAAAGTAACGCGCATGGATGCTCGGATCGTCGAAGCTGTGCTGACGGTAACCGACCTGGTAATCCATCATTGCGTCCCAGATGGCTTCGACATTCTCGCCGAGCGAGCAGATGGCGCCATAACCGGTTACAACCACCCGGCGCGGTTCTGAAGAGGCGGACTTTTCCATGATCTTCCCTGTTTCGATGTCTTGGCTGGAGATGCCACGCAGCGTGAAGAAGCCTGATCCAGACACTCAGACTGCCATTGGCATATTCGACGATTAAGGCAAGTGGAGTACTCGCAAGTACAAACCATGTACGCACTAGTTGGAACAATCGTCCAACATTGCAAAGCTCAGCTCTACGGCGTTATTGGGGGCTTAACCACTGCCCGGCATAAGTTGTCGTAATTGCCCGGGGAGGACAACTGTATCTAGGTACAGATGGCCAAGTGCGTAATGAAAATCAACTCAGGCAACCTGCAACTGCACCTAAGTACAGGTTGTCTCCGGGCAGACATTGTTAAACTAACAAACGCCGCACAATTGATTTGCCTTAGTCGCAAGTTGACTCTCCGTGAACGGTGCGAGCTCAATCCTTAGTACTGACCATATCCCATGGAAGAACTTCAACAATATGGAATCCATCGAATTTCACGCGCTCGACTATAGTGCGACGCCCCACGCCTGGGTCGCCGATTTGTATGGCCTGCGCAAGGAAGTATTCGCCGATCGTTTGAACTGGAAGGTTAATATAAAGAATGACATCGAGTTCGATGAGTACGACAACGAGCGCACCACCTACCTGATCGGTACCTGGAAAGGCGTGCCCCTGGCCGGCCTGCGCCTGATCAACACCCTGGATCCCTACATGGTCGAAGGGCCGTTCCGCGACTTTTTCCGCTGCGCGCCGCCCAAGCAGGCGTTGATGGCTGAATCCAGCCGCTTTTTCGTCGACAAGACCCGCTCGCGCCAGCTCGGCCTGGCCCATCTGCCGCTGACCGAAATGCTCCTGTTGTGTATGCACAACCATGCCGCGCGCAGCGGCCTGGAATCGATCATCACGGTGGTCAGCAACGCCATGGGACGGATCGTCCGCAACGCCGGCTGGCACTACGAAGTAATGGACACCGGCGAGGCCGCGCCGGGAGAAAAGGTGCTGCTGCTGAACATGCCGATCAGCGACGCCAATCGTCAGCGCCTGCTGTCCAGCATCGCTCGCAAATGCCCCTTGTCATCCACGCAGCTCAGCTGCTGGCCGCAGCGCCTGAACCCGCTCCACACCGCGTTCTACGAGCCTCAGCGGATCAGCGCCTGAATCAGAGGATGCCCTGGCGCTGAGCCTCGTAGACCGCCTGCTTGGCGTTGCAGACCTGCAGCTTTCCGGAAATGTTCGACATGTGAAATTTGACCGTCCGCTCGGAAATCGCGCAGATCAGCGCGATTTCCCGGTAGGCCTTGCCCATCATCACCCACTTGAGCACCCCCAGCTCCCTGGCCGAAAGCGGCCCGGTCTGAGGCTCGGGGAACAGCTCGTCCATCGCCCGCAGGCTCAGCAGCCGGCTATGAAAGCGGATCAGCGCCATCTGCAACTGCCCCTGCTGGTCGGCCATGCGCCGCTCAAATTCGGCTTGCGACCCGCTATTGCAAAGGCTCAGCGAACTGAACATGCCGCAGGCGTCATGCAGGGTAAACGTCGCGCCGGAGCAGATGCGGTATTGGCTGGAACGTCGAAACAACTCCTGACTCTTGTCACAGGAGGCGGCCTGGAGAGCGTCGCTCCAGGAAAACGGTGCGCAACTTTTAAGACCGTGATGAATGATCGGGTCGATCAAATGATAGTTGGCATTCTTATAGGCTTTCAGCCAGCGCGATGGGTAGTTCGAAATAATAAGAGGGGCTACTTCGCGATTTCGAGGGGCGGCAAAGTAGGCATAACTTGCCCCTTGCAGATCGCCCAACAGCTTTTCAAGCTCTAAATTTAAACAGACATTTGAATTACTTTCGTCGGCCGGAATAAAGCCAGAGTATTTGAGTCGACTATCCATGTCATGAGCTCGTCATATTTCAGGATTACTTCAGTCTCTCGGGAGAGGGTGAAGACGGTGCAAGATTTTTCTTATTATGCCTAAGCACGTGAATGCATAGCTGCTGACCTACCAAGTTGGTAAATCCCGATACGCTGGCGGGCTATATTCAGTTATGCCTTGATAGAAATCAAGCAGGCGAGCTATACGGCTTTAGTTGTATTTCGAGGAAATTATAGCGAGCGGTTTGTGATGTTTTTTTGACGACAGAATACAAAACTCTTATTACCCGTTCGGTTAATACCGAACGATATCGCGGCAACCGCTCTACAACCGCTGCTGGAGACAAGATGTTCTTGTCGCCAGCAGCCCGACAAAGCCCTGGGCGGCAGGGCTAGAAGTCCAGCGGCAAGGTCTGCTCGCCCTCCAGCGCCAGCAGGAACTGCTTGGCCTGCAGGCCGCCGGCAAAACCGGTGAGGCTGCCCGAGGCGCCGATCACCCGGTGGCAGGGGGCGATGATCGAGATCGGGTTCCGGCCATTCGCCGCGCCGACTGCGCGCACGGCCTTGGGGCTGCCGACCTGGGCGGCAATCTGGCTGTAGCTGCGGGTTTCACCGAAGGGAATGGTCAGCAGCGCCTGCCAGACCTTGCGTTGGAACTCGGTGCCGACAAAGTCCAGCTCCAGCTCGAAGCAATCGCGGCTGCCGGCAAAGTACTCGTTGAGCTGGCGTTCGGTTTCCAGCAGGACCGGATGATCGTCGGCAGACTGCAACGGGCCGAGACGCACGCGGTTTTCGCGCTCGCTCTCCCAGAGAATCGCGGCGAGCTTCGTACCCCTGGCAACCAGGGTCAGTTGACCGACGGGCGAGTTCATCAATTTGAATACGCAGGACATGCTAAGCCTCCTTTATCTTCCAGGGAGATCAGGCCCGGACCTGGCCTTCATCCCGGTACGCCTGCACTGTAGATCGACATTCAAACGCAAGAACTACGTTTCTTGTGCTTGAATTCAGCGCCGGATCTTCCTGGATCGCGCTACGCTGGCTACTCATCCTCTTCGATCAGATAACAATTGTCACTGCTGCTGCGCCGCCCATGGGGATAGACGATAAAGGCGCCGCGCCCATTGCCGCACTCGAGCAGATGCACCGGCGACAGTTCACGCTGCTGATCGATGCGCGCATTGAGCCGGACGATATAGGTGCCCAGCGCAAGCGACACGCAAAGAATCAGCAGCAAGCAAAACACCAGTTGGTCGGTGTAGCCCGCGCCGGCCTTTTCAGAATGCATGGGCAATGGCGTCCGATCCTGCTGTCAGCTCCCTGCCATGCCCGATCAAGAATCCTCCTCGCGGCCCACCCTCGCCCAGGCGCACCGCGGGCGTTCTGGACAGCGAGCCATAGGCCAGCAGGCCGATGACAATCAAGACCAGCAGAATGTCTTTGATCAAAGGAGACAGGTTCATGGTGGCGCCCTCTTGGTGTAAAAGCCGCCACCCTAGAGTCCGACAGGTTAACGCCAGGTAAACATCGCTAAAAAAACGCCCGACTCCGTTATCCTCTGGGCCACTGAGCGACAAGGGTCCAAGGGGACGTTCCCGTGCATATCCACCTGCTGCTGGTCGAGGACAACCTCGACCTGGCCAACACCGTCATCGAATACCTGGAGATCAACGGAATCGTCTGCGATCACGCCAGTAATGGCCGGACCGGCCTGAGCCTGGCGCTGGACCAGCACTATGATGTGATCCTGCTGGACATCATGCTGCCGCGCCTGGATGGCCAACAGCTGTGCAAACAGCTGCGCGAACAGGGCAAACAGACACCGATCCTGATGCTCACCTCGCTGGATGCCCTGCCGGACAAGCTCGCCAGCTTTGCCATGGGCGCCGACGATTATCTGGTCAAGCCCTTCGAACTGGCCGAACTGGTGGCCAGGATCCGCGCCCTGAGCCTGCGGCGCAGCGGCCAGGCCAGCCGCCTGCAGGTGGCCGACCTGACCATGGATCTGTCCACCCGCAAGGTCAGCCGCGCCGGACAGGAACTGCACCTGTCGCCCATCTGCTGGACCTTGCTGGAGTGCCTGATGCGCGCCAGTCCCGAGCCGGTGGGTCGCGAACGTCTCGAGGCCACGGTCTGGGGCGACGAGCCACCGGACAGCAATACCCTCAAGGTGCATATGCACCGCTTGCGCAAGACCGTGGACAAGGATTTCAGCCAACCGCTGATCCACACTCTTTCCGGCATTGGCGTACAGCTGAGGGCTCCATGCGCAAGGGGCTGAGTCTGAAATGGGTGATCAGCGGCAGTTTCCTGCTGTTGATCGCCGTGGTGCTGCTGATCTACAGCCAACTGCTCTCGAGCTACAGCGTCCGTGGCCTGCTCTATACCGCCAGCGCCATGATGGAAGAGCAAGCCCTGTACTTCGTCAGGCATTACAAGAAAGACCCAAGCCTGCCCCCGCCACAGAACTATTTCTTCAGCAGCGTTATCGGCAAGGAGGCGTTGCCGCCGAAAATTCGCCAGTTGCTGGATACGCCGCCAACCCTGTCCTTCGGCGCCGTGCAGGTGTTCGGCGAACTGGACGCCGATGGACAGGATGAAGTCAAAGCGATCCTGGCCCAGCCCCTGGGTGACGGCAAAACCCTGTACATGTTCGATGTCGACCACGACCATGAAGAAGGTGGCGAGGTCGAGACTCCGTTGTCCGATGCCTATCTCGATCACGAACTGAACAGCGTCAACTTCATCAGCCTGGGTGTATTCATTCCGGCACTGATCATCATCGTCCTGCTGGTCTGGTGGCTGGTACGTCCTCTCGGCCGGTTGGCCCAGTGGTCCACCACCCTGAAGGATCCGAACGCGGTGTCCAGCCAACGGCCGAATTTCCGCTTCAAGGAATTCAATGTACTGGCCGACTCCCTGGCCCAGAGCGTGCAGCAGGTGCAGGCCGCCAGCCTGCGCGAGGGACGCCTGCTGCGTTATACCAGCCATGAGTTGCGCACGCCGCTGGCGGTGCTCAAGGCCAACCTGGAACTGCTGGCCCTGCAGTCCGGCGGCACCCTGCCCCCACCTCTGCAACGTATCGAACGCTCGGTGCTGAACATGCAGCGCATTGCCGAGACGCTGCTGTGGATGAGCCGCGAGCGCCTTGAACCCTTGCCGGAAGAAGCCATCGACATGGCCGAGCTGTTCAACGAACTGATCCAGGAGCATCGCTACCTGATCGGCAAGCGGGATATCGAACTGATCCTCGACATCAGCAACGAACCCTGTCGGCTGCCCCCGACCGCCTGCCGGATCGTGGTCGGTAACTTTCTACGCAATGCCCTGCAATATGCCGACGAAGGCAGCATCGAAATCACCTTCGAGCAGCTGCGACTGTGCATCGTCAACCGCGTCCGTGACACCCGCGAGCCGGAAGAATCCAGCGATTTCGGCTATGGCCTGGGCCTGGAACTGATGCGCCAGCTGTGCGCCAGGCTGGGCTGGACAATCCAGGTCGTGACCGAACAACAGCGCTTCACGGTGACCCTGGACTTCACCCCCACCGAGCCTCCAGCTGCGCCCCAAGAGCGCGCCGAAGGCAATGCCCGCGAGATCGACTGACAGCCCGATCAACCCAGCAAGCCCAGCTCCTGGGCCCGGGCCACGGCCTGGGTGCGACGCTCCACCCCCAGCTTGCTGTTGATATGGCTGGCGTGGGTCTTCACGGTGTGCAGCGAGATAAACAACTGATCGCTGATTTCCTGGTTGGAACAGCCCTGGGCGATCAGTTGCAGCACCGCCAGTTCGCGGGAGCTGAGGGCTTCGCCGTGATGCTGCTCCAGAGGCTCGCGCGCCACGGCGGCCGGCAGGCGTTCGAGCAAGGTCTGGCGCAATGGCGTCGCCGGCCCCTGCTGCAGCTGCTCGCGGACCCAGGCCGGATGCGCCCGCACCGCCCATTCGAACGGTTGCAATGCCCCGCCTACGGCCGCCCCCAGCGCCAGGGCAAAGGCCTGCTGGGCCTCGGGGTCGCGCCCCTGGGCCAGCAACAGCGCGACCTTCTGATTCAAGGCCATCACATTGAGCATCTGCCGCCCGGTCTCGCGGCCATGCTCCACCAGTTTGTCCAGGCGCTGTTCGGCCAGGGCCGGCTCGCCCTGGATGCTGTCGAGCAAGGCTTGCTGCAACTCGATATGCAGCGGCAGCTGTGGATGAAATTCCGGCGCCGCGGCGGCCTGGTCGCCGGTGTAGGTCTGCCCCAGGCGAGCCAGCCAGGCCTGCGCCAGGTCGGTGCGGCCCTGGGCCAGCCAGAGTTCGCATTTGACCAAGGTAATCATCGCCAAGTAGTAGATCGGCGGGACGTCCCAGATGTGCATCAGGCGCTCGGCCTCGGCCAGCTCGGCAAAGGCCTTGGCAAATTCACCGTTGTGGCCTTCCAGGTTGGCGATCACGCAATGGCCGATCAGCACGCTGATATCGCGACAGGCCCGGGCCTCGACCAGGCCCGCCCGCAAGCGCGCCAGCCCGGTCTCGGGCTGGCAGCGCAACGTCAGCAGATACCCCTCATACAGCGTCAGCCGCGCACGTACCGCGTACAGGCGTTGCGCGGACAGGCCATACAAGCGCTGCAAGCCCTGGCGCACTTCATCCAGCGCCCGCAGGATCTCGCCGCGGGCTTGCAGCACCCGGGCCCGGTCGTAATGGGCCAGGGCCTCGAACAAGGGGTTGCCGACCCGCTGCGCCAGCTCCAGGGATTCGCGGTTGAGCCCCCGGGCACGCCACAGGTCGCCATCGGCGATCGCCAGGTTGGACAGGGTCGACAGGCATACCAGCCGCTGCCCGTAACGTTTCTGCGGCAAGGTTTCCAGGGCTTCGGTGCAATACAGCAGGGTCAGCTCGCGATTCCCCCGCCCGCGGGCGACGATCCCGCTCAAGGCCAGCCATTGCGCCAGCATGGATTTCTGCGCAGTGGCCGAAGGGGCCGGCAGGAAGCGACTCAAATGGCTGGCCAGCTCCTCGGCGGCATCCAGCTGGCACGCCAGCCCCAGCGCCCAGCTGTACAGCACGATCAGCCGCGGGGTGCTGATCAGCAGGCTGTCGGGCAAGTCCATTTTCCAGCGCAGCAACATGCCGACGTTCTGCTCGGCCAGCAGTTGTTCCTCGGACAAGTTCTGTACCAGGTTCGCCGCCACATCCAGGTGCCCGGCGCGCAACGCCTGCTCCACCGCTTCGTCCAGCAGCCCCTGGGCGTTGAACCAGCGACAGGCCCGCAGGTGCAGGCTGGCCGGCGGCAATACCGCGTTGGCGGTGGGCCGGGTGCGCAGCAGGTCGGAGAACAGGTGGTGATAACGGTACCAATGCCCCTGCTCGTCCAGCGGCACCAGGAATACCTGGTGGGCCAGCAGGTAACGCAGGATCTCGGCACTGTCGTGGGACTCGCGCAGCGCATCGCACAGTTCGCTGCAGAAGCGCTCCTGGGGCGCCGTGTCGTAGAGGAACGACTGCACTTCGGCAGGCAGGCAATCGATGACTTCTTCCAGCAGATAATCGCGAATCAGGCCTTCGCCGCCATTCAGCGACTGCGGCAAGGCTCCACCGCTGCCCGCCTCCGAGGCCGCCAGCAACCAGAAACGCAGCCCCGCTACCCAGCCTTCGCTGCGCAGGATCAGGCTTTCCAGCGCCTCGCCGCGCAACGAACTGCTGTGCCGGTCGAGCAGGGTCAGGGATTCGTCGTAGGTCAGGCGCAGGTCCTGCTCGTGCAGTTCCAGCAACTGCCGCGACAGGCGCAAACGCGCCAGGTGCCAGTCCGGGCGCTGGCGGCTGGTCACCAGCACCAACAGGCCGTCGGGTAGATGATTAAGGAAGAACTGCAGGCAACGATCGAGCACCGGCCCCTGGGCCAGGTGGTAATCGTCCAGCACCAGCAACAAGGGAGACGCACTAGAAAGATGGGCCGCCAACTCGTCGAGCAGGCCGTCCAGCCATTCTTCGAAGGCGAAGGGCTGGTGGCGCTGGCGCATCTTCAGCAGCCCGAGGGATTGGCTGCCCAGTTGGGCGAAATACTGTTGCAGCCCCTCGAGCAGGCGTTCGAGAAAACGTCCCGGATCGTTGTCCCGGCGACTGAGCCCCAGCCACAGGCTGCGCCAGTGCGGCGGCAGGCTTTGGCAGAACTCCACCGCCAGCGAACTCTTGCCAAAACCGGCCGGCGCACTGACCAACAGCAACCGGCCATTGAGGCCCGCGCTCAAGCGCTCGCACAGACGCGGCCGCAGAACGTAGCCGTCGGGCAAGGGAGGTCGGTAGAAGCGCCCTTCCGGCGCGGGGATGGCCGCACCGGCAGGCCCCTGGATACGGGACAGATCAGTCATGGCCAACTCTTATTGAAGTGCTGTTGTCGGCAATACAGATGTCGGCAGACTAGCGGTAAAAAGCCCCCTGTTGAAGATTTTTGCTACAGATGGATAGAAAAAGAATACAACCGGGTTTGTCAGCGCTCCCCGCGTACTTGTAGGAACGAGCTTGCTCGCGATCAGCTCAGCGCGGTTTTACCGGGAGGTGGCATTGTCTGGAGTATTTTTCGCGAGCAAGCTCGCTCCTACAGAGGCCACCCCGTGTTTTGTAGAAAATCCCAGACAATAAAAAACGCCCCGAACCAGTCGGGGCGTCGATCGAGGATGCGCCTCGATTTACCGCGGGTTAACGAACGCCATCCTGGCGCAGGGCCGCCGGGGTGAAGTCGCTGGTGGTGGCAGTGAAGCCGAAGTCATAGGCCGATTTCTCTTCGTTCTTCATGCCCAGTGCCAGGTAACGGCCGGACTGCAGGTCGTAGAGGGTTTCCAGGGCGTACCACGGCACTTGCTTGTCGTAGTAGTTCTCGGCATGCGCCTCGGCCACGCGCCACAGCTGGCCACGACCGTCGTAGTGGTCGATCACCGCGGCCTGCCAGGTGTCTTCATCGATGTAGAAGTCACGCTTGGCGTAGATATGACGCTGACCTTCCTTCAGGGTCGCGACCACGTGCCAGACACGGCGCAGCTCGTAGCGCGCCAGATCCTGGTTGATGTGGCCGGCCTTGATGATCTCGGCGTACTTCAGTTGCGGCGAGTCGAGCTTGTAGCTGTTGGAGGCGATGTACATCTCCTTCTTGCCTTCCAGCTTCCAGTCGTAGCGGTCCGGCGCGCCGTTGTACATGTCGAGGTTGTCGGAAGTACGCAGGCCGTCGGCCGCGGTACCCGGACCGTCATACGACACTTGCGGGGCGCGACGCACACGACGCTGGCCAGCGTTGTAGACCCAGGCCGAGCGCGGTTCCTTCACCTGGTCGAGGGTTTCGTGCACCAGCAGCACACCACCGGCCAGGCGCGCCGGCGCGGTCACTTTCTGCTTGAAGTAGAACAGGATGTTGCCCGGGTTCGCCGGATCGTAGTCCTTCATTTTGTCGCGGAACACGAACTGGTCCTGGAAGTACACCAGGCTGAACGAGCCGTTGGCCTGTGGCGTCGCCTGGGTCACCAGACGGGTCACGCTGCCGCCGCGATAGCGGGTAATGTGGTTCCAGATGACTTCCACGCCGCTTTTCGGAATCGGGAACGGAATGGCGGTCTTGAAGTTTTCCAGGCCGTTGCCGCCGCTGACCAGGTTGGTCTTGGTGGCGTTTTCCTTGATCGCGGCGAACACGTCGGCGGGCACCGTGGCACCGCGGTGGGAAGGATAGACCGGCATCTTGTAGGTTTCAGGATAGCGCTTGAACATCGCGTACTGCCCCGGCGCCAGCTTGTCCTTGTACTGCTCGACGTTCTGCGCGGTGATGGTGAACTGCGGCTGCTCGCTGGCGTACGGGTTGGACAGGAAGCCCTTGCCGTCCACATTGCCGGCGTTGGTCGGCAAGGCTTTCCAGGCGGGAATGGTACCGGCGGAGTTACCGGCCATTTCCGCGCCCATCGGCGTCAGGGAGGTACCCAGCTTGGCCGCTTCATCGGCCGAGACCGCGGCCATGACCCCGGTCGCCAGCAGCGACAGCCCGAGGACACCGACCTGCAACAGACTCTTGGTTACTTTCATATTCTTGTTCTTCCTGAAAATGCAGTGCTTAGAAGTTCACGCCGAAACTGAGGGCCACAAAGTCACGGTCATCCACGGTGGTGTACTTGCCGTCGAAGAAGTTGGTGTACGCCAGGCTCGCGGTGTAGGTGTTCTGGTACTCGGCATCCACGCCGAGGCTGATGGCCTTGCGACCTTCCTCGAAGTTGCCGCCAGGGCCAGGCGAGTAACCACTGACGTCATGGGACCAGGCCACGTTCGGCTTGAGGTTCACACCGGCGAACACGTCGTTGTATTCCCAGATGGCACGACCGCGATAACCCCAGGAAGTCGAGGTAGTGAAGCCGTCGTCGTTACAGTTGCGGCTGCGATTGTTGGTCGCCGCGCCTGGACCCGCGCCGTTGATGGTGCTGGTATTGAGGATCTGCGAGCAGGTGTCCAGGCTGCCGGTGGCAGGCAGTTCGCCCGGGCCGTAGACCGGATCGCGGCCGTAACGAACCTTGGAGGTGCTTTCCAGGCCGCCCACGTAGGTCAGGCCGACTTCACCGACCAGGGTCAGGCGGCTGGCGCCCATGACCTGATCGAAGAAGTGGGTGAAGGTGGTCTGCAACTGGGTGATCTCTTTACGGCGATAGCCGTGCAGGTCCTGGCCCGGCGAGCCGTCGAGCAGCGAGGCATTGGCCAGGGTACCGCCCAATGGGCGAACACCGGCGAACAGGATATCGGTGGAGTTCAGCTGCACCGGAGCGTTCGGACGATAGCTGATCTCACCGCTCCACGCGGTGCCGGTAGGCAAGGTGGTGGAGAAGCTCAGGCCGTAGAGGCGAATGTCCTCAGGGTACTCGACGAAGTACTCGGAGCTACCGGCAACCACCAGTGGGCCCAAGGCGCGGAACGCTGGAGGCAAGGCCGCCACGCGATCGAAGACCGACTGCGGAGCACCGGTGGCGCTGAAGATCGGCGCACGGCTGTGGTAGTTCATGAAGTACGCGCCGAACTCGGTGTCGAGCGGTTCGTACATGTACTTGAAGGACACGCCCCACTGCCCGCTGTCCCGTGCATCGCGGTCCGGGCCACGACGTACCAGCACGCCTTCCTGGTTGACGTCGACACCCGCGGCGGCCAATGGCCCCAGGGCAATCGATGGAATGGTCGAGCGTTTGTTCAGCACGCGCAGGTTGTCGCTGCAACCGTCGGCGATGATGTCCGGCTGGGAGAAGAAGGTGCCGCAGTTGTCGACGACGGTCTGGTCCCATTCCAGCTGATAGAAGGCTTCGGCCGAGAGGTTGTCGGTCAGGCTCTGGGAGACGTAGAACATGTTGACCGGGATCAGGCCTTCCTTGATCTCCGCGCCAGGACGGCGGAAAGCCGATACGTCGATCGGGTTGATCGAGTTGATGCCGCCGCCAATGAAGGTACTTTCACCCCAGCTCACCACTTGCTTGCCCAGACGCACGGAACCCGGCTGCTCGGCGATCGAGTAGTTGTGGTAGACGAAGGCGTCGAGGATCTGCCCGCCGGAAGACTTGGCGCCTTCCTTGCGGTTGCTGTCGCTGATGTCCTTGAACTCGCGGCTTTCGTCCTTGAGTTCGAAGTCATACCAATATTTGCCACGGACGAAGACGCCGGTGTCGCCGTATTTCAATTCAAGGTCATGGATGCCCTTGAAGATCTTGGAAAAGGTTTCGCCACTTTTGAAGTTAGCGTGGCCATCGTCGGAGGTCTGGGACAGGCCATGACCGCCGTTGTTGACACCAATCAGGTTCTTGTTGGGGCTCTGGGTAGACCAGCTCGCACCCAGCGATAGAGAGGAGTCGAACTGACCTTCGATTTCACCGATGTTGAAACTGACGCCGAAGGCAGGCCCGGCGAGCGTAGAGGCGAGACTGACGGCCAGAGGCAGTTTCGCCCGGCGCCAGAGCTGGTTTACTGATGTCATCGACGCTACTCCATGTGCTTTATTGTTATGGCAGTGAGCACTTTTAAAAACGCTCTGAACGGGCGGAACCCAGTCAGCCCCGAAGTCGTTCAAAGTTGCATCGCCCCGTGTTGTGCGGTTGCCCCGTTCTTAAAAATCCTTGGGCGGACTATAGCCAGCAGGTGGTACGGCTTGATCCCTCTAAAGTGTGATTTGCAGCCTCCAACCACTCTGGAACAGTCCTTTCGCCAGTCCGGCAAATGCCGGCACGGCAAGGATGGCTGAAAATTCGGATTTGACAAGGCAAGCGCTTGCTTGGTGGGCTCTACCGTGCCCTTTCGGGCACGGCAGGAGGTGCTTACAGGGTCGAAAGAAAGGTGCTGTTGTTGGCCTGCCATTCGGTGATATCGAGGCGGATGCGCTTCTTGTCGAGCTTGCCGACACTGGTCTTGGGAATTTCAGTAACAAGGGCGATCTGACTGGGAATCGCCCACTTGCTCAAGTGCCCCTGTTCGACAAACGGCTTGAGATGCTCCTTGAGCTCCTTGGCCTCGATTGCATGCCCTTCGCGGACCACCAGCAAGGCAAACGGGCGCTCGCCCCACTGCGGATCGGGAATACCCACCACTGCTACTTCGCGTACCGCCGGGTGCCGGCTGATCAGGTCTTCCAAGGCCAGAGACGATACCCACTCGCCTCCGGTCTTGATCACATCCTTGATCCGGTCGCGAATGTCGATCACACCCATGCCGTCGAGGGTCGCCACGTCGCCGGTGTGCAGCCAGCCGCCTTCCCACAGCTCCGCGCCCTTCTGCGGTTCGTTGAAATAGCCTTCGGTCAGCCAGGGTGCGCGCAGCACCAGTTCACCCTGGGTCTCGCCATCGGCCGGCAGAAAGTTACCGTCGCCATCGACAATCGCCGCCTCCACCAGAGGTCCGGGCACGCCGGCCTTGATCCGGTAGGAGGTGCGCTCATCCTCGGTGCCCGCCAGCAACTCTTCATTGAGGTGGGCACAGGACACCAGCGGCCCGGTTTCCGACATGCCATAGGCCGCCGTCAGCTGAATGCCCTTGGCCTTGGAGGCCTCGTACAGCGCACGGTTGAGCGCGCTGCCGCCGATGACGATCTTCCAGCCGCCGAAATCCGTGCCCTGGGCCGCCTTGGCATTGAGCAGCATCTGCAGGATGGTCGGCACGCAGTGGGAGAAGGTGACCTTTTCCTTGCGCCACAGCTCCACCAGCAGCTCCGGGTCGTAACGGCCGGGATAGACCTGCTTGAGGCCGAGCATGGTCGCCACATAAGGCAGGCCCCAGGCATGCACGTGGAACATCGGGGTAATCGGCATGTACACGTCGCTGGTGCCCAGCAGGCGCACGCTGTCGATGCTGCCCATGATCACCGCCACGCCCATGGTATGCAGCACCAGCTGGCGGTGGGTGAAGTACACGCCCTTCGGGTTGCCGGTGGTGCCGGTGGTGTAGAAGGTGGTGGCCACCGAGTTTTCGTCGAAATCCTCGAAGGCGTACTGGGTGCTGGCAGCGGCCAGAAGCTGCTCGTATTCGCCCACCAGGTTAGTCAGGTCGGCGCTCTTTTCCGGGCCGTCGGTCAGCAGCAGGGTTTTCTCCACCGTGGTCAGTTGCCCGGCGATCGCCTGGTAGAGCCCGACGAACTCGCTGTTGACCAGCACGAAGCGGTCCTCGGCGTGGTTCATGGTGTACAGGATCTGTTCCGGCGACAGGCGCACGTTGATGGTGTGGATCACCGCACCGATCATCGGGATGGCGAACATGCACTCCAGGTAGCGATGGCTGTCCCAGTCCATCACCGCCACGGTATCCCCGGCCTTGACCCCGGCAGCCGTCAACACGTTCGCCAGCCTGGCCACGCGCTCGATCAGGGTTGGGTAGCTGTAACGCAGTTTGTCCCGGTAAACGATTTCACGGGTCTTCTCGTAACGGGTGCCGGACATCAGCAGCCGCTTGATCAATAGCGGGTATTGGTAAGCGCCTTCGGCTGGCGGAATAACGCGAGTCTGCAACATAAGCATCCCTTTTCGTGACTGCACGGTCGTGGCTTGAGAACGCTCACTCTAGAGCGCCGTTGGCTCTGCCAAATCAGCCAAAGGAATGATTTGCAGAGCCGTACGAATGCTAGCTCCAAGCCAGCATTCGTGCGACCGGGGATTCACGCGAAGACACTCCCATGCTCCCTCAAGCGGCCTGCCCCGCCGCGGCCTCCGCCGGGGTACGCGGGAAGATCAACGCGGCGGCGAAGGTCAGCGCGGCGAAACCACTCAGGATCAGGTACAGCCCGGCCAGCCCCTGGCGCGGCTCGACAAAGGTAATCAACGGAATCGCCGTGGCACTGGCGCCGAACGACAGGCAGTAGCGCAAGGCAAACACCCGGGACTGCCACTGCGGGGCAACGAAGTTGGCGACCATCGCATCGTTCACCGTGACCTGCCCGAACACCACGAACATAAAGGCCGCTCCCAGGACGATGACCGCCCAGCCCTCGACCTCGGCCAGGCCGAACAGCAGCGGCGCCTGGCACAGGGTCAAGAAGATAAAGGGCCATTTCAGACTGAAGCGATGCAGCACCCGGCCAATGCTCAGTTGTGCCACGGCGCCGAAGGCATACGCCAGGCTGACCACCAGGCCCAGGGTCTGCGGCGAAGCGAACAGGTCCTGCAGGCGCTCCTGGAACAGCTTCGGGTAGGTCATGGTGGTGGCGTTGAACACCACCCCGCCGGTCGCGGTTGCCAGGGCCAGGACGCCAAACACCATGGCCATGGAAATGCGCTGGCCGTCCGCGCCCTTGAGCCGCACATGGGGCCGTGCCGGAATGGGTTCTTCACGCACGTGCCAGGCAAACCCCAGGCCCAGGGCAATCGCCACCACGCCCGGCAGGATGAACGCCGAACGCCAGCCGAAATGCGCCACCAGCAGCCCGCTGATCAATGCCGAAAAGGCCACGCCGAGATTGCCCCACATGCCATTGATGCCGATCTCCCGCCCGCGGTTCTGCGCATAGGCCACCAGCATCGCCGTGCCCACCGGATGGTAGATCGCGGCAAACACCCCCATCAGCGTCAGGCCGACCACCAGCATCGTCGGGCTGCTGCTCAGGCCGGTGAAAATCGCCGAGGCGCCGATACCGAAGAAGAACAGCAGCATCATCTGCCGCCGGCTCCAGTGGTCGCCCAGCCAGCCGGCCGGTAGCGAACAGGCGCCGAAGGCAATGAAGCCGCCCAGGGAAAGACCGATCAGCGCGGCATAGTCCAGGTCGAAGGCCCTGGTCATCCCGAGCACGGCGGCGGGGAAGATCAGCATGAACATGTGATCGATCACATGGGCGGCGTTGATGTAGCGGATTACGTTTCGAGACTGATTCATGACGGCACGCTGTTTCGTTGTAGGTATGCCGTTATGCTAGGTTGGCTATAAAACGCACTCCTGACAATAAAGTCATTGGATCGGACATGTTAATCAGCCACTTTCAGCACGGCCCGGTCAGCGCCTACCCACGCGATTATCTCGACGGTGCCCACCAGGAGCTGCACCGGCATCGCGAGGCACAACTGCTGTACGCGGTGCGCGGGACCATGCGCGTGGTAACGGCCCAGGGCGCATGGGTCCTGCCACCGACCCGCGCGGTGTGGATTCCGCCCCTGGTGGAACATGAAATCTTCATGGCCGGCGATGTACACATGCGTTCGCTGTTCATCGCCCCCGAGCTGTCGCCGCCTTCGCTGCAGCAATGTTGCGTGCTGGCGGTCACACCGCTGCTGCGCGAGCTGATCCTGCGGGCCGTGCAGGGTCGCGAACACGCGGAAAACCCACTGATCCAGCAACTGATGCTGGAAGAAGTCGCCCGCCTGGAGAACCTGCCACTGCATATCCCCATGCCTCGCGACCGGCGCCTGCAGGCCATTTGCCAGGCGCTGCTGCAGACGCCGGATCATGCCAATACCCTGGAAGACTGGGCGCAGCAGGTCGGCGCCAGTTCACGAACCCTGGCGCGGCTGTTTCAGCAGGAATTGCAAATGAGCTTCAATGCCTGGCGCCAGCAACTGCGCTTGATGGAAGCCCTGCCACGCTTGATCGCCGGCGAGAGCGTGCAGCAAGTGGCGACGGCCTTGGGTTATGGCAGCGCCCGGGCCTTCAGCGCGATGTTCTGCCGCTTGCTCGGCCACCACCCGCGGGAATACCTCGGCGCCCTGAATCAGTTCAAGGCGCTAGGCCCCATCACTTAACCCCGTGTGCAGGCCCGTGCGGCTGCAAATGCTGTTGCAGGTAGTGGCGCAGGCGTTTTTCCACGTCACGGTTTTGCGGCCGGGGCAGCCCGGCCGGCCATTCGCCACGCGCCAGCGCGCGAATCGGCGCCTGCTGGCTCATGCCGCGGCGCTGGATCTGGCGCAGCCCCTGATCCCACCAGACATGGCGGCAAGCCTCGACATAAGGCGAGATCGGGCCGCAGCTGCCATACAGCAGGTCGCGCCCGACCTTTTGCATATCCTTGTTCTGTCGCCTCAAGTAGAACTTGATCCGCGAGCGCTGAAACAGCGACGGCAAGGTTTTGCGCCGTGGCACCTCGCGCTGCATGCGCAACAATTCCGGCCGGAAGGCTTCGCCGTGACGCTGGAAGAACAGCGCCTGCATGGCGTGGAAGAAGTCCTTGTCGGAGAAGTAGTGATAGATGCAACTCTTGCTCTCGCCCACGGATTGACCGCGCAAGGCAAATGACAGGGCGATCTGTTCCAGGGTGTGCAGGTCCTTGATGTGCGCGCTCCACTCATCGATCAAGGCAATCGAGGCCTGCATCAACGGACCGTCGCCAGCCGTCAGGCCACAGACCCCGCTGTTGAACAGGCGCTGGTCGTCAGGCACCGACTGACCGCTGGCCTGCAGGTAGCGGTCGAGCTTGACGAACTCGGGGCGGGCACGGACTTCGGACCAGAGAAACTCGTCTTCATCGATCAGGTACTGGCCGGGCGCAATACGATCGAACAGCCGCTGCGGGTCGGCCTCGAACAAGGTGTCGGTATCGACAAACAGGGTCTTGTCCGCCAGCTCGAGGCCCGCGGCAAAGGCACAGGCCTTGCGCCGATGGTAGTAGCCCTGGTCGCCCTGCCACTCGACCAGCGTTTGCGTACTCAACGGCACTACGTGCACCGGCCAGCCGTGGAAGTCCTCGGGACGGTCGGTCATGACCCGAATCACCAGCGGCTCGGCACTCTTGCTCTGGTCGAGGGCCGTCAGAATGCTGAATTTCGCTTCATGGCGATAAACCTCTTTGCCGCCATAAACCAGATAGAGCAACTGCTGCGGTACTTTTTGTATCGTCATCAAGCGTCCGGTCTCGCGCGCCCTCCGGGCGGTCAAGGGGCTCGACCGGCCGGAGTGGCATAAAAGCGGACGATTGTACGATTAATCCCAATTAATGATCAGAAATATCCGATAAGAGCCTAAGCAGGAAAGACCGACTCAATGCATCTCGGTAAAGGCCAGCTTCACCCCGATGGCAATCAGCACCGCGCCCATGGTGCGGTCGAACCAGTGGCCCATGCGGGCAAAACCGGCACGGACTTTCTGCTGGCTGAACAACAGCGCCACCAGGCAGAACCAGGTAGCCGTCGCCGCCGCCAGGTACACGCCGTAACCGGCCTGGATGGCCAGGGGCGTGTGCGGATTGATGACCACGGTGAACAGCGAGAGGAAAAACAGCGTCGCTTTCGGGTTCAGGCCATTGGTCACGAAACCGGAAGTGAAGGCGCCGCGCGCGGTGCGCTCGCCGGCTTCCAGGTGCAGGTTCTCGGTAGCCGGCTTGGCCGGCTGCGCCCGCAGGGCCTTGTAGCCGATGTACAGCAGGTAAGCGGCGGCGGCCCATTTCAGCGCGTTGAACAGCACGATCGATTGCGACACGATCAGGCCGATGCCCAGCAGCGAATAGCCCACGTGCAGGAAGATCGCGGTGCCGACGCCCAATGCCGTCCAGGTGCCGGCGCGGCGACCGTGGGTCACGCTTTCGCGCACCACGACGGCGAAATCCGGGCCCGGGCTGGCCACGGCAAGCAGGTGAATAAGGGCGACAGTCAAGAACTCGGCGAGGTACATGGACACTCCTGTGTATCTAATTATTTCATCTGTTAGGCTCGGCAGATTACGCCTTCAGACCCTCGTGCAAAAGGTACAGTTGATGACTAACAATCGCCGCGCCGTCTTCCTCGACCACAGCTCCCTGGACCTCGGCGACCTCGACCTCGGCGCGCTGCGCCACAGCTTCGGCGAACTGCAATTGCATGACCGGACCAACCCCGAACAGGTGGTCGAGCGCCTGCAGGGAGCCCAGGTGGCGATCAGCAACAAAGTGCTGCTCAACGCCGAAACCCTGGCCGCCTGCCCCGAACTGAAACTGATCCTGGTGGCCGCCACCGGCACCAACAATGTCGACCTGGCCGCCGCCCGCGCCCAAGGCATCACAGTCGCCAACTGCCAGGGCTACGGCACGCCATCGGTGGCCCAGCACACCCTCATGCTGCTGCTCAACCTCGCCACCCGCTTCGACGATTACCGCCAGGCGGTCAGTGACGGCCGCTGGCAGCAGGCGCGGCAGTTCTGCCTGCTGGACTTCCCGATCGTCGAGCTGCAAGGCAAGACCCTGGGCCTGCTGGGCCATGGCGAGCTGGGTGGCGCCGTCGCTCGCCTGGCCGAAGCCTTCGGCATGCGCGTGTTGCTGGGGCAGATTCCCGGTCGTCCGGCCCGTCCTGATCGTCTGCCGCTGGATGAACTGCTGCCGCAGGTCGATGCGCTGACCTTGCACTGCCCGCTCAACGAACACACCCGGCACTTTATCGGCGCCCGGGAGCTGGCCCTGCTCAAGCCCCAGGCCTTCGTGGTCAACACCGCCCGTGGCGGCCTGATCGACGAGCAAGCCCTGGCCGACGCCCTGCGCAGCGGTCATCTGGGCGGCGCGGCCACCGACGTGTTGAGCGTCGAGCCGCCGACCACGGGCAACCCGCTGCTGGCCCATGACATCCCACGGTTGATCGTGACCCCGCACAACGCCTGGGGCAGCCGTGAAGCCCGGCAGCGCATCGTCGGCCAGCTGGCGGAAAACGCCCAGGCGTTTTTCAGCGGTACAGCGCTGCGGGTCGTCAGTTGATAAACTGCGCCACTTTTTTCCCAGGAGCAGATTATGGATCCGCGCAGTGAAGTACTGCTTCGTCAGGCTGACTTGTTTCAAGGCTCGCTGCTGCTGGCCGGCCTGCCCGCCGATGACCTGCTCGGCCGCCTGCCAGCCGCCCATGGCTGGTGCTGGCATGCTGGCGACCAGGCCGCGTTGGATGCGCGCTTCAGCGGACGCAGCCACTTCGGCGTGACCGCTCCCGAGCAAGCCTTTGCCAACGCCGTGCTGTTCCTGCCCAAGTCCAAGGAACTGACCGACTACCTGCTCAACGCCCTCGCCTCGCGCCTGGCCGGGCGCGAGCTGTACCTGGTCGGGGAAAAACGCAGCGGCATCGAACGCGCGGCCAAGCAGCTCAACCCCTTCGGCAAACCGCGCAAGCTCGACAGCGCGCGGCACTGCCAGCTATGGCAAGTGACGGTCGACAACGCGCCGCAAGCCGTCAGCCTGGAAAGCCTGGCCCAGGAATATGAACTGCCGCTGGTCGAAGGACCGCTGAAAGTGGTCAGCCTGCCGGGGGTGTTCAGCCATGGTCGCCTGGATCGCGGCAGCGCCCTGTTGCTGGAACACCTGGACAAACTGCCCAGCGGCCACCTGCTGGATTTCGGTTGCGGCGCCGGGGTCCTGGGCGCGGCGATCAAACGGCGCTACCCGCATAACAGCGTGACCCTGCTCGACGTCGACGCCTTCGCCGCTGCCAGCAGTCGCCTGACCCTGGCCGCCAATGGCCTGGAAGCCGAAGTCCTGACCGGTGACGGCATCGATGCCGCGCCCATGGGTTTGAACACCATCCTGACCAATCCACCGTTCCATGTCGGGGTCCACACGGACTACCAGGCGACAGAGAACCTGCTGCGAAAAGCAGCCAAACATCTGAAAACCGGTGGCGAACTCCGGCTGGTAGCCAACAGCTTCCTGCGTTACCAACCGCTGATCGAAGAGCATCTCGGCCCTTGTTCGATCAAGGCCGAAGGCCAGGGTTTTCGCATCTACAGCGCCAAGCGCAGCTGAAAACCTTTTTGCAAAAGAACGCTTGCCGAATGGATTTTGCCTAGGCAGAATCCGCTCCGTCCTAGGGGAGTAGTCTCCCGCGAGCGCCACGCTCGCCCGGCATGCGTCAACATACTTGATCCTCAGATCATGGCGCATGCGACCCAAGAGTCCGCACAGACGGACCGCAGGGTTTGACAAGACCTATGACACGCACACCTTACCCGGGGCGGGAAGGCTGTACGTGTCATAGCCGTGTCGACCCGCCCCTTAGGAATGCCCTGATGCTGGATTCTCTACTGGTTCCCACAGCGATCGTTGCCTTGGCCGAAATCGGCGACAAGACGCAACTGCTTGCCCTCATTCTCGCCGCGCGCTTTCGCAAACCCTGGCCGATCATTGCCGGCATCGTCGCCGCGACCCTGGCCAACCATGCGGCAGCCGGTGCGGTAGGCGCCTGGTTCGGCAGCTTCTTCTCGGATGCGACCTTGCACTGGATCCTCGCCGCGAGCTTTACCGCGACCGCGCTCTGGACCCTGGTGCCGGACAAGATGGACGACGACGAAGCCAGCACCGCCCGCAAGTTCGGTCCCTTCCTGACCACGCTGATCGCATTCTTCCTCGCTGAAATCGGCGACAAGACCCAGATCGCCACCGTTATGCTCGCGGCGCAATACCCGGAACTGTGGCTGGTGATCATCGGCACCACCGCCGGCATGCTGATCGCCAACGTCCCGGTGGTACTGGCCGGCAACTTCGCGGCGGAGAAACTGCCCCTGACCCTGATCCGTCGCCTCGCGGCCTCGGCGTTCTTCATCCTGGCCATTGTCGCGGTGTACAAGGCCATGCAGAGCAGCGGCTGGTTGTAAGCGCCCCATCAGCAGGCACGCCTCCAGGCAAACCTGCGAGCACAAAAAAGCCCCGAACCAGTCGGGGCTTTTTTTGCAGAGGCCGGCTTGTTCACGACACTGTCGTCAACAACGACGCCTGACGATCAGGGCCTCTTGGCCTGCTGGTACAACGGCATCACCTTCGGAATCGCCGCTTCCAACGAGGAAATACGACTGCCGGACGCCGGGTGAGTACTGAGGAATTCAGGTGGCGCGCCTTCCGAGGCCTTGCTCATCTTGTTCCACAGGGTGATGGCCGCGTTCGGGTTGTAGCCGGCGCGGGCCGCCAGTTCCAGGCCGATCAGGTCGGCTTCGTTTTCATTGCCGCGGCTGTTGGGCAGGGTCATCAACAGGTTGACCCCGTTGTCGCCCACGGCGACCGCTTCCTGCGGCGCGCCGGCGATCAGGGCGATCTGCTTCAGCGCACTGACCCCGTAGGCCTTGGACATCGCTTCACGACCGTGCTCGCGCAAGGCGTGGGCGATTTCATGGCCCATGACCGCGGCGATTTCATCGTCGGTCAGTTGCAGCTTGTCGATCAGGCCGCTGTAGAAAATGATCTTGCCGCCAGGGCCGCAGTTGGCGTTGAGTTCATCGCTCTTGATCAGGTTGACTTCCCAGTTCCACTGCGCGGAATCCGGACGGAAAACCGGGGCCTGGGCAATCAGCCGGTTGGCGATCGCCTGGATGCGTTTGGCATTGGCGCTGGACTTGTCCAGCACGTTCTTGCTGTTCGCTTCGCCGATCTTCTGCTGATAGGACTGCGCGTAGGACTGGTTGACCTCATCGCTCGACAGCATGCTGAACATGTACTGCTTGCGATCGACGCCGACAGCGCCGCCGCTGGTGGTGTTGACCGACTGGCAACCCGACAGCAGCAACGCAGCGGTGAGTGCACCCAAAACCTGCTTCTTACTCATGAAAACGCTCCCTGAAAACATGGCGCGTATCCTAGGCGCAGTTGTGTATCGACGCCAGATACAACGGACGTGTAGCACGCTGTTTTCAGCTACAGGGCAGCGTAGGAAAAAATTCACAGAACCCTCCCCGCCGCGCCCGACAACGCCCGGCAGCTGTCCATTTGCGACATGTCAGCCTACAAAACAGTCATTTTTCCGATCCTCGCTCATGGTCGGCGAGGGCCTTGCCGATACAGCGGGGCAGACGTCATTCCTGCGTCCGGAGCCCTTATGAAATTCAAGTCGATCCAGTTTTCCGTGGCCGCCCTGGCCGGTGCCATCGTCCTCAGCGTGGTCGTTGCCCTGGTGCTGTACGCCCTGTTCGCCGGTGCCCGGACCCAGGAGATGGTGCAACAGCGAACCCAGGCTCAATTCGAGCAAGTCATCGAACAGCGGCTGGTCGGACTGGCACAGACCCAGGTCAGCCAGATCCAGCGTGAACTCGAGGCGCCCCTGCTGATCGCCGGCGGGCTGGTGCGGGTCAACGCGCTGATCGGCAGCAAGGGCGCGGACGGCAATCCACAGCTCAATCTCAGCCGCGAACAGCTGATCAGCCTGATCAAGGAAAACGTCGCACAGAACCCGAAGATTCTCGGTGCCTATATAGGCTGGGAAAAGAACGCCATCGACCATAACGACAGCGCCTATGTCGACACCAAGGTAGTGGGTATCGATGCCAGCAACGGGCGCTTCCTGCCATGGTGGTTCCGCAACGAAGATGGCAGCCTGGGCCTGGACAAACTGGTGGACGTGGACGACCAGAAAGTCCTGTCCACCGGCGTACGCGCCAGCGAGTACTACCTGTGCTCCAAGGAAAGCAGGAAATCCTGCGTGATCGATCCGGCGCCGTACAAGGTCGGCGACAAGATCGTCATGCTTGCCTCCTTTATTGAACCCATCCTGCTCGACGGGGCCTTCCAGGGCATCGTCGGCGCCGACCTGTCGGTGAACTTCATCCAGGACATGCTCCTGGGCGCCAACCAGAAGCTCTACAACGGTGTGGGCGAGATGGCCCTGATCGGTGGTAATGGCCGGCTGGTGGCCTACACCAAGGACCCGAGCAAGTTCGGCGAAAAGGTCAGCGACATTCTCGACAGCGAAGAAGTCGCCAAGCTCGGCAACCTCAAGCGCGGCGAAGTGAACTACAACGTCGACCAGGCCCACGGGCGGATCGAGCTGTACCTGCCGTTCGGCATTGGCCAGACCGACGCCCGCTGGACCCTGATGCTGCAACTGCCGCTGGACGCCGTCATGGCCGACCTGCAGAAACTGCAAAACGACCTGGCCGAACAACGCCAGGCCGACACCTTCGGCATGGCCATGGTCGGCCTGATCATCGCCGGCCTCGGCCTGCTGGTGATCTGGTTGGTGGGCCACGGCATCGCCCGTCCGCTCAAGCAGATGGTGGCCATGCTCGACGATATCGCCCAGGGCGAAGGCGACCTGACCCGCCGCCTGAGCAGCGACCGCGCCGACGAACTGGGCTCGATCGCCAAGGGCTTCAATACCTTCCTGGCCAAGCTGCAGGCGATGATCAGCCAGGTGGTGACCTCGGTGCAGAGTGTCAGCGACTCCTCCGAACACACCGCCGATATCGCCATTCGCACCAACCAGGGCGTGCACAAGCAGATGGCCGAGATCGACCAGGTGGCCACCGCGGTGCATGAAATGACTGCCACCGCCCAGGACGTGGCCCGCAATGCGACCCAGGCCGCGCAAGCCGCCAACCATGCCGACCAGGCCGCCAGCCAGGGCATGCGGATCGTGCGCGACACCTCGACCGCGATTGGCGCCCTCGCCGTGGAAATCGGCAGGGCGGTGGGCGTCGTGCAGACCCTGGCCAAGGACAGCGAGAACATCAACGCGATCCTGATCGCCATTCGCGGCATCGCCGAGCAGACCAACCTGCTGGCCCTCAACGCCGCCATCGAAGCCGCCCGCGCCGGCGAACAGGGCCGCGGCTTTGCCGTGGTGGCCGACGAAGTGCGCAACCTGGCGCAGAAGACCCAGCAGGCGACCGAAGAAATCCAGTCGATGATCCAGCAGTTGCAGCAAGGCACCCGCGATGTGGTACGGGTCATGGAAGACAGCCAGAACCGCACCGACGAAAGCGTGCAGCACGCGGCGAAAGCGGCCGAGGCCCTGGAAACCATCACTCAGGCGGTGTCGGTGATCAACGACATGAACACCCAGATCGCCAGCGCCGCCGAAGAGCAGAGCGCCGTCGCCGAGGACATCAACCGCAACGTGATCAATATCGGCCAGGTGGCCAACGAAGTGGCGGGCGGCGCCGACGAGTCCAGCGCGGCCAGCGCCGGCCTGACCAAGCTGGCCGAGCAGCAGCGGCGCCTGATCAATCAGTTCAAGGTGTAAGCCGCTGCGACCGGCCGCAAAGCAGGCGTGGCCCGTACTAACGCTCAAGGTCCTGCGGACCTTGCGCAGCCTTCGGCAGCGATCGAGCTGGGCGGCACTCCGTGCGAAGCGCTCGCTGATTCAGGCCACACGATTCCGGGTTGGAGCCACAGGACAGCATCAACCCGGGGTCAGGCATTCCGGGGCATTGAGCTTCGGATCGTTCACCAGGTTGGCCAGCACCCGCTCGCGCAAGGCGGCCGGTGGGCTGGCCAGCAAGGCTTGCAACACCGGCAATGGCGTCTGTGGGTCGAGCCAGGCTTCCTGGCCCTGGGCATCGAGGATCAATGGCCGACGCTGGCTGGCCGCTGGCTGGGTGACCACCGCGGTGCTCAGCCAGACCTGTTCCTGCACCGGATAGGCTTCCCAGATCGCCGCGAAGAACAGCGACGAGCCCTCCCCTGGCGTCAGCCAGTACGGGCGTTTACGGGTGCCGCCGCGCCATTCGTAAAAACCGTTGGCCGGCAACAGGCAGCGGCGCTGGCGAAAGGCTTCGCGAAACATCGGCTGTTCGGCCAGGGTTTCGGCACGGGCATGGGCCGGGGTGCGCGACAGATCGGTCAGCCAGGGCGGCGTCAGGCCCCAGCGGGCGCGGGCGAGGTTGCGCTGGCCATCGCTGCTGCGCAGGATCAGCACCGAATCGTTGGGCGAGATATTCCACTGCGCCTGCTGATCCGCCGGAAATCCGGGCAAGGCGGCAAACGCTTGGTTCCAGCGAAACAGGGCATAACGTCCACACATGGGGCAAACAACTCTCGGAAAATCGGCGGCCAGCCTAACAGATCAGCACGCCAGCATGATTGGCCGGCTCGTCGCCGGGCATCGGCAGCGCGGCATTGTACGCGGCGATCAGTTCCCGGGCGTATTGCGCCTGGTCGTTATCCACCGCCAGCCCAAGCAGGCCGAACGCCGGCAACTCACCGGTGCCGCCGAGCAAATCCCGCCCCACCAGGTGTGCCTCGATCCCCTCGCTGGCCAGCATGCCCTGGAGCAATTCCCCTTCCAGCAGGTTTTCCGGTTCGTAGACTCGCTGCATATAACCCCCTCACTCGTTTTCGCTGTGCACCTCGAGCATCCATTCCTCACCGTCGGTCTGCAACGTGAACACAATGGGCCGGCAACAGACCGGACAATCCTCGATGTACTGCTGATCGCCCCCGGACAGGTCCAGCACGGCCTCGGCCTCTTCACCGCAGTAGGGACATTGATAGCGTTCGGTTTCCAGCATCGCGGCCTCCGGAGTGACTTGTGCGTATAATCGCCGGTCTATTTGCAGGGCTATTGAGATCTGAGCTTACTTTTCAGACCGCGCCCGGCTATTTTTCGATCCAAACCTTTTCTTACCTAGCCGTTTCCAACAAGAGAGCATGATGGGCGAATTCGATGCCATCCGACCTTACGACGACAGTGAAGTACCAGCGGTGCTGGCTCGACTGCTCGGCGACAAGGCGTTTCTAGATATCCTCACCCACTTCCGCTTCCCGCGCTTTGCCGGCGCTTTCGGCTGGCTGCTCAAACCCCTTATAGCTCATCGGTTGCGTCGTGAGTTCGCCGCGGTCACTTCGGTGGCGACCCTGCAGGACAAGGTCGAGTTCTACGTCGACCACACCATCGAGCGGGCCACCGACGGCGTGACCTACACCGGGGTCGAGCAATTCAAGTCCGGCAGCGCCTACCTGTTCATCGCCAACCACCGCGACATCGTGATGGACCCGGCCTTCGTCAATTACGCGGTGTACCACGCCGGATTGCCGACCCCGCGCATCGCCATCGGCGACAACCTGCTGCAGAAGCCTTTCGTCAGCGACCTGATGCGTCTGAACAAGAGCTTCATCGTGCACCGTTCGATCACCGGACGCCGGGAAAAGATGGCCGCCTACCAACTGCTGTCGGCCTACATCAACCACTCGATCCGCAACGATTGCGCGTCGATCTGGATCGCCCAGGCCGAAGGCCGGGCCAAGGACGGCGATGACCGTACCGAGTCGGCGATCCTCAAGATGTTCCACATGAGCCGCAAGGACGAGCCGTTCGGCGAGGTCATCCAGTCGCTGAACCTGACCCCGGTATCGATCAGCTACGAATACGACCCTTGCGATCAGGCCAAGGCCCGCGAGCTGTATATCCGCGCCACCACCGGCAGCTATACCAAGGCTCCGGGCGAGGACGATATCAGCATCGCCAAGGGCATCACCGGCTATAAAGGCCGGGTCCACGTGAACTTCGCCGCGCCGATCAGCGAGTTGTTCGAGGACACCAAGCAATTGGCGGTGGAGATGGACCGGCAGATCCTCGGCGGCTATCGCCTGTTCCCGGTGCATTACCTGGCCTACGCCCAGTGGAGCGATGCCGATCCGGACCTGCAGGTTCCGAGCGCGGCCCAGGTGTTCCCGGCGGACGAACTGGCCAAGGCCCAGGAAGAGTGGCAACGGCGCCTGGACGCCTGCCCGGAGGAGCATCGCCCGTACCTGGTGCTGCAATATGCGACGCCGGTGCGCAATCAGTATCGGGTCAAGGCGGGACTGGCCTTGCCATAACGCTCACCGCACACGACAACGGCGCCTTCGGGCGCCGTTGTCGTTTCTGCACGTTGATTGCGAGTAACGCCCCTTGTAGGAGCGAGCTTGCTCGCGATAGCGATCTGCGGGCCACATCAGAACCGGGTGCTGATCCACGACACCAGCAACGCCAGCCCCAGGCAGGCAAAACCGAAACGGTAGAAGAACCGGTTCATGCGCAAGGTCGCATCATCCAACGTCTGCGCCGGTAGCGGTTCTTGGGAACGGGATTGGCCCTGGGCGGCCAGATTGGCCAGTGCGCGCTGCTCGCGACGTCGGGTGGCGTGCAACAACCAGCTGCCGGGAAAGGCGAACAGCAAGGCAAGAATATTGATCAGCTTGGCGGGGTGGGCGCTGAACAGCGACCAGATCAGTTGCAGCGACATCACGAACCTCGAATGAAACCGGATAACGAGCCCTGGCGGCTCGCGGCGCGGATTTTACCCAAAGGCCCACTTTCTGCCTGGGCTTTCCGACAGATAACAACCCGTTGGCCGGTTAATTCGCCCTGTCATACGTTCGTCATACAAACAGGCCAGTCTGGCGCCCCTCGAAACCGACACGGAGCTTGTCATGCTGCACGCAGAAAACCAGGATCGCCTCTACCTGATCGCCCCCAGCGACGAACAGGAAGCCTTGGTCGGTGGCCTGGCCTTCAACGTCCAGGACCGCCACTGGCTGGTGTATTGCGCCCTCGGCGGGCACCAGCATGCGGACCTTCCGGAAACCGATCTGCTGACAGGGGTCAGCGTGCTGGATTTTTACGTCGAGGCGGCGTGAGGCCAGGCTCGAAACAAATCGACAGCCAATAAAAAGCCCGGCTTCTGTGGAAGCCGGGCTTTTTTGTGTACCGCGCCGAAGCCGTCAAGCAAGGCCCTTCGGGCCTTATCGCAACCTGCGACAGCGGCTACAGGTTCACATCATTCACCGAGGATCTGGCCGATGCTCGGGTCCTTGAACAGGCGGGTCAGGGCATCGCTGAGTACGTCGCTGACCAGCTTGGTATTGGTTTCCTGGTTCGGCGCCATGCCGAAACGCTGGTCCAGGGAGGCGCCGTAACGACCGCTGTAGCGGCGGTTGGCGTTCTGCACATCGGAACGGAAGGTCGCACCGATGGTGGCCTCGGTCACGTACAGGCCTTCCTTGGGCGACTGATACTTCAGCTCGGCCAGGGTCACAGTCAGCTGTGGGGCATTCAGCGCGTTGGCGGTCGGGGTAAAGCCCAGCAGGCGTACCGCAGCTTCGGCCTGGGCCTGCAGCTTCGGCAGGATCTGCGCGCCCTGGACGGTAATCGCGCTGGTTTCAGGGTAAAGCCCGCCACGGGTACCCAGGGTCGGCGACGGACGGCCGTCGACCACTTTCACCACCACCGGCTGGCCATGGCCGACCGGCGCGAGCTGAGTGGTGAGCTTCGGTTCCGGGCTGAGTTGTTGCGGGCTATGGGCGCAACCAGCCAGCGTCAAACTGGTCACAGTGATCAAACCGAACAACAGGCGTTGCAACATGCTCATTTCTCCAGAAATCAGGCACAGACAGGCGCGCAGTATAGCGGGGGTCGGCGGCCGCTAACCAGCGGCCCGGCGCGAGTCAGTCAGCTCTCATACAGGTTCGGTGCCAGGCGCTTGCTGTAACCTCCCCGTCACGAGCGTTACATGGCCATGTAACGCCCAGGCGGCATTCTTCATCGCAACTGCCCAACAGGTACATCGCCATGCATTTCCTCTGGTCCTTGTTCGCTCCGCGCCAGAAATACCGCAGCTTCGCCAAGCTCGACCCACAGGGCCGGTGCCAGGCGTTCAAGCACTGCAAAGTGCCGCCAATGGGCGACGGCTGGGTGGAAATCGAGGAAGTCCGTCTCAACTGGTTGCACCAGCCGCTCCCCGCCAGCGCCCGTGTCAGCCCACGCATTGCCCGCGCCCGGGTACAACCGATGATGGCTACCTGACCAAAAGCCTAATAAAAGTCATTAAACAGGATCATTTCTGCGCGTTTCTTCGTTACAATCTCCCCCCGATTATAAGGACGTCTCCTGATCGGGCCTCGCAGCATCGCTGACGCATCAGCATCAGCTCCCCCGCATTGCCCACAGAGAGCCGCCCACACAGATCGAGTGAAGCCGGCGTGCTTGCTGTTCATCTTGCAAACCACCGCTTTTCGCGCATCTGCAGAGCTGCCATTGCTCGGCCACTGAGCTGTTCGCCCGTTAATGCCACGTGTTCCATGTCGGCATTCACCCCTCGGGCCGGTGCCAGGCTTGGACAGCCCTTTTTTGAGGTTCACGTCTTCAAAAGAGCGTGAAAAAACGGGTTTTCACAACTTCACAAGAGTGTGGCGAGCAAATGAATAGTTTTGCGTCTGTACTGGCACCATTAGCGTCTACAACAGCCCGATTACACAGGACCGAGCACGCCTCAGATACTTGCGCTTGAAGCCTGTCCGCTACGGATTTGGTTGCACAAACGGACTCTTGACCATAAGTCGAATTGCCCGCCCTGCCCTGAAATGCGTTCATACGCGGATCAGGCCTGGTTGGTAGCGTCCGTCGAAGTTGCGAAAAATTGCGAAGATTCGGACATGGCGATCCTGGCCATGAGTGACCTGGGGCATAACGTGAACCGCCCCCTACTCCTGGCAGCTATGCCGTCAATTTGGTGCTGCAGATTTTGGAGACGCGTTAATGGCGCATAACGAAGCAGTAGACGTCGTATTGGTTGGGGCCGGCATCATGAGTGCCACCCTCGCTGTACTGCTCAAAGAACTCGACCCCGCGATCAAGCTGGAAGTCGTCGAGCTGATGGATTCGGGTGCCGCGGAAAGTTCCAACCCGTGGAACAACGCCGGTACCGGCCATGCCGGCCTTTGTGAGCTGAACTACACGCCACAGGCCGCCGACGGTTCCATCGATATCAAGAAAGCCGTGCACATCAACACCCAGTTCGAGGTGTCGAAGCAGTTCTGGTCCTACCTGACCAAGAAAGGCACCTTCGGCTCGTCCAAGTCCTTTATCAGCCCGGTGCCGCACCTGAGCTTCGTCCAGGGCGAGAACGGCGTGTCCTTCCTGAAGAAGCGCTATGAAGTGCTGAGCAAGCACCACGCTTTCGCGGACATGGAATACACCGAGGACAAGGCCAAGATGGCCGAGTGGATGCCGCTGATGATGCCTGGCCGCCCGGCTGACGAAGTCATCGCCGCCACCCGCGTGATCAATGGCACCGACGTCAACTTCGGCGCCCTGACCAACCAGTTGCTCAAGCACCTGACCAGCGCACCCGATGCCCAGGTCAAGTACTGCAAGCGCGTGACCGGCCTGAAACGCAACAAGGACAACGGCTGGACCGTGAGCATCAAGGACGTCAACAGCGGCAACAGCCGCGACGTCGATGCCAAGTTCGTGTTCCTCGGCGCTGGCGGCGCGGCGCTGCCGCTGCTGCAGGCTTCGGGCATCGAGGAGAGCAAAGGCTTCGGCGGCTTCCCGGTCAGCGGCCAGTGGCTGCGTTGCGACAACCCGGAAGTGGTCAAGCGGCACCAGGCCAAGGTCTACAGCCAGGCGGCCGTGGGTTCGCCACCCATGTCCGTGCCGCACCTGGACACCCGTGTGGTCGATGGCAAGAAGTCCCTGCTGTTCGGACCTTACGCCGGCTTCACCACCAAGTTCCTCAAGCACGGTTCTTTCATGGACCTGCCGATGTCGGTTCGCGCCGGCAACATCGGCCCGATGCTGGCGGTGGCTCGCGACAACATGGACCTGACCAAGTACCTGGTCAGCGAAGTGATGCAGTCCATGGAGCAGCGCCTGGAATCCCTGCGTCGCTTCTACCCTGAAGCCAAAGCCGAAGACTGGCGCCTGGAAGTGGCCGGCCAGCGGGTGCAGATCATCAAGAAAGATCCGAAGAAAGGCGGCGTGCTGCAGTTCGGCACCGAGCTGGTCGCAGCCAAGGACGGCTCTCTCGCCGCGCTGCTTGGCGCTTCGCCAGGCGCTTCGGTGACTGTCTCGATCATGCTCGAACTGATCGAGCGCTGCTTCCCGGCCAAGGCGACCGGTGAGTGGGCCAGCAAGCTCAAGGAAATCTTCCCGGCCCGTGAAAAGGCCCTGGAAACCGACGCTACGCTGTATCGCAAGATCAACAGCGAGAACAACGTCAGCCTGGAGCTGGTCGAGCAGAGCAGCGAAGCCGAAAGCTACGCTTAAGCCGCGCTCATGAAAAACGCCCCGCTCTCTTGGAGAACGGGGCGTTTTTTTATGGCCGCTTAAAGACAACCACAGCCGGCGCGGCGCGTTTTCAGCCGCGGGCTTTTTCGATCAGTTCGATGTAATCGGCGGCGTTGCGCTGGTCCTGGATCAGGGCCACGAAGTCCTTGCCATGTTCGTCCTTGCCATCCAGGTCGTAGCCGGCCTCGACGAAGAACACCAGGAAACGTTCGAAATCGTCGATACGCAGGCCACGATAGGCCTTGATCAACTTGTGCAGGGACGGCGAAGTGGCGTCGGCCGGCTCGAAATCGAGGAACAGTTTGATCTGCGCATCGCCGATCTCGTCACCAATCACTTGTTTCTTATCTTTACGCATTGCCGACTCCAGCTCGCAGACATTTCACGGGGCAGGCAGTTTACCCCCAGGCCGCGTCGGGCCTCAACGCGAGCGTACCGCGCCGGTGTGCAGATCGGCCCAGATGTGGCCGTTGGCGTAGCTGAGGAACTGGCAATACACCGTGTCGTTGCGCAGCAGGTCCATCACCACCCGATACTGGGCCAGCGGGTAGAACAGGGTGAGGGTCTTGGTCTTGTCGTCGAACTGCGGCTTTTTCAGGCTTTTGCTCTCGCCGTCGAAGTTCACCAGCACCTGGCTGATGGTCGCGCCCTTGTTCAGCGGCTTGCCCTTGAGGCGGACCAGCAGCGGCGAGGTCACCGGGATCGGTTGCTGGTTGGATTGGCGCTGGCTGCCGATGACCACCGAGTACTCGGTGACCTGCAACAACTGTTGCTGCTCGGGGGCGGCATCACGCAGGGTCAGGTCATCGGGAGGCAGGAACTGCGCGTGCATGGGCGCAGGGGCGGCGGCCAGGGGCAGGCTCAGGATCAGAACAAAGGCCGCGCAACTGCGAATCAAAAGGCTCATGAGGGACTCCAGGCAAGAGTGATGCACTCTAGCATGGGTTGTCCTTTCCACCCTGTAGCCGCTGCCGCAGGCTGCGATAGGTCCGCAGGACCTCTGACATCCTTGAGATCGCTACGAGCGTGCCGCTCGATCGCAGCCTGCGGCAGCGGCTACAGGCGCGAGGACGGCGCTCAGTCGAACTGGGCGCGCATCCAGGCCTGGTATTCGGCCACACCCGGCTCACCCTCGCGGGGCGCCCAAGCGGCCAGTTCGCCTTCGCCGACCGGACGATAAGGCCCGGCCTTGCATTCGAACATCAGGCTATCGGGCTCAAGCACCACCAGGCCGTGGTAGACGCCGACCGGCAGGTCGACGCCCATGCAATCCCCACCCGCTTGCAGCACCCGCTTGCCCAGCACTTGACCGGCGTCGTCGAAAATCAGCAGGCCCAGGCGCCCCTTGAGCACCAGCAGGGTCTCGGCCTTGTCGTCACCTAGATGGCGATGGGGCGGGATGTAGGTGGAGGGCTGCAGCCCCACCGCCATGCGGTGACAAGGCTCTTGCATCTGATGGAAGTTGTGGTGGTGGCGACCACGGGGGCTGGCCGAGGCTTTTTCAGCCAGTTCGGCAAACAGCGACTGATCCAGAAAGCTCGGCTCGCTCATGATTCACATGCCCTTGACGGCAAAGATGCCGGCAGCGTTGCGCCAGTAACCCTTGTAGTCCATGCCGTAACCGAAGATGTAGCGATCCACGCATGGCAGGCCAACGTAGTCGGCTTTCAGGTCGGGACGGGCCTTGCGGTCGTGATCCTTGTCGATCAGCACGGCGGTGTGCACCGCGCGGGCGCCGGCGTGTTTGCAGAAGTCGATGATCGCGCCCAGGGTATGACCTTCGTCGAGGATGTCGTCGATGATCAGCACGTCACGGTCGATGAAGGACACTTCCGGCTTGGATTTCCAGAACAGCTCGCCGCCGCTGGTTTCGTTGCGATAGCGGGTGGCGTGCAGGTAGGAAGCTTCCAGCGGGAACTTGAGGTGGGTCAGCAGCTTGCCGGAGAAGATCAGGCCACCGTTCATCACGCAGAAAACCACCGGATTGCGTTCCGCCAGTTGTTCATTGATTTGTGCACCGACTCGGGCGATGGCCGCCTCGACCTCAGCTTCGGTGTACAGGCAGTCAGCCTCGCGCATGATTTGACGGATATGCTCGAGATCAGCGGACATGGCGCTCTCCAGGGGGGTGGCAGTTTCGGAAAAGCGAGCAAAGGTACGCATCCGGCCCGGTCAGATCAAGCGTTTCTGGACTAACGTACTTAGATGTCTATAGGACAACACCCTCGGATAGATTAATCTAGGCCGGTTTTTTTGCCCGCCGCCGGAGCCTTTCCCTATGCCCATCCGTGAGATCCGCCATCCGCTGATCCGACACAAACTTGGCCTTATGCGCCGCGCCGACATTAGCACGAAGAACTTCCGCGAGCTCGCTCAGGAAGTCGGTGCCCTGCTGACGTACGAAGCCACCAAGGACCTGCCACTCGAATCCTATGAAATTCCGGGTTGGTGCGGCCCTGTCCAGGTCGAGAAGATCGCCGGCAAGAAGATTACCGTGGTACCTATCCTGCGCGCCGGTATCGGCATGCTCGAAGGCGTGCTCAGCCTGATCCCGGGCGCCAAGGTCAGCGCCGTGGGCGTAGCCCGCAACGAGGAAACCCTGCAGGCGCACACCTACCTGGAAAAACTGGTTCCGGAAATCGACGAGCGCCTGGCCATGATCATCGACCCGATGCTCGCCACCGGCAGCTCCATGGTCGCGACCATCGACCTGTTGAAAAAGGCTGGCTGCAAGGACATCCGCGCCATGGTGCTGGTCGCCGCTCCCGAAGGCATCGAAGCCGTCGAGAAAGCTCACCCGGACGTGACCATCTACACCGCTTCCATCGATCAGAAACTCAACGAGCACGGCTACATCATCCCGGGCCTGGGCGATGCCGGCGACAAGATCTTCGGCACCAAACAGAAGGACGCCTGAGCATGCAGGATGAGTTCAACGATCCGCTCTGGCGCCAGGTGCTGTCTGGCGCGCAGATGCTCTTCGTGGCCTTTGGCGCGTTGGTGTTGATGCCGCTGATTACCGGTCTCGACCCCAACGTGGCGCTGTTCACGGCGGGTCTCGGGACTCTGTTGTTCCAGCTCGTGACCGGGCGCCAGGTACCGGTATTCCTGGCCTCCAGCTTTGCCTTCATCACCCCGATCATTCTCGCCAAGGGCCAGTTCGGCCTGGCCGCGACCATGGGCGGCGTGATGGCGGCCGGTTTCGTTTATACCTTCCTGGGCCTGGCGGTGAAGATCAAGGGCACCGGTTTCATCGACCGGCTGCTGCCGCCGGTGGTAATCGGCCCGGTGATCATTTCCATCGGCCTGGCCATGGCCCCGATCGCCGCCAACATGGCGATGGGCAAGGCCGGTGACGGCAGCGAGCTGATTCATTACCAGACGGCGATGATGATCTCGATGCCGGCGCTGCTCACCACCCTGATCGTCGCGGTGTTCGGTAAAGGCATCTTCCGCCTGGTTCCGATCATCTCCGGCGTGCTGGTGGGCTTTGCCCTGTCGTTCTACTTCGGCGTGGTCGATACCGCGAAGATCGCCGCGGCGCCCTGGCTGGCACTGCCGCACTTCACTGCGCCGGAGTTCAACTGGCAGGCGATCCTGTTCATCGTTCCTGTGGCCCTGGCTCCCGCCATCGAGCACATCGGCGGAGTGATCGCGGTCGGCAGCGTGACCGGTCGCGACTACCTGAAGAAGCCCGGCCTGCATCGCACCCTGTTCGGTGATGGCATCGCCACCACCGCCGCCGGCCTGTTCGGCGGTCCGCCCAATACCACCTACGCCGAAGTGACTGGCGCGGTGATGCTGACCAAGAACTACAACCCGAAAATCATGACCTGGGCGGCGATCTTCGCCATCAGCCTGGCGTTTATCGGCAAGTTCGGCGCACTGCTGCAAAGCATTCCGGTACCGGTGATGGGCGGGATTCTCTGCCTGTTGTTCGGCTCGATCGCAGCGGTGGGCATGAACACCCTGATCCGTCACAAGATCGACCTGGGCGAAGCCCGCAACCTGGTGATTGTCTCGGTGACTCTGGTGTTCGGGATTGGCGGGGTATTGATCGGTACCGGTACCGGACCGGACGACTTCGGCCTGAAAGGGATCGCCCTGTGCGCCATCGTCGCGATTGCGCTGAACCTGATCCTGCCGGGCAACGATAGCTGGAAGAACAAGAGGGCTGACGAACCGCTGATCTGAGGATCTGCGTCAACCGGAAACCTATCGCGGGCAAGCCTCGCTCCTATAGACGGTATTGACCGTAGGAGCGAGGCTTGCCCGCGATGCTTTTACAACGCCAAAGGCGCGCGCTCGCACAAGGCGTTCAATGCCTTGGCCCATTGCGGGTCGTCGTTCAGGCATGGCACCAGCACCAACTCCTCCCCTCCCGCTTCACGGAACTGCTCGCGACCGCGATCGCCGATCTCTTCCAGGGTCTCGATGCAGTCGGCGACGAACGCCGGGCACATCACCAGGATCTTCTTCACCCCCTGCCGGGCCAATTCATCCAGGCGCGCCTCGGTGTAGGGCTCGATCCATTTGGAGCGCCCCAGACGAGACTGGAACGACACCGACCACTTGCCGTCCGGCAGCCCCATGCGCTCGGCGAATGCCCGGGCCGTGTTCAGGCACTGGCCGCGGTAACAGGTGGCGGCCACCTCGGGGGTTGCGTCGCGGCAGCAATCGCCGTCCAGGCTGTGGCCGGGATTGAGTTTTTTCAGGTGCCGTTCGGGCAAGCCATGGAAGCTCAACAGCAAATGATCGAAGTCCTGTTGCAGGTGCGGCCTGGCACTGGCCACCAGCGCGTCGAGGTACTCCGGCTGATCGTAAAACGGCTGCAGCACCGAAAGCTGTACATCCAGCTTCTTGTCGCGAATCACCCGCCGGGCCTCTTCCACCACCGTGGTCACGGTGCTGTCGGCGAACTGTGGATAGAGTGGCGCCAGGGTGATTTTCTTCTGCCCCTGGGCCACCAGACGCAACAACGCCGACTCGATGGACGGCTCGCCATAACGCATCGCCAGCTCCACCGGGCCGTGCTTCCACTCACTCGTCATGGTTTCCTGCAGACGGCGGCTGAGCACCACCAGCGGCGAACCCTGCTCCCACCAGATCGAGGCGTAGGCATGGGCCGATTGCTCCGGACGCTTGATCAGGATCAGCGACACCAGCAGCCGCCGGACCGGCCACGGCAGGTCGATCACGTAAGGGTCCATCAGGAATTGATTGAGGTAGCTGCGCACATCCGCCACCGAGGTGGAGGCCGGCGAACCCAGGTTGACCAGGAGCAACGCGTGATCGGTCATGCAACGTCCTATTTCAGAGGCGGCTGGACAGGTCATCCAGGGCCGCGCGCAAATCAGTGAACTGGAAAGTGAATCCGGCGGCCAACAACCGCGCAGGGACCGCGCGTTGACCACCCAGCAACAACAACGACAATTCCCCCAGGCCGACGCGCAAGACAAAGGCCGGCACCGGCACTAGCGCCGGCCGGTGCAAGACGCTGCCCAGGGTCTTGGCGAATTCGCGATTGCGCACCGGCTTGGGCGCGCAGGCATTATAAGGACCGCTGGCATCACTGCGGTGCAGAAGAAAATCAATCAGGGCGATTTGATCCTTGATATGAATCCACGGCATCCACTGCCGACCGTTGCCGATCGGCCCGCCCAGGGCCAGTTTGAAGGGCAGCAGCAAGCGCGACAAAAAGCCGCCCTCGGCCGCCAGCACCAGGCCCGTGCGAATCAGCACCACCCGCACGCCCATGGCCTCGGCACGTTGCGCGGTCTCCTCCCAGGCGATGCATAACTGGCTGGCGAAATCCTCACTGACCGGAGGCGAGTCTTCGTTCAGCTCGCGCTCCCCGCCATCGCCATACCAGCCCACCGCCGACCCGGAGATCAACAACCCGGGTTTCTGCCCGCGGCTTTCCAGCCAGGCCAGGAGCTTTTCGGTCAGGGTAATTCGGCTGCTCCAGAGCAGCGCCTTGCGCTTGTGGGTCCAGGGCCGATCGGCGATCGGCGCTCCCGCCAGATTGATGATGGCGTCGACCGGCTCCTCCGCAAGTTCGTCCAGGCGGGCGATGCCGCGGACCTGGGTGCCACACAGTTTGGGCACCTCGGCAGGCCGACGACTCCATACGGTCAACTGATGGCCCTGGGTCAGCCAGTGACGGCAGAGTTGACGTCCTATCAAACCAGTACCGCCGGTCAGCAATATGTGCATGACATCTTCCTCGCGTGGCGTTTTACCCGGATCACTAGTCTATTTTTATAAGCAGGGATCTTTTCAATCGGGCAGGCTCTGTGTTTAACAATAGGACACCCTGTAAAACCGATAACGCCGAAAGCTATACCAAAAAACAAAATTGTACAGCTTTTAACGACGGCGTCTGCACAGAAAGGTAAACGAGGCCCCTATGACCGTACCCATCGCAATCATCGGTACCGGCATCGCCGGACTCTCGGCCACCCAGGCGCTGAGAGACGCCGGGCATGTCGTGCAACTCTTCGACAAGAGCCGCGGCAGCGGCGGGCGTATGTCCAGCAAGCGCAGCGACGCCGGCGCACTGGACATGGGCGCTCAATATTTCACCGCTCGCGACCGGCGCTTCGTCACCGAAGTCCAGCGCTGGCAAGCCAATGGCTGGGCCGCCGAATGGGCGCCGCAGCTGTACAACTTCCATGGCGGCCAGCTCACCCCGTCGCCGGACGAACAGACCCGCTGGGTCGGCACCCCGCGCATGAGCGCCATTACCCGTGGCTTGCTGGGCGAAACGGAGGTGCATTTCGCCTGCCGAATCACCGAGGTCTACCGCGGCGAACAGCATTGGCACCTGCAGGATGCCGAAGGTTTCACCCACGGCCCGTTCAGCCACGTGATCATCGCCACGCCGGCCCCCCAGGCCACCGCTTTGCTGGCTGCCGCGCCAAAACTGGCGAGTGCCGCCGCCGGGGTGAAGATGGACCCGACCTGGGCAGTCGCCCTGGCATTCGAGACCGCGCTGGAAACCCCGGTGGAAGGCTGCTTCGTACAGGACAGCCCGCTGGACTGGCTGGCCCGCAACCGCAGCAAACCAGGGCGCGACAACAGCCTCGACACTTGGGTCCTGCACGCCAGCAGCACCTGGAGCCGCCAGCACATCGACCTGCCGAAAGAAGCGGTGATCGAGCAATTGCACGGCGCATTCGCCGAGCTGCTGCACAGCGCCATGCCCGCCCCCAGCTTCAGCCTCGCCCACCGCTGGCTCTACGCCCGCCCGGCCAGCAGCCATGAATGGGGAGCCCTGGCGGATGTCGACCTGGGACTCTATGTGTGCGGCGACTGGTGCCTGTCCGGTCGCGTCGAAGGGGCCTGGCTCAGCGGGCAGGAGGCCGCCCGCCGGTTGCACGAAAACCTGTAAGCGCATCACCCCGCGTAACCTTGCTGCTGTCGCCATGGACAGCAGCCTGTCTCCCCCGCACCAAAACCCGAAACATACTTCTGCTGATCGGACTGTTCCGAGATGAAGAAAAACACGCGCCAAAATCTCCTGCGTTAGCCAGCCAGCAATCGAACGACTACAGCCCAGCGACCGACAGATGAGCAGGACGTAACCCGAAGGGCTGCGCAAAAAACCTGTACAAAATATTTGACTTGCACACCTTTGATCCTATGATGAGGCAAAGTTGTACAAGACCATATTTCTTGTACATGAAAAACCGGAGCCCTGCACATGCCCAGCAATCCGACCCAGGCCGACAAACCGAGAATCGCCATCAGCGCCTGCCTGCTGGGTGCGCCTGTGCGCTACAACGGCGGGCACAAGGAATCGCGCCTGTGCAGCCAGGCCCTCGCTGAGTTTTTCGAGTTTGTCCCGCTGTGCCCGGAAGTCGCCATCGGCCTGGGCACACCCCGCGAACCGATCCGCCTGGTGGGCGATCCGCGGCAACCGCGGGCCGTTGGCAGCATCAATCCTGCCATGGATGTCACCCAGGCCCTCACGGATTACGGCCAGCGCATGGCCGATGAACTGGGCAGCCTTTGCGGCTACATCTTCATGCAGAAATCTCCGTCCTGCGGCCTGGAGCGGGTCAAGGTCTACCAGGACCAGGGCCGTCCCGCCGAGCTCAGTGGGCGCGGTATCCATGCCGAGGCGTTCTGCAGCCGCCATCCGGACCTGCCGGTGGAAGAAGACGGCCGACTCAATGATCCGGTGCTGCGGGAAAACTTCCTGACCCGGGTGTTCGCCTACAGCGCCTGGCAGGATGTGCTCAGGCAAGGCCTGAGCCGTCGCCGCCTGACCGACTTTCACGCGCGCTACAAATACCTGCTGATGGCCCACAACCCGGAGCAATACAAGGCCCTCGGCACCCTGCTGGGCAACATGGGCCAAAGCGATCCGGCGCAGATCGGCCCACGTTATTTCAGCCAGCTGATGGCGGCCTTGAAAAAGTGCGCCACCCGCCGTACCCACAGCAACGTACTGCAACACATCAGCGGCTATCTCAAGCAAACCATCAGCCGCGAAGACAAACAGGAAATGCAGCACCTCATCGGCCAGTACCGCCACGGCATCGTGCCGCTGGTGGTGCCGCTAACCCTGCTCAAGCATCACCTGCGCCGGCACCCCGATCCCTACATCGCGCAACAGGTGTACCTGCAGCCGCATCCGGAAAGTCTCAGCCTGCGCAATGCGCTCTGAACCATGAACGATTCGACGTTCGACGACCCGGATGCATCCGCCAGCGAATCCGATCGCGCCCATGGGCAAGGCTGGCTGCCGATTCGCGAGGTGACCCGCCAGACCGGGGTCAACGCCGTCACCCTGCGGGCCTGGGAACGTCGTTACGGGCTGATCGTGCCGCAGCGTACCGCCAAGGGTCACCGGCTGTTTTCGAACGAACACGTGCAACGCATTCTGAAAATCCTGACCTGGCTCAATCGCGGCGTGGCGGTCAGCCAGGTCAAGCACCTGCTGGACGCCGAGCCGGCACTCGGCGAAGCGGCCCACAACGACTGGCACCTGCAACGCCAGAGCCTGATCCAGGCCATCAGCCAATTGACCGAGCGCCAGGTCGACGAAAGCGTCAACCAGGCCATGGCGCTCTACCCGCCGCGCACCTTATGCGAACACCTGCTGCTACCGCTGCTGGACGAACTCGAACAGCGCTGGCAGGGCCGCTTCGGCATGCAGATGGAGCGGGTGTTTTTCCATTCCTGGCTGCGCAGCAAATTCGCAGTGCGGGTCTATCACAACAACCGCCAACTGCAAGGCGCCCCTCTGCTGCTGATCAATCACTCGGACCTGCCGCTGGAGCCGCACCTGTGGCTCTGCGCCTGGCTGATCAGCAATAGCGACTGCCCGGTGGCAGTCTTCGACTGGCCGCTGCCCCCCGGTGAGCTGGCCCTGGCCGTCGAGCGCCTGAAAGCGCGGGGCGTGCTGCTGTACGCGAGCCAGTCGATCAACCTGCGGCAATTACCACGTCTGCTCGGCGGCCTCGACTGCCCGGCACTCATCGTCGGCCCCGCGGTGAGCATCCACCCCGCCGAACTGGCCATCTGCACCAACCAGATCGCCAATCTGCACCTCGCCGCAGACCCACTCTCGGCGCACCAGGCCCTGACCGGGCTAGGACTTCTCTAAATGCAGGAACTCCCATGCAACTGATCTGGCTACGCAGCGACCTGCGCCTGCATGACAACACCGCGCTGAGCGCCGCCACCCAGCGCGGGCCGACCGTGGCCCTGTACCTGCTGAGCCCGCGGCAATGGCAGGCGCATGACGATGCGCCGTGCAAGGTCGACTTCTGGCTGCGCAACCTGGAGCGACTGAGCAGCGACCTGGCCCGGCTGAACATCCCGCTGCTGATTCGCCAAGCGCCGAGTTGGGAGCAGGCACCCCAGGTGCTGCTGCAACTGTGCCGGGAACTGGCCGTCGAGGCGCTGCACGTCAACGAGGAATACGGCATTCACGAGAGTCGCCGCGATGCGGCGGTAGCCAGCCTGCTGAAGAGCCAGGGCGTGAGCTTCCACAGTTACCTCGACCAGTTGCTGTTCCGGCCCGGCAGTGTGCTGACCAAAAGCGGCGGTTACTTCCAGGTCTTCAGCCAGTTTCGCAAGGTCTGCTACAACCGGCTGCACAGCGCCCTGCCGCCACAGCTGGCGGCTCCCAGGGCGCAAGCCGCGCTGAGGATAAAAGCCGATGCGCTGCCCAGGCAGGTCGAAGGGTTCCCGACACCCGGCCCGCACCTGCAGGCGCTCTGGCCAGCCGGTGAAACCGCGGCGCAACAACGCCTGGCGCATTTTGCCGAGGCCCAACTCGTCCACTACCAGGCCGAGCGCGACCTCCCGGCCAAGCCTGGCACCAGTCAGCTTTCGCCCTACCTCGCCGCCGGTGTGCTGTCGCCACGCCAATGCCTGCACGCGGCGCTGCAAAACAACCGAGGCGAGTTCGCCAGCGGCAGCCCCGGCGCCGTCACCTGGATCAACGAACTGCTCTGGCGCGAGTTCTACAAACACATCCTGGTGGGCTATCCACGGGTGTCCCGGCTCCGGGCCTTCCGCCCGGAAACCGAAGCCGTGGCCTGGCGCGATGCCCCCGATGAGCTGGCGGCCTGGCAGCAGGCCCGCACCGGCCTGCCGATCATCGACGCAGCCATGCGCCAGTTGCTGGAAACCGGCTGGATGCACAACCGCCTGCGGATGATCGTGGCGATGTTCCTGACCAAGAACCTGCTGATCGACTGGCGCCAGGGCGAGCGCTTTTTCATGCGCCACCTGATCGACGGCGACCTGGCGGCAAATAACGGTGGCTGGCAATGGAGCTCATCCACCGGCACCGACTCGGCGCCCTACTTCCGGATCTTCAACCCGTTGAGCCAGTCGCAGAGGTTCGACAGCCAAGGGACTTTCATCAGGCACTGGCTGCCAGAGCTGGCGGGGCTGAATGAAAAAGATATCCACAACCCGGCCGCCATCGGCGGTCTGTTCGGCGTGGCCGATTACCCGCGACCGATGGTCGATCTGTCGATGTCCCGCGAACGCGCCCTGGCGGCCTTCAAGAACCTGCCGTCACGGGGCGTTGCCGAGGGGGATCGGGAATAAGGGGACGGCAGGCGTCCGTCAGTGGTTTCACACAGCCTGCGGCCACTGCCTTACACTGCGCGCCTATGACCACTATTCCTGTCACCCAGATCGCCGAAGCGGCGGTCACCTGCTCGAGCTGCGCGGCCTGCTGCTGCCAACTGGAAGTGATGCTGATCACCGAAACCGGGGTGCCCGAGCGTTTTATCGACACCGACGATTGGGGTGGCGAAGTCATGCTGCGGCTGGATGATGGCTGGTGTGCCGCGCTGGATCGCAACAGCATGCTGTGCAGCATCTACGAACAACGGCCGTTGATCTGCCGGGAGTTCGAGATGGGGGAAGTGGACTGCCTCAACGAACGCCGCGGCATCGCCACGGCGTATCGCTGAAAAGGGTCTTACAACGGCATGGTGTAATGCAGCGAGTAGCTCTCTACACCGTCGTTGGGCGTCGCGATACCGGCGTTGGAATAGTGCGTGGCACGGAGACCGACTTCATGCCCGCCGTTGAACCGCAGGCCGAAACCGAAGCGGTCCTCGAACTGGAACGCCGAACCGAGCTTGTTGTCCTCCACCTCGGTGTTGGCGAACACCGCCACGCCGATCCCCGCCTCGATGTAAGGCTTGATGTTCTGCCCGGCAAATTCGTACACCAACACCGGCGAGAACGACAGGCTGTGGTTACTGGACTTCTCATCGCCATCCCAGAAGGTATAGGCGCCGCTCCAGTAGCCGGTCAGGCGACCGACATCGCTTTGCAGCCAGCTTTTGTCCCAATCGAATTGCATGCCCAGGCGATAGGTCTGGGTCGAATCGCCGGTCTGCCCCACCGAAAACTCGACGCCGGCCGCCTGTGCCGAAAAACTTTGCCCCAATAGCGTGGCTGCAAGTGCAGCCAAACAAAACACTCGTCTCATCAGGAACATCCTTTTCAAACGATTTGTATGGTGTTGTACAGATTCCGCAGACACGTTAATAGAAATCAGCGCTTGAACAGAAGTTCAGCGCAAATCAGCGCTTCTGCAGGATTTATTTATAAAGCGAAGCTTTGCACCGCTCCCGCCTCTTTCCAGAGCAACGGCAGGATATGTCTGAAGTGACACGGATCGCCGCTGGTCCAGAACTGAGCCTGGCGTGCAGGCCCCGCGGCCAACAGCTCGCGCTCACCGAGCAGGCGCTCCAACTGGCGGGCCACCGCGGCCCCGGTATCGATCAGGCTGATGTCCTCGGGGATCATCGACTTGAGCAACGGCTTGAGAAACGGATAGTGAGTGCAACCAAGGATGATGGTGTCGCAGCCGGCCGCCAGCAGCGGCTCGACATAACCCTGCAGCAGTTGGCGCAACGCGGGGCTGTGCAGGTCACCGGCTTCGATCCGCTCCACCAGGCCCGGGCATGGCCGGGTGATGACCTTGATGTCGGTGGCGAAACGATCGAGCAAGGCGGCGAACTTGGCACTCTGCAAGGTGCCGGTGGTGGCCAGCACGCCGACCACGCCACTGCGGGTCGCGGCGGCAGCCGGCTTGACCGCGGGCTCCATGCCGATGATAGGCCAGTCCGGATAATCCCGACGCAGGTCGGCGACAGCGGCCACGGTCGCGGTGTTGCAGGCCAGGACCAGTGCCTTGGCACCCTGCTCGCGGAAAAACCCGGCGACCAGGCTGCAACGCTGACGGATGAATTCGGGGGTTTTCTCGCCGTAGGGAATGTTGCCGCAATCGGCTACATATAGCAGCGACTCATGGGGCAGGCGCTGCTGGATCTCCGCCAGCACCGACAGGCCGCCGACGCCGGAGTCGAAGACGCCGATTGGCGCTTCACGCATGCCGGCCTCCACAGACGCTGCAGCCCGGGTCACGCTTGACCCGCAGTTCACGAAAGCGTGTGCCCAGGGCATCGATCAACAACAGGCGGCCCACCAGCGGCTCGCCGAACCCCACCAGCAGCTTCAACGCCTCGAGCGCCTGCAGGCTGCCCACCAGGCCCACCAGCGGCCCGACCACGCCGGCTTCGCTGCAGGTCAGTTCGGCTTCGCTGCCGTGCCCATATAAACAGTGGTAGCACGGGCTCTCGGGACGCCGTGGATCGAACACCGACAGCTGCCCTTCCAGGCGAATCGCCGCGCCGCTGACCAGCGGCTTGCCGGCGGCGACGCAGGCGGCGTTCACCGCCTCGCGGGTGGAGAAGTTGTCGGTGCAATCGAGCACCAGGTCCACCGCCGTGACCGCGGCCGCCAGGGAGTCGGCATCCAGCGCGGCACGATGGGGCACCAGCTGGATTTCGGGATTGATCGCGGACAGGCGACGCATCGCCGAATCGACCTTGCTCAGGCCGACGCTGTCGGTGTCATGGATGATCTGGCGTTGCAGGTTGGTCAGGTCGACCGTATCGAAGTCGGCCAAGTGCAGCTCGCCGACACCCGCGGCGGCCAGGTACAAGGCCACCGGGGCGCCCAGGCCGCCCAGGCCGACGATCAATACGCGGCTGGCCTTGAGTCGCAACTGGCCGTCGATGTCGACGTGCTGCAACAGAATCTGCCGGCTGTAGCGCAGCAACTCCTGATCGTTCAGCACGGCAGGCTTCCTAAGCTGATGCGTTCATGACCGCCCAGGTCGACACGGCTGTGGACCTCGGCGAACCCTTGGCTGAGTAACAGGTCGCGTACGGCCGGCGCCTGGTCGTAGCCATGCTCCAGCATCAGCCAGCCGCCGGCTTCGAGGTGCCCTGGCGCCTGGGCGATGATCAGGCGCAGATCGTCCAGCCCGTCCTTGCCCGCGACCAGCGCGCTCTCCGGCTCGAAACGCACATCGCCGGCCGCAAGATGCGGGTCGGTGTCGGCGATATAGGGCGGGTTACTGATGATCAGTTGATAACGCTCGCCTTGCAAAGCGCTGAACCAATGGCTGTTCAGCACCGTGACATTGTCCAGTTGCAGGCGCTGGCGATTGCGTTCGGCCAGGGCCCCGCCCTCCAGCACCCGGTCGACCGCGGTGCCCCGCCACGCCGGGCGCTCGCTGGCCAGGGCCAGGGCAATGGCGC
>LNAP01000262.1_pt1 | contig 59092 bp, 61 predicted proteins | sample 602601 | NCBI WGS metagenome assembly LNAP01 (sample SAMN02440304, study PRJNA202911) | soil metagenome | biome: Subtropical and temperate rainforests or woodlands; isolation source: soil samples (1 kg each in a 20% v/v slurry with milli Q water) were... ...
CATGATGGCTCCCAGAGTATGGGACACCGGTCTGGGACACCTGTCGCGTGACGTCAAAAAAAAGCCCCGTATACTCAGGGCTTTATTAGTCGCTGGCGGTGGAGCGGCAGCCAGTACCAAACACCACCAACTCGGCGCATTCTTGCTTGCAAAAGCTGCTGAGAACATTCGCGGAAAGACTCCGAATCGCCAGTCTATCAGATGCGAATGGTCTGGCCCATCGAAAATGCAGACTTCAGTTCGATTCCGAAACGCGCAGTCGAACCCACGCCCTTATTGATGCGACAGCCTGACTTGGCTTGTGGACGAAACAGCGCCTTCATGGACTCCCACCAACCCGTTCGGAGCCCTGCATGGAAATCATTCATTTCAACCAACGAAACCTCGCTACCCGCTGGAGTGTCAGTGAGGCAACGCTTGAACGCTGGCGAACCGAGGGGATCGGCCCCAAATATCTGAAACTCGGCGGTCGTGTGCTCTACCGTCTTGTCGATATTGAAGAGTATGAGTCCGCATGCCTCATGTCATCCACCGGCAGGGCCGTCGCCGTTTAGAGCGTTTTAGCGCAGGTCATACCAAACCCCTCGGCCACTGCCGTGCTGGTTCAGTGTGCCACGTTCGACCAAGGTACGGAAATGCTGCTTCAACGTATTGCGGCTGGCGCTGGTCAGCTTGATCGCTTCACCAATCGTGACACGACCATGTTCGCGGGCAAACTCGACGATCTGTAGCTGCAGTTCAGGCATGGCCGCCAGCACGATCTTCTCACGCTCGACCTTCTTTTCCAGACGCCGCATCTGCTCGGCCAAAGACCGCAGAAAGAACACCAGCCACGGCTGCCAGTTCGGTGATTCCGTGCGGATCGTCCCTTGGGTTTGACGCAGCGCCAGGTAGTAGGCTTCCTTGCTGTGTTCGATCACGCTTTCCAACGAACTGTAGGGCACGTAGGCGTACCCGGTCTGCAGGAGCAGGAGCGTGGTCAGTACCCGGGAAAGTCGCCCGTTGCCATCCTGGAAGGGATGGATTTCCAAGAATACGACGACGCACAGGGCGATGATCAGCAGTGGATGCAGTCGGGCAGTCTCTCGCTCCTGGTTTACCCAGGACACCAGTTCCGTCATCAGGCGAGGCGTATCGAAAGGTGATGCGGTCTGAAACACGATACCGATCTGCGCGCCGGTTTCGTCGAAAGCAGCGACGCTGTTCGAGTTGGTTTTGTAATTGCCGCGATGCCAGGTGTCCTTCTCGCTGTGACGCAGCAGGATCTGATGCAACTGTTTGATGTGATTCTCGGTGAACGGGATGTCCTGCCACGATGAAAACACCAAGTCCATCAGCTCGGCATAGCCAGCCACTTCCTGCTCATCGCGGGTGGCGAAAGATTTGATCTCCAGATTCGACAGGAGCTGTTCCACCTCCCGATCGGACAGCTTGCTGCCCTCGATGCGGGTGGAGGAGCCGATGCTCTCGATGGTGGCCACGCGGCGCAGAGCCGACAGGCGGTCTGGCGCAAGCGTACCCAAGGCACGCCAAGCGCCCTTGAACTCGTCGATCTTGGCAATGAGGCTCAAGATCTCCGTGGTGATCTGAATGGAGTCGGTTTTCAGCATGAGCCAATACTACACCCATTTACACCCAATAAAGAAGAAAACCATTTTCACGCCCGATTACACCCATTTCATCGAATTATCCCGTAGTGTTGCGGAACATCGGGTGATTGACGTCTGACCCGATGAGTCGGAACGGGCGTGTAAGAACACGCCCACCCGGTAGCATCCTTCCCGGCCGAAGGCGGTCCGGTCACGCACGTTCCATTTCAATCTTTGAATGGAGTGCATCATGACCAAGCAATGCAAAGCCTGTGGCAAGGCGTTTCAGTCTCATCCCAAGGTTCCCAACCAAACTTACTGCTCGTCTCCAGAATGCCAACGCGAGCGTCGCCGACGGTGGCTGGAGGAAAAACGGCAGTTTGACGCTGACTATCAAGGCAACGAACCGCAAAAGATCGAGCAGTGGCGAAACGAGCATCCGGACTACTGGAAGCAATATCGCTTGGACAATCCGGACTACGCCAACCGCAACCGAAATCTACAGCAGACCCGCAATCAGCGGTCCAGAAATCCGATGATTGCAAATGTATACGAGTTGCCGGAGCTTTCCCCTTTGGCCTCCGGGCGTTATCGGCTCATTCCGGTGATTGCCGACGTGATTGCAAATGAATACGAGTTGATCGTTGAAATCACAGTCCTATCAATACCTTAAGTACTTATCTGCGTCTGATTGCAAATGAGGACGTGATGGAGAATGCCGCGCCAGACTGATAACTTCCGGCGCGTGCATTCTCAATCTTTCGCAAAACCGTCCCTCACCCTGTCCGGAGCTGACATCCGATGAAGCGACATGACATCCTGCGAATGAGAGAGGGCTTTTCGTATGTAAAGGGACGATCTCAGCGATGGCAGAACAAGAAAACACTGGAGACGGAAGCCAAGCCTCGCTGTTCAAGGCTGCACAGTATGTCCGGATGTCCACCGAGCACCAGCAATACTCGACGGAAAATCAGGGCGACAAAATCAAGGAATATGCTGCCCACCGTGGCATCGAAATCATCAAGACCTACGCCGATGCAGGCAAGAGCGGACTGCGCATCGATGGTCGGCAGGCCCTGCAACAGCTGATCAAGGATGTCGAAACCGGGGCGGCGGACTTCGAAATCATCCTGGTCTATGACGTCAGCCGCTGGGGGCGCTTCCAGGACGCGGACGAAAGCGCCTACTACGAGTACATTTGCCGACGCGCCGGCATCCAGGTTGCCTACTGCGCCGAGCAGTTCGAGAACGATGGATCGCCAGTCTCGACTATCGTCAAAGGTGTCAAACGGGCAATGGCTGGTGAATACAGCCGGGAACTATCTACCAAAGTGTTTTCTGGCCAATGCCGTCTGATCGAACTCGGCTATCGCCAGGGCGGCCCAGCCGGCTATGGCCTGCGCCGCATCCTGGTCGACCAAAACGGATCCGTGAAAAGCGAGCTTGCGCGCGGCGAGCACAAGAGTCTGCAGACAGACCGCGTGATCCTGATGCCTGGCCCGGACGATGAAGTTCGCACTGTCAATCTGATCTACGAATGGTTTATCGATCACGGCATCTCGACCTCCGAGATTGCCAGTCGCCTGAATGGCATGAAGATAAAAACCGACCAGGGACGCGAATGGACCCGCGCCACCGTTCAGGAAATCCTGACCAATGAGAAGTACATCGGCAACAACGTCTACAACCGGATCTCCTTCAAGCTCAAGAAAACCCGGGTCGCCAATCCCAGGGAGATGTGGATCAAGAAGGAAGCGGCCTTCGAGCCCATCGTTCAACCTGACTTGTTCTACACGGCACAGGGAATTATCCGAGAACGAAATCGGCGCTATACCGACCAGGAGTTAATCGAGCGGCTGCGTGCCCTCTACGAGAATCGCGGGCTCCTATCAGGGTTGATCATCGACGAGACCGAGAACATGCCTTCGGCCGCTGTCTATATGAATCGCTTTGGCAGTCTGATACGGGCCTACCAGATGGTCGGCTTCACGCCCGACCGGGACTATCACTACCTGGAGGTCAATCGCTTCCTGCGCCAGGTGCATCCGGTCATCGTGGCAGATACGGAGGCGCAAATCAGCGAAATTGGCGGACTAGTCGTCCGCGATCCGGCGACCGATTTGTTGCGAGTCAATCAAGAGTTCAGCGTTTCAGTGGTGGTGGTTCGCTGCCACACCACCGAGGCTGGCGGTCATCGGTGGAAGGTGCGTTTCGATGCCAGCTTGCGGCCGGACATCACCGTGGCGGTGCGCCTAGACTATTCCAACCAAACCGCCCTCGATTACTACCTCCTGCCGCAACTGGATTTCGGCCAACCACGCATCAGCTTGGCTGAACACAATGGAGTCGAGTTCGAGAGTTACCGGTTCGACAGCCTAGATTTTCTCTACGGCATGGCCGAACGCACACGTGTTAGGAGAGCCGCATGAGAGAGGAGCACCCATCCAGCAACTTGCAAATGATTCCGATCGACAAAATCGAGGTACTCAACTCGCGTGACCGTAATGGCAAAGTCTTCGCCGACATCGTGGCCAATATCAAAAATATCGGTCTGAAAAAACCGATCACCGTGACACCGCGAACCGACGCAAATGGCAATGAGAAGTTCATGCTGATTTGCGGTGAAGGCAGACTTAACGCATTTAAATCACTGGGCGAAACGACGATTCCAGCGATGGTGGTCGAAGTCAGCGATGAAGACGCTTTCATCATGAGCCTGGCGGAGAATATTGCTCGCCGCCAAGGACGCACCCTGGAACTGTTGGTAGGCATTGAAAAATTGCGTGACCAAGGTTACGACAAGAAAGCGATCGCGCTGAAAACAGGACTCGGAGAGGACTACATCTATGGCATTTTGCAACTTCTCAAGAATGGTGAAGAGCGACTGCTGATTGCGGTGGAACAAGGACGTATCCCACTCAACGCCGCCTTGACCATTGCAGGTGCCGGCAGCAACGATAAGGATATCCAAGCGGCTCTGCAGGAGGCGTATGAGAACGGCCAGTTGCGTGGAAATCACCTGATTCAAGCGCGTAAGGTCATTGAGAAACGAAGGTCTCTGGGGCGGGCCATTGCCCGAGGGATGCCTCGAAACGTTCCGGATGTCACCTCGTCTAGCCTGGTCCGAACCTACCAAAAGGAGGTCGAGCGCCAAAAGCTCATGGTCAAGAAAGCGGAATTCGCGCAGCAGCGATTGCTGTTTGTGGTGGAAGCCATGCGCCATCTCCTCGCTGACGAAAACTTCACCAATTTGCTTCGTGCTGAAGGGCTAGAAACATTGCCGAAGCACATCGCGGAGCGGGTTTGGCCAGGAGGGAGCATGGCATGACTCAATCGCGCCTTGGCTTTATTCCTGAACCCATTACGGTTGCATTTGAAAAGTTGCTGCCATCACGCAAACCGCCAGAAGGTCTTGCGCTCTCCAGGAAATTCAAGCAGATCGTTGCCTCCATCGATGCCATCGGCCTGATTGAACCCCTGACCATCGCCAAAGCGGATAAGGCCAGCGGCATGCACTTGTTGTTGGATGGGCACATTCGAATGTTCGCGCTTCAGGAATTGGGGTTCAGCAGTGCCCTGTGCCTGATCGCCAAGGACGATGAGAGTTACACCTACAACAACCGAATCAACCGACTATCCACTATTCAGGAACACTTCATGATCCGTCGCGCCGTGGAGCGCGGCGTCACGCCGGAACGCTTGGCAAAATCACTGGAACTGGACATCGAACATATCACCAAGAAAATCAACCTACTGGATGGCATTTGTGCGGAGGCGGTTCGACTACTGAAGGACAAGCATTTCTCGGCCAATCTGAGCCCAGTACTGCGCAAGATGAAACCGACCCGACAAGTGGAGTGCGTTGAGCTGATGGTGGCCACCAATAACATCACAGTGTCTTACGCCCAAGCGCTGCTGGCGGCAACGCCCAGCAACATGCTGGTGAATGAAGGTGTGGCAAAGAAAATAAAGGGCGTCACACCCGATCAAATGGCAAAGATGGAGCGCGAAATGGCGAATCTCGAGGGGCAGTTCAAACTGGTCGAGCAGTCCTATGGTCAGGACGTTCTCAATCTGGTGCTTGCCAAGGGGTATTTGACCAAGTTGCTGGACAACGAAGCTGTGATCCGCTTTCTATCCCAAAACCATCCCGAAATCCTGCGCGAGTTTGCCGGCATCGTACAAACGACGTCATTGGACAAATAGTGAATAATCTGACGCCAGACAGTCACGTACTCGATCAATAACCGGCATCAAAAATCCCTCTGTGTAGAGGGTCGTAGTGCTGCCCGCGTGGGCGATACGCAGATCTTTAACAATCCGGATGCATCAGGGTCGTCGTCTCCGAAACGGATGTCCTGTTTCTGCCCGTGATCTGGAACGGTGGCCGACAGGCTTGCCGCTGGCCTGCTCATTCGTCAATGGCGGGAACGGATGGGCGAACAGCGGCACCTCATGGTGCACCCTTTCATTGAAGGAGCCCAACCTACAGCGGAAGTGGCTCATATTCTGCGCCACGATTTAGTCGAATTACTTTTCCAGTTATCGGCTTTCCCACTTCGGAAAATAGGCGGTCATCACAACGCCCTCCGAAACCACAATGGTCCATTCATTAAAGTGACGCCAGTGAATTGCCGATGCGTCGTAATTCAAAGCCTTGGATGCCTGCAGTAAAGGTGACAACTGAGCAGGCCTCAGCTTTCGTGTATTGCTGTGAAGCCAGCGAAGGCTACTGAGTGCCGATCGCATGTTGAAACGGGTCATCAGGCGGTCGAGGACATGACCAGTCACCGAGGCGCGCGTACCGTCTGGCAACTCCAGATGAGATTCTTCTGCCGGAAGCGCCTGCAAAAGCACCCTGAGCATTGATGCCCTGGCGGTCTGATCCGCAGCAACATCGAGAGCCTCTTTCATGACCTGATGCAACCCCGTATGACGCTCTTGAACATTGTCTGCGCGAAAAACTCGTCGAAATCTCTCTGGCAAAGCGCAAAGAAATTCATCCAGGATACGCAGTCGTTCAACACTGCTTTTGGCTTCCCTGATCGCATAGGTCGCAGCGGAGGCGATCGCTTTTTCTTCTAAAGCAGGCTGCTGTGCCAACAGTATGCCGAGAATGGATTGATGCTCACCAGCACGCGCACCACGAATACCGACGATCCGGTTATCTTTGACGATAAAGATCCAGCCATACTTCGGGCAGAGAAACTGATGAGTGGTGAGTTGCTCCGTGGGCAGCCCATCCGACGGCAGCCTGATCATATCCGATGCCGTCAAATACAAAGTGGCCCAGGCTTTCCATTGGGTAGTTGTTCGCAATTGCGCGCGAATGATGTCGAGTGCAAGAATTGTTGGGGCCGCTTTGAATTGGCTTGAAAAGTGCACAACGTCTTCCCACGGATCATTGCGAACCAGTTCACATGACTCCATAAAACCGGGATGAGGCGTGCTTGGCCAGTCCTCTACTCGCATCAACTCAATGGGCAAATCGTTCAACGACAAACGAATGAATCTCACATAGGGTCGAAGATAGGCGGTCTCCGTGGATCCAGCAATCGTCTCTGGAATCTCCCATGCCGTTAAGCGAATTGGACCGCAATCCTGAAAATCACGAAATCGCAACGGACGAACAAGACCGGTTACTGCATGGAACGCCAAAAGTTCCGCAAGCGCTCTTCTGGATTTGCAGTTGGGTGGCCGGGTAAGGATGTAGCCCTGCCGTTCTTTGGTACGCCAATCTGACCGATATCCTCCGTCTGGAAGAGGAATCGTCTTGATCATCAATGCTGGAGTAATGGTTGGCATGAATGATGATGTAGGGAGAATCTGTTCAGTCACTCACCAATCGGCTGGAACTCTCCGGAGTCGCCAGCAGAATTGTATTCAGCAGGTTGAGTTCATTCGATGCCGCAACATATCGGTCATCAAAAACCAAATCTAGCCGCGCCGGATCGTGTTCCCCAACGATCGCCGCATAGGGAATGCCGGCATAGCGGGGAATGACTGGCAGAACATTACGCGTTGAGGACAAACACCGGCCTAACGAATCACGCCATGCCTCTTCGTCTTCCAATGAGGGGAGGCGTCCATCTGGACCCGGCTTCCAGAATCGAGCGTAGTCCACTGGAACGACCAGCCAGGTCGAAGGTGACTGCAACGCCTTCACTGTCGAGAATTCTCGAGTCGCTTCATCCTTTTCCCGGGCCAGCATGCGGTACAACTCTTCTGCTGATGCCCGCAGTTTTGATGGCAGCCCATAATCTGAATGGATCCGCCAAAGTTCTCCGAACAGCTTTTGCACTTGACTACCCACATCGGTGAGCCAACCTTCAATGCTGAATCGCTCCTGCTTATCGAGGTTTTTCCAGTGCTCCAACCAGAATGGGCCAACGCAGTAGAGATTGTCGGGTATTACGCCGTCGGGATCTTCCTTCGGATCCAACAGCAAGGGCGCGTTATCGGCGCTGGCACGAATGGAAAAATTTTCAATATCGCTCACACGGACGGCGCTACGCATCGTGCTCTGCTGAGACGTCGCATCAAGGGAGAATTTTGAGAACAAATGAAATGCATATTTCTGAGCATTCGACACCAGTCCCCGACGCGAAGGATCGGAGGCCGAGTCACGCAGAAATATGTCGCTCTCCTTCAAGAAGTCACGTACGTGCGTGCTCATCAGTGACAGCATTTCTTCTGATCCAATTCCACCTACCGGCACGATTGCCAGACGCTGGCGATCCAATCCAGCATCTCCAGTGATTCGAGTGTGGATGGTGGACCGGAGCAAAACAAGGAAAGTTAGAAGATCGCTGACCTGACGTAGCCACTGCCTGGGTTCAGGTTCGAGATCCTGCGGCAGGAAGTCTTGTAACAGCATGACCAGATGCCGATCCTTCCAGTCGCCGTCGGTATGCACCTGGCCGTCATCGGCCGCGTATTTTTGACCGCGACCACGGTAAATCAATTGAGCCACCTCCATCAGGGCGGCCTCGATTCCGAATCGCGGGATCAACGCGATGATCCAGTCAGTCTTGGGGAAGGAAACGCCGCGAGCCCCACTGGACGTCATCAAGAATACTTTGACCGTATCACGATGGCTGTCTGCAATGAGTTCCTTCCGCCTCGTGGCTGTCACGCTCGAGTCCAGAATAGCGACCTGATGTCGTTGCAGAGTTGCCGGACGCTCGCTTGCACCTATTAGCTCCGCTTCTACAGCACGCAGGAATGCTTTGTCCTGTGCGAAAAAGATGACTTGATCCGCTCCCGCCAGCAAGGATCGCTCGATTTCGCCCACCACATTTTCAGTCAGCGCCTCCCCCTGCTGCTCGGCAATCGCATGGCGAATACTCTGCACTCTGCCATCTGGCAGGTTCCCAGGAGAAACAACGTTCAGACGTACCCGGTAGTCCACAGTGAGCTTATTAGCCGGGTAGCTATTAGTCATGACGTGCAATACTGGCCGCGTTACCCCGCCGATCTTGACTGGCATCGCGCACAAACGAAATGGTCGTTTGCCAGCACTCTGCGCCACCAGTACTTTGTCGGGTGCGCGCTCGCCACTATTGAGGTATCGATCGAGCACCACCTCATTTCCCAACGAAGCATCCGACACAACCAGAATTACACGAAAAATCGGATCATCTTTAAATGGACGCACAAACTGATCTTCCAGCCAGCGCGCCACAGAATCAACAAACCGAGCACCTGCGGGATCGCCAGTAAGTTCATCAACCATCACCACGATCGTTGGAATTCGATCGGCGAATGCCCGCCGCTCCTGAACGCCCGTGGTCGTTGTGACAGGATTTCTGAAAATATGGCCAAGGGCGTTTAGCGTGCTTTTGCCAGAGCCTACCTCCCTGTAACCCTGAATGGCGGCAGTCAGCACAATCTGCTTTACAGTGGCGTTCACTTCCAGCAATGAGCGACTGGTTCTCGCCAGTACCTGCAGCACACCAGGAAGCGCTTTGTCGGTGATGCGATCCTGCCTCTCCGTTTCCGAATGTTTGGTAGACCGAGAGCCAGTATGGATTAGCTCCAGTTCCTCCTTTTGAGCAGGCGACAGGATCAGTGTGCTGGCATCTGGGTGCACAAGGTTCGCCACACCCTCTGCGACTACGGCGCTATCGACTTTCCTCGCTGTCACCACGCCATTCTTGACCTGCTCATCGTGCCAAGCCTTGGCTGCGCCGATCAGCTTGGAATTGGTCGTGACCGTAAGAATGCCGGTCGGCTTTTTGGTATCTCGGTCAGTCGAGAGGTTTCCAGTAACATCATCGTTGATGATGACTCGCGGGCTGACGTAGAGGAACAGAAATCCACCCGCTGCCTCACGTAGGTAACGAACAACAGCGGTGGTCTTTCCAATCCCTGGGTTCCCTTCCAGTCCCAACACGTTCAGTTGTCCGAGATTGGATGCCCGCATTCCAGCAACAATTGCTGAGGCGTGAAGGTCGCGCAATGAAACATCCGAACCGGTAGCAACCCTTTCATTTAGTGCTGTCGTTACAGCGACTTTTGGGTCCTGCTTGAAGAACGACGCGAGGTCTACATCCGAATCAATCTGAGCCTGTGCTTCGTCCCATGCCAGATTTTGCATCGGGTTATAAAAGCCCTCGATGTTTTCACTGAAATCGAATTCCACGCTCTGCCCGGGCTCGGGCATTACCTTTAATTCAGCAAATTGCTTATTGATCGCCTTCGGCAATGCTTTCCGTATTTGATCGAACGCGAATCGGATGTGATCTTCCAGTTCATCTTCAGCGTAGTCCGGAATTTTGTCCGTTTCCCTATAAGCTCGCCCCAACGACTCCATCAATATAGTGCGCGGGTCCGGAGAGCTCTTTCTGAAGAATTTCGCAGCCAAACTCTCGAAACCATTTTGAGTTATCGACAGCGCCCGGGTATTGAATGGTCGATCCGCCAACCCCTGACTATCGAGCCAACGCATGCTGGTGTGAACGTAGGAAGCGGCTTGGCAAAGTTTGTAGAGCGGCTTATCCCTGCTGGTAAAGGCCGGCAAGTGATCCCTAATGTGTGGCGACAGGAGAAATCCCTCTCCTGACACCTCCGCACACACCCGTGAAAAAACGCTTCGCGAATCTACAAACCATGCGTAACGCCTCAGCTCATCAAGATGGGCGGTCTGCTTGCTGTAGTCAGCGCTATCCGGAAAGCCGTTCAGGGAGAATTCCAAACATAGAAATTCATGATCAAGCTTCGCGTAGCGCGGTTCAAGCCATAACGAGAAGTCAGCGCGTGCAGGAAAGCCCTTGCTGGCCAATGCGGGATCGGAACTGCCGGCCAATCCAAACGTTTTCCAAAACTGTCGAAGTGACTCTTCTGTCTCCGCAGCAAAATCCCCATGAACACGCGGAAGCTGAAGTGGACACCAAATGGCACGGACTGAGTAATCTTCCGGGTCCTGTTTGAAGTTGCGCAGATATTCCCGCATTGCGGTCTGCCCGAGGCCCATCCCCAGTTGGAACAGGTGCCGCAGCGTTTCTCTCGAGCGGGACTTCAGGTTTGGATCGACCTCCTGAAGCTCCCGTGCCATCGCGCCGTAGACGTCGGCAGTACCCAGCTCCAACCAGGAATCGAGATCCAGCTTTTCCGGCTTCCGAACATCGCTGGCCAATAGAGATACCAGCACGCCTCGCTTTACTGCTATCTCGAACGCCTGGCCCCAAAGGGAATACTGTTGGAGCTTGTCGAGCATCATCCTCTCCCGCGATGTAGTGCGGCCGTCACGTGAGAGAGCAAAGCCGGCAGGGAGAGTAAGACATCGCCTTTTCGCCGGCTAGGCGGTGAGACCTGTATTTCTCCGGCAGCGCCGGTGGTCGTTGGCTGCACCCAACTAAAGGGATCAAGAACTGGTTTAAAAAGCCCTCCCTCAGGTTGTTTTTCGGCTTCGAGAAAGTGCAGGCCACGAAGTACGGTCAGCAGACACTCACGAACCCCGGAGGTGCTCATGATGTTGGATCGCACCCGCTCCCGCCACTCGGCATTCCGAACTTGGTAATCGGTATCAAGGAAGTATGTGCAAAACCCCGACTGTGGCCGGGCAGCATCATCGTTGCCAACGACTGCCAGTGTGCCGAACGTGAAGGCCGGAATGAGCTGCTTAACGACGCCCTCGCCCTGCATGATGGCAAACTCGTTGTGATCTGACAGGCGAATAGCCTCAAATGCGGATTCAGCGCGAGCCCTATTGTGCAGTCGGGTCGCCGGGAAAACATCTCGCCGCAACATATAGAGACTCACGGCGGGGAAGTTGGTGGCGACCTCGTCAAGGAAAGTGGTCTGCGTGTGAGGCGAGTGGCGCTGTGCGGATCGGTTGATTCGGCGATTGCCGTAGTGGTTTGAAATGAGGATAACGTGCTCATACCCCAACCCATGTAGCCGTGACACCTCTTCGACGATCAACTGAGGACTCCGGAATGCGTCTCGGCTTTCGACTACGTGAGATTGCATCCGCTCGAAGCTCAATCGATACCCCGGAAATGGCTGCTCCACGGCCTCGGCCAAATACGTCTTAGCCCTAAATACGAAGCCATCGGCATCCTTGATGTCGGGATGGTCGTCGCAAGGACGCGTGGCGTAAACCACGACAGCAACTCTTTCGACAAAGGGTTTTCTTCGGGTGCCCAACACCAGTGGGAATGCGCTGGATAGCGCAAAGGCAGCACCACGATCTTTGTAGATGCGATTACCGGTTGTTACCAAGCCCTGCATTCGGACTGGGACTTCGCGCATTAGCGCCGACTCAATAGCTTGTGCGGCAGCATAAATAAGTGGGTCACCCTCCGATCCAGCCGCCTCTTTCCCTTGAGTCTGGAAACGCAACATGAGGGTGGCTACCTGTTGCTCCCGTTCTTTGGATAGACGTTCGGCCAAAACCTGCAACACGCAGTACACAAGCACTGTCATCGCCGAAATCGTTGCCGCACGGTACTGCCGGCGATCCTCTTCTGGCACCCGTGAATTGTCACGTTGCTTAAGGAGCTCGGGCTCGTACCAGATATCAACTCCGCATCCCATAAGCCAGTGGGGTTCGATGTCGCTTCTCGGGCGAGCACGGTGTTTCTCCTCAGATTGATCAACGCGAATCGGGCGCCAGGTAATGTTTAAGAGTTCCTTGGGAATTTCGCGTGCGGTCTGGATCGTCGTGGACTCCTCATCCAAACTGGTCAATGTCCGTTCATGCAGAGCTGTTCTGACGCGAACCGAGAACAGCGGGTCAATGACATCGTTGGGTTTCTTGGCCACCTTGATGTGTTTAAACCATTCGATATTTTCAGCTTGGCCTTCACTGGGCTTGATTAGCGGGTCTCTGACCTTGCCACGGGAACGCTCAATGGCGGCCCAGTCCACCACACCTTGCTGGACGACAAGATAGAGATCGTCAACGGACCGCTGGGCATGAGCGAGAATGTTCCGAGACTTGTTTCGCAACAGTTCCACGAGCGTCTTGCTCAACCCTTTAACGCGCGAACTCCACGCCGACAAATCCGAGAGCAGTTGAAGGATGCCGGCCTTACCCATGGTTTTGAGGCGGGCAGTAAGTGCATCCGCCTCAACCTGGATGTTGTCCGTCGCGATATTGGGGTTGAGGATCAGCCAAAGGAAAGCCACTTCGATGATGCTGCGGCGTACTCGATATTGATTTTGCCGGGAGTCACCATCGTCGCTTCCCAATACCTGCTCGAGTCGCTCAAGTCGCGAGTCAAAGGCATGCTTTGATTCATTCCTGGGATCTTTACCGTTGACGCGGAATCGGTAACTCACCTCGCGGACAACGGAAACGCCACGTGACGCCGGGTCTATCCTGCGGGATTCAAAAAGCTGGGTATTCCACTCAGCCCACACTGGCAAGCAGTTATAGAACATTGCTTTGACGAGCTCGTTCGATGCCGAAAAATCGGCGGCCAAACCGAAGTTACGCGACAGATCGAAGTGCCAGGCGTGCTTAGTCTCGGGCGATCCGTATAAGTTGAATAATGCCAAGACGCGATGAACGTAATCTTCGAACGCCTGCTCGCCAGAATCTTTTGATTTTGTGGCCTGTGTTGCCAAACCTTGCATGATGGCGAAACTGACAGCAAGTCGGACACGTGCCAATGCTTCATCCTCAAGAAAATTGAGGAAGCGCGTAACTTGGCTATCAGATTTGTCGAAGTCCTGACGCAAGGTTTCCGTAAGCTTGTCGCGCTGAATGTCGTCAAATTCATCATCGCGCAGAGCCTGTGTGTCGGCCATACTGGTGGACATTCTCTCCAACCAGTCTTCTGCCTGAATTTCCTCGGCGGCTGAAAATACCCTGGCAACATCTCTGTCACGCTGAGATGCAGGCCGGTCAGCCTTGGCAAACTCAATGGACACCATCTGCGCCGGCATTTCATTGAGAAAATCCTTCAGACCAGTCTCATCTGCAAGCCGCCTCAGCGCTGCCTCTGGATTGGTCACAAGAATCTTGTCCGCAGTCACGCCTAGTTGATCAAGTTTTTCAGTAATCTGTTGCTTGAGCTTGTTGACCCCTCGGGATATTCCGCCGATGTTGTCTTCGAATATCTTTCCGCCCATCTTGGCCGTGAAGCTCTTGGGGGGATTGGCGACATCCCGCAGGAACCCGGACGAATCGGCCTGTCGGAATTTTTCGAGGAACCCCTTTTGCGCCAGCAATCGCCGCAAGAAGCCATAAGTGTTTATACCGAATCGGTTCGAACTAGCGTCAAACGACAAAACCGGCCAGGACAAAGCTGAGCCGGGGCGATCTTCATTTGGAGGGAATGCGTCTGCCAGAAGGGAGACGAGTGAGGCGAGATCAGTTGACGGAATGCGGCCGCGCGCTTGCACGGACGCTCCGCCCTGTTGGGGCTGTTGCGTCATTTGGCATACTCCTTAGAGATTAACCCTTTCGGGTCACTTCGCCCTCATGCACATGCCAAGCACAAGAGAACGGGGTTTGGGGCTTTATATGACCATCATATTACCCCTAATCTCTAAAGGCAATCCTTCCTATGTCGGCAAGTCATAAGAAACCTTGGTTCCTGTCGTGGCGATGACGCCTTTTTGCTCCAAGGCTGCGATCAATCCTGTCAAATCCTGCTCTGACAGCTGCTTCTGGAAGATAGAATTAATCGTGCTACCGAGCGTTTTCACCGTCCTTGGCTTGGCCGATCCACGACGTTTAAGGTCGGCAATAACGACAGCCAGTCGCTCATTAGGTGCCTTTGAGTTGGCTGCTTTTACGATAGGAATCTCGGTGACGTCCTTAGACCGGCATGCCAGAATTTTCCGCGCCTTCAGGTGCTCGACTAGGGGGTCAAAACCTGTGTCCTTCGAGACAATGTGGAAATAGGCATCGGGCTCTTTGGCGGCCAACTGCCCAATGTAGAAGGCAATATGGAAATCGAGAGCATTGGAGCCATTACCGCTGATACGGATGTATTCCGCTCGCCCCCCCATTTGCTGCAATGCCGATGCGACATCAAAACTTACCTTGGCTTGGTTAGCCCCAACAAATACGATGACATTGAAATGCTCGTCGTTGAGCACGGCCATCGCTTCTGGTTGCACGTTCTCGTAATCGATCAAAACATAGTTCGTCTTCATTCCCACTCCCACGTCGTCGGCACGCGTTGCTCCAATGCCTCACTCCACCAGATAGCACCCGTGATACATCACCGTCAGTGCAGATACCCCGTCGGCCACCTGACGGCTTAACGACTCGGGCCCTTCAACCTCCATATGTCGCCCGTGGCGCGAGATATCCATCAGCAATTCACGCTCGTCGGCATAAGGTAAACATTGAGACAAACCAAGGCAATCGATCATTTTACGTATATGCAAGTATATGCAATAATGACGACCATGAAAAATGAGCAAGTGAAAAATGACCGGCTATCGACGGCTGAAGTCGCCCGCATGGCGGGCGTGCATAAAGATACGCTGTTGCGCTGGTTGAAGGTCGGGCATGTTACGGAACCTGGCCGCGACAGACATGGGTGGCGATCCTTCACTGCACCTGAGGCGAATGCGGTAATAGGCTTTGCCCACGCATCTGGTGACGCAGAAGCTGCCGAGCAGTCGAAAGTAACGGTAGCTGAGACACGAGCGCCTTACTTGGGAAACTTGGCTGCAATTGACTGGGATTTTGCCGGTGCGAAGACAAGTTACCTTACACATGGGTTGCACCCATATCCTGCAAAGTTCATCCCGCAAATTCCCAACGCGCTTATTCAGGAACTATCTGGGGTCGGCGACGTGGTCGGTGACATTTTTTGCGGTAGCGGCACGACACTCGTCGAAGCGCTCACCTTAAAACGCCACGCCGTGGGAATCGATGCCAATCCGCTTGCATGCATGATATCAAGGGCCAAGACAGGTGTGATATCCGAGGCGGATGCATCAGACTTGCTCGCTATCGCGCAACGTGCAAAAGCACTAAGTGACACACTTTCATCACGCGACGATAACGATCTTTTTCCAAAGGAAAAGTTTTGTTCGAGGCAGTGGCGTCCTCAATTTGAAAAGCTCGACTTCTGGTTTGATTTGCACATTATTGAGGAGCTCGCTGAAGCACTTTCATGGTGTCGAGACTTGACGAGTAAGCCTGCTCAGAATCTTGCCCTCACAGCATTCTCTGCAATTGTAGTCGCGGTATCAAAACAAGACTCAGATACTCGGTACGTAAGGCGTGAGAAAGATATTCAATCAGGTGAAACACTCCGACGTTTTGCAAGGTCGATTGAGCAAGCTACGCGTGCTGCGGCCGAGTATTCTGAGCTAATTGAGTCTAGGTTTAACTGCCACGTAGTGGAAGGAAGTTTGCTGGAGTTGCCGGATATTCCTAGACTTGATCTGATGGTTTGCTCTCCTCCTTATCCCAATGCATACAGCTATCACCTGTATCACATGACGCGAATGATTTGGCTTGGAATGGATCAACCTCTTTTCAAGAAACAAGAAATCGGGAGCCACCGCAAGTACAGCAGTAACGGAAAAAACGGCGCTACAGCGGAGACCTTCAAGACGGAGTTTTCCGCCATTCTCGAATGGCTTACTACAAGACTTAAGCACGGTGGATATGCTTGCTTTGTTGTGGGTGACTCTACTTTGAAAGGTCAAAGAATCAACAACGCTGATTTGATCAGCAACGCGGGCGAAACAGTTGGCTTCCATGAGGTAATGCGAATTGATCGCACGATGCAATCGTCAAAAAAATCGTTTAATCCTGCGATTGGAAAAATCAAAACCGAAAACATTTTAATTCTTCAGAACATGCGAGGTGCTGTATGAACACATTGCGCATCCGCATCAAGCCCTACATACAGCCGTTCGAGCGAATACTGGCTCTGCGTGAGTTGCAAGCTTTGTCGGCAGATATTCCTCGACCACTTGGCCGATCTGAAGAGGCCGTAACAGAGTTTGAAGTAACCTCACTGCTCTCTGCGGCGGAACTTGCGGATCGTTTAGCCTATTGGGAGGCTGTCGATCAAGGAGGCTCATCAACAGTAACGACACAGACGCTTCGTGAGTCAACAATAAACCTTGTTCGGAACGGCGTTGCTATTGATGCCTTGCGCCGCCAGCTCCCATTCGTTGATGTAGTGCCACTGCCGAACCGGCGCTGCCTTCGCTACGGTACTCATGGTGTGCACGAATACCGTGGAAAGTTCTTCCCTCAGTTGGTTCGTTCTCTAATTAATATATCTGGAGCGCAACCAGGATCTGTCGTGGCGGACCCGATGAGTGGAAGCGGAACTACGGTCGTCGAATCAATCTTGGCTAACTGTACAGGTATGGGGCTCGACATGAATCCCCTATCAGTATTCATGAGCACAGCCAAGGCGAGATTGCTGTCTGCAAACGCAGATACTATCGCTCGTAGTTATGAAGCTATCAGGATGGAGTTAATGGCAGTCGAAAGTCGCAAAACGACTCGTCTTGCCTATTTTGAAGCACTTCCAGATACAGATAAAAATTATCTCTCATCTTGGTTTTCTCCGGAGGTATTGTCTGGCCTTGATGATATTAGCCTTGCAATACAACGAATCAGCGATGAGTATGCGCGTGATCTCATGCAGGTTTCTCTGAGCAACATCATCCGCAGCGTTTCGTGGCAAAAGAATGATGATTTGCGTGTACGCAAAGACGTTCGGTTGGATGTCGATATTGACCCGAAGCGCGAGTTTCTAGAGGAGTTAGGGCGCTCAGTTCGTGCGGTACTTGCATTCCTTTTTCAGAACGGCCCCATCGCGCAGCCAAAGTTCGAAATCATCGGAGGAGATGCACGCTTGTGTTCGGAAGTATGGGGGCGAAATTCGGTAGATGTTGTCATCACATCGCCGCCATACGCGACCGCACTCCCGTATTTAGACACTGATCGTTTGAGCCTCTGCTACCTCGGTTTACTACCGAGGCCTGAGCACCGTGGCCGCGATCAACAAATGATCGGAAATCGCGAGGTGTCCGAAGGCTTACGGCGTGGATACCTAGATCGATTTGAGACTTCAGGGGAAATTCTTCCTGTTGCAGTTAGAGATCTTATCCGTCGAATCGACTCATTGAACTCAGGCGGGAGTGTCGGCTTCCGTCGTCGCAATTTACCGGCGCTTCTCTCAAAATACTTCTTCGATATGACGGAAGTAATGCAAGGTATTTACCACTCTCTAAAACCAGGCAAGTATGCCTTTGTTGTAGTCGGAAACAACCACACAATTGCAGGGGGGCACCGTGTCGATATCGAGACTGCTGGCTTACTGCAAGATGTCGCACGTCTAATTGGATTCGAGGTGGCAGAATCTTTATCGATGGACATGCTCGTGTCCCGGGATATCTTTAAAAAGAACGCCATGTCATCCGAAGAAATTCTGGCGCTCAGAAAACCTATTTAGATGTAGCCCCATTTTCTGGTCGAGTTCCGCACCGCATTTACACACCGGGCCAAGTATTGGCCGTGACGAGCTGATCCTTGGGGAATGACTTCGACGTAATAAGTAAAACCCGACTGGCCATCGCTGCGTTCCATGTAAAGTATGTCCCCAATGTTGCCAGCGCTGCGCAGTTGCTCACTACGCAACCTAAAATCATGTTTCGCAGGCCAAGTCATCATATTTACATCGACAACGGTCGTGCCAATTCGCATTTTTACGCCAAAGCGGTCCATCTTTCCCTTGTTTGTCGGGTCGGCTTTAAAGAGGTTTGGCCAACCCCAAAAATCCGCATCCGCATCCCGAGCAGCTAGCGGAATGAAAATTTCCGGTGATCGTCTGGATGTTCCCTTGGTGGTTTGCCCTACCCCAACATCTGTTTTCTGCAACGTCATCAAAAACACTTGATTGTTACCAGCTTGCGCAGCGGCTGGAGGCAACACCTCTACGACAACATCTTCCCCTTCATCACCACCCATGACCGCTTCGACGTCAATCTCGGGCAGTTCATCTTCTGCGTCAAATTCCTCCTCGGTATCGGGCGTAGAGCCTTTCACCTTGGGTAGTGAAAACAGGCGTTTCAGACGCGGGCGCGATACCTTCTGGTCTGTCCCTCCATTCTTTTCCTGCGGTGAAGCTCGGGGTGGGCGGGAAAGTGCGAGCACGCCACTTTCGACAAGTTCATCTACCGTCTGCAGGCCGGTGACCAACGTCATTCCAGCTCGCTGCTCTGCGAACCAGCTGTCAATTGCGGCGGCAATCTGCGAAAGATGGTGGGGAGCATCGCCATCGCGGGTATCTAACGCAATGCCCGCTTCAACGTGAAGCGCTAATCCGGATGCGGTGAGGTTGGCTGATCCGACGAATGCCGCTTGGGAACCGTCAGGTCGTTTGATGTGGTAAGTCTTGGGGTGGAAAAATGCACCACCAAAGCTCACGATACCCAAATGAGCGCCATCACGCGGAATCCCCAATGCATCAACAAGGCCAATCACATCGTCTTTCAACGTGCAGGCATCGTTCGAACCAATTAAGACATTGGTCGGTTGATTATTTTGCTTGCATTTTTCCAATGCAGGAATGAGCAACCCGATGCCATCAAGTGAGAAAAACCCGGTCTGCAAGCGAAGTTCTGCAACGTCTCCGTTGAGAATGCCGTCGAGCCAACTAGCAAGTGCATGAGCCGGGTCCCGACTCCCTGAATCAAGATATTTCAAGCGCTATCTCCCTGACCGTTCGATTCAAAGACGAAGGCCACCAAGCAAACGCAGGGGCTCTGCTTGACGGCATCAGTCTTGCCAATTTTGCGTATGATTGTACATTGCTGCTAAAGTTGGAACAATGCCGCCAGCAAGTTGCGTACGCTAGGATGAAATTGTGAGCGATGAAATACTGACCTTGGATGAGGTTGCGAGCTTCCTTAAGGTGGGAAAACGTACGGTGTACAGGCTCGCCGCCGCCGGGGAAATACCAGCTTTCAAGCTTGGTGGAAGTTGGCGCTTTCGGCGCTCTGAGCTTGAGGCTTGGATTACTAAAAAAATGGCTGGCGCTGAATCTGGCAAATCGTAGATATCTATGTCAACACATCGCGATCTCCTTTCCGCCCCCAATTTTTCGCTACCGATATGCCTCACCGGTCTGCGGGTTAGGTCCGACATCTCCCAAAATCGTAGGCAGCAAGAGGCATCTGTCCTCTTCTCTGAGGACAAAACATGAACGCAAAAATAGATGCTATTGGAGTGCAGGCAAGTTGGTTTGTCGGTGCGAGCTATGGCGGAACTGATGACCAGATGCCGCGCTTTCTTGCCGACGGGATTTGGGAGAACGGATACGAGGACAAGCACCTCGATGTTGTGCGATCAATGCGGCCGGGCGACCGAATCGCCATCAAGTCGTCGTACACACGTAAGCACGGGCTGCCCTTCGATAGCCGCGGCCAAGCGGTCTCGGTCATGGCCATCAAGGCTGTCGGCATCATTACCGAGAACCTGAATGATGGCAAACGGGTGAAGGTTGACTGGACAAAGGTCGAGCCGGTTCGGGAGTGGTACTTCTACACTCACCGTGGAACAGTCTGGCGCGTTTTACCCGGCGATTGGACGACCGATGGCTTGATTGCTTTCACCTTCGATGGCAAGCCACAAGACATCGACCGCTTCCGGAACGCGCCTTACTGGAAGGAACGATTCGGTTCGGCAGCACCGGATAAGCGCCGCTTCGGATGGACGAAATTCTACGAGGCCATTGCCGAAAAGTTGCTCACTTACCGAAACAATAGAGCTGCGCTTGTAGACGGCCTGAAGGATATATCGGCGCGCGTCGAAGGTATTGGACACTTGCAGGACCAGTACGCGGACGACACCAAAGGCTTCGTCAAGGACATCTGTCCATTCACGACGATGGGGCTGTTCAATCGCGGCTTGACTGATGCCAACCGGAAGATCATTGCAACTGAGCTTGGGAAATTCCTCGGGGTTGAAGAGTCTGCGCCAAACACTTTTGATGGCGTTCCGCTGTTAAATCTTCAGAATTCATGGTTCTTCCCTTTCGAGAAGAGCCGTGATCCAGATCACATCGATGCATTGTGGGACGTCTTCGCAGCAGCGATCAAATTCGCCGATTCGGATGATGATGAGGCTCGCGATCAGTTTGCAAAGGCGTTCGACAAAGCAAATGGCCGTTTGTTTGTTGCATGGAACCTGACGTTTGGCTTGTACTGGATAAGGCCCTGGTCGTTTTTAAGCCTAGACCACAACTCGCAGGTCTACGTCAGCAAGAAGCTAGGTGTACCGATTGGCTTTCACGGCCCGAAAAAGCGCTGTAACTCGGCCGATTATCTTGCGGTGATGGACGCGCTGGAGCCACGCTTCCAGGAAGCATCCTATCCGGTTCATTCATACCCTGAGCTGTCACTTGAAGCGTGGGTATACAAGGACCCCACCGGGGAGACGACAACTACAGATGTAGTTGCAGTTGCAGTTGCCGACGATGCTGATGAAGTTGAACAGGAAGCCGTTCGAGCTGCTGCGCCTATCGTTCCGTACTCCGTCGATGACATCCTCAAAGATGGATGCTTCCTTGTGCGAGCTGAAATCGATCTTCTGCTGGATCGCCTACGAACCAAGAAGAACCTGATCCTTCAAGGGCCTCCGGGCACGGGCAAGACATGGCTGGCGAAGCGACTGGCGTTCGCGCTAATGGGGCAGAAGGACGACAGCAAAGTCCGAGCGGTTCAGTTCCATCCCAACCTCTCCTACGAGGACTTCGTCCGAGGCTGGCGCCCGACTGGTGATGGCAAGTTGTCGCTGGCAGACGGGGTATTCATGGAAGCGATCAAGGCTGCGAGCAAAGAGCCGTCATCGAAGTTTGTCGTGGTGATTGAGGAGATCAACCGTGGTAACCCAGCGCAGATCTTCGGCGAACTGTTGACGCTGCTGGAGGCAGGGAAGCGCACGCCCAACGAAGCATTGGAGCTCTGCTATCCCGATGCAGATGGTAAGCGCCGTCCGGTTCACATTCCCGAAAATCTCTACGTGGTCGGCACCATGAACATCGCCGACCGATCGCTGGCGCTGGTCGATTTGGCGCTTCGTCGCCGTTTCGCTTTTGTTGGCTTGGAGCCGAGGTTGGGGCCCGTGTGGCGAGATTGGGTGGTCAAGGAGTGTGCTGTTGATCCAGCCCTGGTGGTGGATATCGAGCGCCGAATCGCCGAGCTAAATGACCAGATTGCTGCGGATGCACGTCTTGGCAAGCAGTTCCGGATTGGTCACAGCTATGTTACACCTGCGCATCGACTGGAAGCGGGAGATACGAAGAAGTGGTTCCAGCAGGTCGTTGAGACGGAGATCGGCCCACTGCTGGACGAGTATTGGTTCGACGCGCCCGACGAAGCAAAAAAGACAATTGCAAGGTTGACGCAGGGTTTGTGATGAGCACCGTCGCAGAACAGGTGGACAATACGTCCTCGAGCGCAGGGGGAGCCATCGGACGCATTCCGGTGCGCAACCTTTGGCTGCTGATGCTCTATGCCTCGGACCTGTTTCGCACACGTGGCATCGGCAATGTCGGTCTGGAAGACAGCCCGGACGACCTGCCGGACCTGGTCGCCGAAATTCTTGCCCATGCGGTTGATGTGCGACAACGTCGCCGCTTAAGTCTCGGCTATCGGTCTCGTGACGCGGTGATCAATCGTGTGCGTGGCCGGATCGATGTATTGACTACCGAACGCCATCAGTTACTGGACAGGGGCTTGGTGGCCTGCCGGTTCGACGAACTCACCATCGATACCCTGCGTAATCGTTTTGTCCGTGCAGCCTTGGAATCCGTCTCCAGGATAGTTCGGAGGAAGGACATTGCCCATCGGTGTCGCTCACTTGCCAGTGGTATGAAAACGATGGGTGTATCCGGCGATGCACCAACGCGAGCACAAATGAGCACCGATCGTTTTGGCCGTAACGATGCGGATGACCGGTTCATGGTGGCAGCCGCGAAGCTGGCTTTCGATCTGGCGCTTCCAACGGAGGTATCGGGCGCGAATGTGCTCTCGTTGCCAGACCGTGAAGTGACATGGGTACGTCGATTGTTCGAGCGAGCGGTGGGCGGGTTTTACGACGTGGTATTGAGCCCACAAGGATGGCGGGTGGTGTGCGGCGGCACGATGGGATGGCAGATTGAGCAGAAGACAGATGGGATCGAAAAGATCCTACCGACGATGAGAACCGACGTCGTGCTCGACCATTCGTCAACCGGACGGCGGATAGTCATCGACACCAAGTTCACATCGATCGTTACGACCGGCTGGTACCGTGAGGAAACCCTGCGCAGCGGCTACGTGTACCAGATCTACGCTTACCTGCGTTCGCAGGTCGGGCGCGGTGATACGCTTGCCAATTGCGCCAGCGGATTGTTGCTGCATCCGGCAATCGGCCAAACGGTCGACGAGACGGCGGTGATCCAGGGGCACCACATTCGATTCGCCACCGTGGATCTGACGGCGTCGCCTGTGGACATTCGATCGCAACTGCTGCGACTCAGCGAGCCGATCCAGCCAGTGACGACAAGCCCGTGAAAAGCATGAGCCGAATTGACATCGACTCTTGGGCAAACATCAGCAGGGAAGGCTGGAGTGCCATCCTTCTTGGCAACGGCGCCAGCATCGCCATCCATAAAGAGTTCGCATACCCGACACTCCATGGCGTTGCAGATGCAAAAGGACTGCTCGCCACCACTGCGCCAATTTTCGCCAGACTCGGGACAACCGACTTTGAGCATGTTCTGCTCGCATGCTGGTATGCCGAGCACGTCAACCTGGCCTTGGGAACTCCGTCGGCCGACATCACTGCAGCCTATGCGGAAGTGCGCACAGCATTGATCGAAGCTGTGCACAGCGTGCATCCGGTGCATGCCGATGTCGCCGCCGACCTACAACGGGTCGGTGCGTTTGCAAGCGCGTTCCCCACCGTCGTCAGCCTGAACTACGACCTCACTCTGTACTGGGCCATGCTGCTATTCAACGCTGCGAACGGCAGCTGGTTCAAAGATGCCTTCCATCACGGTGAGTTCCAGACGGATTGGGGGTATTTGCGCAGGCCACTTCCCCCCGCTACGGGCGCCACTTTGGTGTTTTATCCTCACGGCAGCCTGTCGGTGGCGCGCGACTACATTGGCGATGAAACAAAGATCGCTGTCGCTGCAGGTGATTTACTTGACACTATTACGCGGAGATGGTCGTCCGGACACTATGTGCCGGTTTTTGTTAGCGAGGGCACGAGTAAGGAGAAGGTCGCTGCCATTCGCCGGAGTCACTACCTGACAAACGTGTACGAGGAGGTCCTGCCCTCGCTCGAGGAGAGCCTAGTCGTCTATGGCTGGAGCTTTGACGAACGAGACCAACATGTGCTGGATGCCATCGCGGCGAATTCACCGAAGCGAATGGCTGTCTCCGTGTTCACGGGCCAGCCAGATGGAGATCAGCAAGCATTCTGTCATCAGGTGCTGAAGGCCGTCGGTCGGTCTTTGGCTGGCACCACTGTGACGTTTTTTGATTCGCAGAGCCCTGGGTGCTGGAACAATCCATGATGAGGAAGGAGCGGGTCTACTGCAATTCTTCGGGTCTAGATGCCTGTCTTCGCCCCGGCGATCAGGAAGGTGATCTCTGCCTCTCGTCGGGCAACGAGGCCTGGAAGTATCTTGCCGCCGCCGTACACCCATCGACGTAGTTCCTGTCCAGCCGCAAGCCAGTCCCGCTGGTTCAGCCGTCGCCGCAGCGTCGAGGTCTGCAACCGCCCCACGCCAAGATTGAACGTAAAGTCCACGATAGCCGAAACTCGCCCCTCGGGCTCGGTGGCTAGCACCGGGCAGTAGCGCAGCGTCGCCGCCAGTGCCGTCTGTACATCGCGCGCCAGATAGACCTCGGCTTCGGCCTCTGTGATCGGCTGGTGTTTCGGATCGCAGAGATGACCGTACCCAATCGTCCAATAACCTGCAGGACAGACGTAGGGGATGGCGGTTATTTCAGTGCTGCGCTTCACCTTGCGTTCGAATCCCTCGAAGCGCTTTGCCAAATCGATCGCTTGATGCGGAACATCGATCACGACCGCACCCGGTCAAACACCCGCCCAAGGAACCAGAAATTGAGCACCCCGGCCCACAGGGCCTGGTCGGCCTCCGTCCACGCATGCAGAATCGCCGCCCCCCAACCAGCGCCAGCAGTGACGGCAGCCACGAACGCCGCCGTCTTGGCCGCGCAGTACAGCGCCATGAACCAGTAGGTGATCACGGGCCGCACGCTGGAGGACAGCGCATCAGCCCATGCTACGCCAGTTTTCTCACCCTGGCCGCGCACCGCATCGCGCAGTGCTTCGATAGCCCCGGTATTCCAGGCTGCGTCAGCACTGGCACCGATTTCACCCATGCGCTGAGCACCACGCAACTTCTCGAACTCCAGCGCTTTATCCTGCATGGACAGTTCGTGACTGCGCTCGCCATTGCGGTCCAGCCATTTGAGGATTTCCGGTGCGAGGCGAAACGCACCACCCAGTAAGCCGCCAAGCAAGGTCTCGATCATTGCGCACCTCCGAACAGTTTGAGTTTTACGAATGCGCCAGCGAGCAGCGCCATCACCAAGCCCGTGACCAGCATCTTCACCATGGTCAGGCCGGCGGTTTTCTTGGCTTCGGTGAAGGCGTCCAGTAGTCCGCGCAACTCATGGATATCGCGGGCGGCATCCGGTCCATCGAGGCCGACTTCCGACAGTGCATGCCGGGCACCACGCTCGGCAGCGCGCTCCAGGATTTCCTCGAATTCTTCCTGCGGCAGCGTCACCATCTTGCGCCGCTCAATTTGTGCTTCGGCCATTTTTCAGTCCTCCAGAAATGCAAAACCCGCCTCGAGGGCGGGTTCAGTGGTTGCAAAGTTTTCAGTTCAGATCGCGACGCCAGTACTCCATCCGGCAACCTTGTAGGCGGACAGAACCGCCTCGTCCTCGATAAAGCAGAGCCAGCCCACTTTGGGGACGTAGTATTCCCAGGCACTCGCCACGCGGACGGCGATCTGGTTGGTCTTGCCGACCCAGACGCCAGTGGCGGCGGCCGGGACGATGTAACGATCGCCATCGACTGGGCTCGCGGGCGGCGTGGTCAGATCACGATCTTTGACCGAGAGTCCGACCAGCGCGCCAAGCCGTTTTAGGTTGGCGTCCATGCTGGTGTTCCAGCCCGACTCGCCCAACGTCCAGCCGTAGTTGAGTCCAAGATTGGGATCAGTGCTTGCCATTACGTGCCTCCATAGTATTTGCCAAAGTTCAGCCCGTAGCCTGCGCGGTCGACGCTGCGGGTCTGCTTCTGCCAACTGGTGTAGCCGGCGCGCACGGCTTCGATTTCAATCTTGAACTTGCCGTTGATGCGGCCCAGCCCGCTATCGGTCGCCTCGTCCGTGGTGAGATACGTCCAGGCTGTCGTAGAGAGGCCCGTGACGGTTTTTTGCAACCCATTGTTCTCGTTGTAAACGCGTACCGTGTAAGTGGTGCCGGCTTCGGGGCCGATGTTGGCTTCCGTTTGCGTGACCAGATAAACCGTCTGCTGCATGCGGTCGCGGTGAGACCACGTCAAAGCAATCTGGCCAAGAATCACTGTGGGCCACATTGCGTTGTTCACTTTGACGTTGCCCGGCGGATAGGGACGGATCATTCGTCCAGCAAAGGTGTAGCTATCTGCCGTCGCCGCCGATTCCGTTAGCCGCCCAAGACCAGTTGCAGTGAGCATCTTGACCTGCAGGGTTTCGCCGGAGAGGTATTGCTCAGTAATCAGCGCCTCCAGCGCATCAGCGAACCAGATGCGCGCTGCGGCCAGGTGCGGCACCGGCACGGTATCGAGTACGCCACGATCCACCGTCACCGTGCCGGCCACGAAATTGATCGCCTTGACCGCCACGATCTCGTTGTCGAGATACGCATAGGTGTCGATTTTCACCACGTCCAGGTCTTGGCCGTTGCCGATGGTCAGTACCGTTGCCTGCTCGTCGATGGCATTAGTGACTGTTGCGTTGGGCGTAAAGCCCATCGCCTCCACCTCGGCGTAGGCGGCACTACCCTGGCGGGTCATCAGTTTGACGTTGAGCGAATCGCCAGAGGGGCGACTGGCGCAGGCGATCAGTAAACCACCTTGTGGATCCAGTTCGTCTCTGGCGGTCTGAGATTCGCCGACCACTCGTTTGACGACCGTCCACCACGGCGCTTCGCTCAGCCGTCGATACGGAACGGGGGCTGGCGAAGTCAGCGGTGAAACCCATGACGTCGGTGTCGGGGAAACATAAGAGGCCGACGGCAGCCCAAAAATATCCTCTACGCACTCAATGCGCACCCGGCCATCTGTGAGCGTACCGTAGGACACACGCACCACGCGCATCACCAATTGCGCGATGCCCAACTCGGGCCAGGTGAACTTGAACACTTCGCCGATGTTGAGGTTGGAGGCCTGACGATTGGCGATTAGCGTGGCTTTGGCGAGCGGCACCGAGAGTTGCTTGAGATCGCCCAGCGCGACCCGCGAAGCCAGACTGCCATTACTGACACCTGGGTAGTCGACCGTAACCGACGACACCACGCCGCCGGCAAGTTCCAGTGCGGCCAGATCATGCACCGTGATGGCCCCATCCTTGTCGGTGGATCGGTCGCGGTAACGCACCGTGACCTGATTGACCAGTTCCGATTCAGCCGGCCGCGAAAAACTCTCCAGTTCCAGAATGTTCGATGCATCGAGCACCAATAAGCTGGAAACGGTGTAGTCCGCCCGCGCCAGTTTCAGAACGAACTTGCCAGTACGGGGATGCACGTAGAGCGTGCCATCGATATGGCGCAGCACCTCGGCGATGAATTCCTCCAAGGGTTGTTCGCGATCCCACAAGATCGACAAGCCATATTGTTCCGAGGCCAGCGTGTTGGCCGCCGCCTGGAAACTGGGCGCATCGATCTCGCTCGCCGCGTAGCCCAAGCCCCACGTGGCGTTGTTCAGGCACTCGTAAATAATATGCGCCGGGTTGGCGTCCCCATTGATATAGCCACTCCCCAGTGCTGCCGGGGCGGGAATGCGCCGCGCTTCGACGCTCCACGGTTTGACGTAGGGATTCATGGCCGACAGCAAGCATTGCTGGGCAATGAGCGACACCACGCCACGAAAGGCGGGAATCACGGCTCCAAGTTTCTGCTGCAGGTAGCCGGAAACCGTTTCGGTCGCGCCCCCCATCTTGACCTCGACGTAGCCTTGGACGCCGCCCTCGCGCGATTCCCCGCCGAAGAGTTCAGGTGCGTTGATGTAAATCGTCTGTGAGGACGTGATGCTGCCACTCCAGGCCGTGCGCTCGCCGACGATGATCCGCGTCACCGCATCCACCGGCCCGTGGCATAGCGCCAGATGGAGTCCGGCGTAATAGCGATGGCCGACGACATAGGTGGATGACCCGCCACCACGCTTACCACCGCCGCCCATTTACGCGGCCTCCTGTTGCTGCGCGCGCTGCTGCTCAATCGCATCTGCCAGCCGGCTGGCCATTGCATCGCCCGTGGCGCGCAACCAGTCGGTCGTCACACCTTGCTGCCGAAAGTCATCGAAAGTAACGCCTTCACGCGGGAACCACTTGCGAAGACCTGCATTGCAGTAACCGAAGGCTTTGGCATCGTCATGCGTCACGATCATTTCTTGCCTCCGCTACCCGACGATTGGCGAATCTCGGTGGTTTTGACGTCGCCATACCAGACCACGTTGGGCTGGTTGATGACACGCGTTCCGAATAACACCGGAATGGCTTTGCCGGATTCAGCGACCGGCACATCGAGATGGCCAGGCATCGCGGCCGCCGGTTTCGGCGGCTTGGGCGTAAGCAGCATGCCGATGACCGTCGTGATGACCCAGATCGCAATCTGTACCCACATGATTTAGTCCTCAGACAATCGAGTCACCCGCGAACGGGTTTTTGACGGGGATCCACGGAAACCCGCCGAAATTGAGACTGTTGCCAAACTTGCTCTGGCAGGTGGAGAACGTCCGATCACAGCCGGCAAAGGCTTCGAAGGGCACACCCAATGCGAGCCCCGGCAGCACAGCGGAGAGCGTGATGGTGTCTCCGGAGTGGTTGGTGATCATGCGCGGTACACCAGCGACGCGGAGATAGCCCCCGGTCAACCATGCAGACGCCTGCGAGAGAAATGCGCTGGAGGTGACGCTCAAGCCGGAAAGCGCACTTACCGTGCCGACCACCTTGTACGCCTGGTTGTTCATGCCGCAACCCGGATCGAAAAGCGCATGGCGGCAGCCGGTCTGGTAGTGAGCGCGCAAGCCCGGCCGCTTCAGCGCCGTGAAGATCGACTCGCAGCGGATCTTCGCGGTACTGCCGCTGAACACCACGGAGGCCACGCGCCCCTTCCACCAGGTGATGTACTCCGAGTCACCGAGATGGTTGCGAAACAGCGTGATCGACACCACGCCATTGGGCCGCGCCGCTGCGAAAAGTTGTGCCACGGCAAAATCACGGGCGCACTCAAGGTCGATCCCGTTGCGGGCAAACTCTGGCGACTGCTCGACGGCAGAGCGCCGAATCACGGCGGGGACATAACTCTCAACCTGATACGTGATCGCTTCCCGGCCACTGGTCACTGTCCACACTTGTTGTCCAAGGACGAAGCGATAGAGTTCAACCGGCTGACCGGCGGCCGCCGAGATTTCCTGAGTGTTGTAGGTCATGAAGGTTTCCGGTCAGGATTTCACGGAGAGCATCGGCAACGAGACTTCCGCGACACTGTCGGTTTGCCAGTTGATCTCGATCTGATCGGCATCGAGCCGGGTCTTTTCCAGAAAATAGATCGCGAGCCAGTCCTCGGGATTGGCGTCGAAGCCAAAGGGCTGATTGATCGTCATCACTTCTTCATCACCGATTGTTCCAGCTCCGAAACTCGAGATCGTGCGGAAATACCAAGTACCGTTCTTGTGCAGAAAGGCGGCTTCGGTGCGCCCCGGCATCGGGTTGAAGTACAGGGCGTAGCCGCGCGAGGCGACCGTCATCACGGTCTGGTTCGAGAGAATTTTCTTGACCGGAACGATGGAGGCTTCCCAGGTCGGATGCCAGAACGCGGTCAAACGGCCCTGGCGGGCGGCAAGCCACGCCTTGAAGGCAGCGACTTCGGTGCGGTTCTTGAACAGGTAGTCGAAGGAACGGCGCACGAAGGGGCGTGCGGCATGGTCATCCACTGCCGTGATACCGGTGTCGAAATCCAGGACTTCGGCCAGCCGCTGATAATCACTCTCCACGTCACGCACCCGGTTCGGGCGTGTGATCCAGACTGGGGTCGAGTTGAAGGTCGTGATCGAGTCCTGCTTGGTAATCGCCGTGGTGCCAGCGATATCGAACACCAGTCGGGCGGTTGCGATGGCGTCCGTCACCCGCGAAACCGCCTGGGTTATGCGCAGCCGAGCCGTGCGTGCCGGCGTCACAAACGCGCCTGCCGGCCAGGGTTGTAGCAAAGGCTGCTTCAAGGTCACGGCATTACTGGCGATCGATAGTACTTCGGCCGCTTCGGTGTTGCGGCTGTCCGTACCGATCACCAGGAGTCCGTCGGCCTCGTATTCGAGATTGGTGGTAGTCAGCGGTATCACCGTACTGCCTGCTGCGATGGCTGTCGTCAGCACTCCCTTGTCGGGCCAAATCGGGAGGGCATAGACCCGCGATTGCCAGGCCGACAGCAGCACGTCGAGAAGCGCTGCATCCGCACTACCTACAAGGATTGAGAACTCCAAGGACCGGCGCGGCTTAGCGCGCAAACCGACCCGCTGCTCGGTACCGTCGCGCGCAGTGAGGACATCAGTCGCCCACATCAAGCGCTCCAGCCAGCCGTTTGCCCAGTTTGGTTTGAGCCCAAACACCACGACGCGCCGACCAGAGATCGACAGCGTCGGCGCTTCGTCCGGAAACTGGAAAGTGAAATCCGCTTCGATTACCGGCGGTCCGTCGAGGCTCACCGATACATTGTGCAGGCGCGATTCCAGCATGCCGTAGGTCGTTGGCGGATTGGCCGGGGCCGCAAGCGTAATGCCGCCATCGTTTTCCCCGACAACCGCCGACAAGGTCTTGGGGGCGAAGTGGGCGTTCCACACTTCGACCTGGCGCATTTGCGTCGACAGCAGATTGCCCAGTGCGATCTTTGCCGGCAGCAGGTGGACATGGTGATACCAGTCCTGCTCGAACTGGCGAACGATCGTTCCCGAAAAGCCAATCACGATCTCGGCAACCGGCAGGTTGTTGGCCATCGCCCCCGCATTGGGCGGGTTACTTGCCAATGCGCCCGGAAATGGCAACGTCAAGGATGCTGGCAAGAACTTGTAAGCAGCGCCATAGGCGGGATCAGACGGCAATCCGGAGGGCAGGATGGCTCCAGCGTAAGTCGTCATTTCAGGAAACCGTAGCCGCCGTAACTCATACTGAAAACCATCCAGTCGCTACCGCCGAGCGTGACGATGTCTTTGTTCACGTACTGCCCATTCATGCGCAGCAAGCGCACGCCGGGGGCATAACCCATCATCGAGCAAAAATAACTGGGGGTCGGACGACCAACTTCTATCGTAGCCGGATAGAGTGGCGTCACGCCGTTAAAAGCAATGGGCGAATAACCATCCAACTGGCGCGTGGTCGCCGAATAGAACGCTTTAACGGTTTCCTCACCAGAAGAGTAGTAGCTCCCCGATTTCCACTTGTTGGTGTTGCCGTCGATGTCGGCCCGCACATTGGTGCTGTAGGTGTCCGACAGGAAGGCGCCACCGGTAAATGTGCAGGCCTTGGTGATCGTCCCAAAGATGAGGGGCCCATAAGTCGTACTGGCCGTCTGCACGATGCAGTAACACCATCCGTCGCCGCCAAAAAGGAAATACTCGGCGCTGCCTGACATCTGCGACACGGAGAACGAACCCGAGGCGACGATTTGCGAACTGTAGGCCAGCCCACTATTAAAACTCGTCGATCCGTACCAGGCGATGTAACTCGCGTAGGAATGCAGGTTGACGAACTGGCCACTGGCAGCGTGCTGTAGGTGCAGACGGAAGTAGCCCGCGTCCGCTTGATACAACAACTGTGAATAGCCGCAGGACCCGATGGCAAAGAGGCGGATCTTGTCGAGGAGGTCGTTCGGCGACGTGGTAACGCCGGATTGAAATGCCATCGCTTACCTCACGCGAGCTTTAAGGCCCAGTAGTCGCTGTAGCCGGTACGGAACACGTCCTGCACCACCAGATGATCGACGCCGCCGACGCTGATGATGTTCTCGGCCGCATTGTTGAATCCAGGCACCGCATAGCAGCCATCCATTTCGCCAAGTCCATTCAGAATGAATGGCAACAGCGGGTAGGAGCCATCCGGGCATTCGCGCGTGTTGTTGCCCCAACTGCTCGGCCACATCGGCGGCACACCCGTCCATACGCCGGTCGGCGCGTAGAACGCCCCCGAGTAGCCCTGTGACTTGGGCAGATGATTTCGGTAGGTGTAGCTGTTGCTCCAGCGCGTCGACCCGTTGTAGGTTCCACCCACCAGCAGTGGATACGGATACTGCCCCGGCGTGGCATAAGGCAGGAACAACCCCATGTGCATCATTTCGTAATAGGTGCCGGTCTTGGCGACCATGACGATGCGTCGGCCATTGGCCACGATCCAATACGGCATGGCCGATGCCATGAGCAGCGCGTAGAACGTCCCGCTCGGGTTGTACTGGCCATCGAAGGTCTGCGCCGGATTCCAGCCGACGAAGCCGCGCAGTTTCCAGTTGCCGTAGTCCGCACCAGCCTCGGACAGAATGCCGACGTTGATCTGATCGGTGCCGGCAAGACCGGGCCCACGTAACACCAATTCTGCCGGGGGACCAGGCACCCAGCGCAGCACCGACCAGCGCTCGCCGGCAGGCAGCATGTCCTGCGTGAGGAACTGTTTGAGGCGATTCAGTAGATCGAGATAGTCGGTGGCGGTGCCGCTGGTAAAGGCCATGGCTTACCTCAGCAATTCGCGCACGGCAGAGCCGTTGCGAGAGAGAACATTGAGAATGGTTTTTTCTCCGGCGGCGGAATTGAGATAGTCGGCCGCCATGCCGGGATCAATGACGTTGACGATGCGCACTGATTGCGACGGTGCAGCTGCGGGCGCAGGCGATACCGCCGGCACTAAACCACCGTCGGCAAAGGCCAGTCGCTGCCCACTCCAACGCGGCATGAACAAGCCACCGTTCAAGGCGTGCAGGAACTCGATGCCGACGCGGCGCACGGCATCCGCCCGCAGCACATATTCACCAGCAGAGAGCCGAGCCGGGATGGAGTCACTGGTTCCGGTTCCCGGGCCAGTGACATAACCACCCGAAGCGAAACCTGCAGATTGAAAGAGGCCGGAGATCAAGCCCCCCAATCCACCACTACCGCCCTTGGTCATGCTGCCAAAGAGTCCCTCGGCGATCTTTTGCGCCGCGATGCGATTGATGGCCGAGAGCACGGATCGAGCAAAATCCCCAAACGCGTCGGAGGCCGATTTCGCGCCTGATCCGATCTGTTCGAACATCGTCGTGAAGGCGTTCTCCACATCGCCGTTGATGCGCGTGGCCACGTCATCCGCCACAGTCTTGAGGCCCGCCACTTCCACCTTAAGCCGGGCCACCCGGTTGATGGCTTCCTCCGATCCGGTAGCAGTGGCGAGTGCCTGCATTTTCGGGATCATCCCGTCCACTTCGGTGGCCGTCTGCTGATGCAAGGCCAGCACTTCGCGCCGCATCTGCGCCTCGGTAATCATCCCGGCATCTTTCTGCACCTGGAGTTCCCGTTCGCGGATGCTCATACGGTCGGTGACGTTCTGATACTGGCGTTCGAGTTTCGCCAGTTCCGCCATGTCCGCTTCAACGTTGATCAGGCGGGCGACATCGGCAGTGCCGGTGGTGTCGCCCATCCGTTGCAGTTTTTCAATCAGGGGCTGGTATTCGCGCTCGAGCCGGGTGCGGGTGACGTCGCCGCCGGCCCCGCCACGAATTTCGGCCATGCGGTCACGCACGCGGGCCAATTCGTCTGCCAGTTCCTTCTCGGCCTTGGCGGCGGCATGCGCGTTGATAATCTCGACTTCGCCGCGCTTCATGTTGAGCACGATGATCTCGCCTTCGAGCTTCTTCACCTCGGCCTTGGCGCGCAAGCGCTGCGCTTCATCCTTGCCGCCGACCGCCACCGTCGATTGCGCCCTCAGTTCCTGCTGCTTGGCGGCAAGCTCCTGGTCGATGGCTTGCTGCTCAATTTGTGTCTTGCGTGCGTAGTAGTCGCGCACGGACACCAGGCGGTCGTCGAGGGAACGGTCCAGTGCTGTTTTTTGCAGATCGAGACCTTCCTTCAGCACTTTGAATTCGGACTCGGCTTGCGCCTTGACCACGGCGAATTGTGCACCGGTCGTGTCCTTTTCGGTTCCGCCTGTGGCTTTCTTTTCGCACTTTCCATTCACCCATTGCCCTCCCGACACCACGCAGGCGATCCGCTGCATGTCCTCGGTCGGCTTGCCCGTCGGGGTCTTTTCTTCGGGGCGCTTCGGACTGGTCAGGTCGTCCAATCGCTTCTTGGCCCCCGCCAGTTCCTGCTCCCACTGGGCGAGATTCTTGCGCAGGGTCGCCATCGCACCCTCGTTGAACTTGACGTCAAAAGGCATAAACGGCACTGGGGCCTTGCCGGAGTCGACCTTCGTGCGCGTCGAATCGACCAGTTCCTGAATCCGCGCAATTTCGTCGCGGGCACGCTTGATCTCGGTACCGTTGAAGATCAGATTGCCGACTCCACCCAGACCGACCCACAAGGCCTTCAGCGTTCCTGCCTCGTTAGCGGCCTCGCGCATGGCGTTGGTGATGTTGGTCAGTTCCGGCAGGAAATCGCGGGCCAAAGCGATGCCAAGCGAAGAGCTTGAAGCCTTGAGCGCCGTGAGGTTGTCGTTGAACGCCTCAGCGGAGCGTGCCGTCTCTGTGGTGAGCTTGAGGCCTAGCCGCTCGGCCTCGGCGGTCAGTTGATTGATGCCAGCCGCCCCCTGATTCAGGAACGGGATCATGTCCATGCCGCTCTTGCCGAACAGCTTTACGGCGAGCGCCGTTTTGACCGCGCCATCCTCCAGGTTGGCGAAGACATCGGCCATCTGAAGCAGCACGGCTTCGGTGGACTTCATGCTGCCATCGGCGTTCTTGACGGAAATTCCCAGGGCATCGAACACCTGCGCCCCGTCGCCGATGCCTGTATTGGCCTCGGCGATGTTCTGTGACAGCCCCTTGATCCCTTTCTGCAAAGTCTCCAGGCTCACATCCGATAGCTGCGCGGCGAAGCGCAAGGTCGATAAGGCCTCGACCGAGATGCCAATCTTCTGCGACAACTTGTTCAGCTGATCGGCCGCATCGATGGCGTTCTTGATCATGGCAGCGAAGCCGGCCACAGACAGCGAAACGCCCAGGCCCGCCAGGAGTCCTTTGACCCGGTTCGATTCATTCCCAAGCTTGGCGAGATTGCCGCGAATCGAGTCGAAGGCCGAGCGGGTCTGGTCGACGGCGGTAATCAGCAGTTGGGCACGATCCTGAGTCACGACGGGTTCATCTCTCTCAAATCTTGTTCAGTTGCTTCTCAATGGCACGGGCCAGGACGGGCAACTGGCCGCGCACCGTGCCTTCCAGATCGAAGCGACGCTTCATGGTTATGTTCGGTACCAGCACGGCAATGGGAATCTCCGTGCCGTGCTTGATCGACTTCGTGCCGGTGCGGCTCCGTTCCGCGCGCTTGAACCGGGTCAGGGCCGAGGCGTTCTCTCGGAGGTTTTCTGCCATCAGAATGGCTTGGCCGTTTTTACGGATGAAATACGCGTTGCCCGAGCGAATCAGCGTGTCGATGACCCGCTTGAAAGCTCGACGACCGATGCGGCGACCTTCCTCGGTCAATGGAATCAGCATTCGGCCAGAAAGGGTTCCGCCCCGGACATGGATACCCAGCCAGGGAATCTTCGAGCCGATGAGAACCGCCGGCAATTTGTCGGGGTTGCGGTCATGGACCCTGGCCCGCAACGAATTCACGAAGGCTGCTTTCTTCACCGTAAAATCCGACTTCATTTTGCTGCGCACGAGATCGGCCACCGACTTGCCGCCAGCCTGCATGCCCGTGGCCACAGCCTTGTGAATGGCGGCCTGCTTTTGTCGCGTCCAGGCCTCGAGCGTGGATTTGTCGAGCAGGCCGGAAGTGGTCAGGGAAATCTTAAGCATCAAGGCGCCTCATGAACTTCTTGATGGCATCACTGCTGCCCTGTGCCCCAACACTCACGACCGACAACAGATTCGCTAGTCGCCGCGACTCCTGCCGATCGATCGCGGCGATGAAGGCATCGACCTGCGCCAGGGTGTAATTCAGGATGCTGGCGTAGGCATGCCCGGCATCGATCAGGCGCTGGACTACATCGCTCCAGGGATCCTGGCTCTCAGGGTTTGGCTTACCCGCGTCGCAGCCTCGGTCAGGCTCGGCAGCACGCGCTGGATAAAAAAATCAGCATTCACCTCGAATACCGCTTCAGCCAAACGTACTGCGTCGTCGAGTGCCAGATTCGTCACCCACTCGGGCGGGCGACGACTGGCGATTGCGACCGCGTCGATTACCGCCTCACCATGCTCGGCCAGGAGCGCCAGCCAGTCGGGAGACGCCGACAGGCTGGCTGCCACTGGTTGCACGGCGCGAGCGAAGGCCGGCACATCGCCGACCTTGAGCGGCGTGAGATCGAGGCGTTCGCCGCCGATGACGAGCGTCACCGGCACCGGCGGCAGCGCAGCAAAAGTGTCGCCTCCCATCACAACAACACGATGCGGCCAAACTGACCCAGCGCACCGGCGGCCGCCTTGGTGAGATCTGCCAACACTTGACCCGACAATTCGAACTTCATTAATTCCGTGCCGATCACCGACAAGTCCTTGGTCGGATTGATGGCCACCCGATAGAGGTCGATCACGACTTCCTTGTTAGCGTCCGCCGTGTTCAGACCCTCGAAGCGCACCCAGCGCTCGGGCAGTGGCTGCGTGAACATCGCCGTGACGTTGGCCGCGCCGTAGCTGTAACTGGCGACGATGGCACCCGTGACGCCGGTGATGTCGTTAAACATAATCGAGCCGTGCTTGGCGTTGACCGTGTATTTTTCTGCCGCCACGGTCGCAGCCCCCGCCTTGATCACCACGGTGGAGACGTTTTGCTTGCCCAGCAGATAGAGCTTGCCGAGTTCGGCGGTGGCAATAACGGGCTCGTCGGTAACAGTGCCGGTGGTCACAACGGTGGTGGAACCGTAAAGCGCGAGTTCCAGATTCGACTGAATCAGTTCTTCCAGCGTGCAGGCAAACTCGCCCTTCTTGGTCTTGATGAGTTGCAGATCGGTTAGTCGCTGGCCGGATTGGGATTCCTGATGCTCCAGGGTTTCGACCGACAGCGAAACCTTGAGGTCGGGGACGTTACCGACGAAGGTGAGCCCTTGCGGATTACCGTTGATGTCACGCGAACCGATGAAGACGCGTCCTTGTCCAGAAAAATAGCTCATGAGGTGTTACTCCTTGTGTGAGGTGAGTGGAGAGACTGGGGTTGCTTCGTTGTGACGGGATCGTCGTGGCTCTGCTGCCGTGGCGGCCTGGCCAACGCCGTGCTCGATGAGCCAATTCGCCGTGCTGCCATCGACATCGATGACGGCACCTGCGCCATGCTCGACGCCGGCATGGGTGTGGATCTTGAGAAGTTCGATTTGCGGCATGGACTTATCCTTTCTGGGTGAGGTCGTGGGCAAATGTGCGGTAGGTGATGCGGTAGCGGGATGGCAGTGCCGCCACATCCATGTCGGCGTCGTCTTGCTGCCAGTCGGTGTCGGTTTCTTCCATCCCCAGCGCCAGGCCACCGAGGGTCACGTCGGCCAGCAACGCCGCGTGAGCGGCGGTCATCAGACGATCGGCCATGGGCTCGGGGATTTCCGTCGCCGTTCCAACCGCCAGCGCCACGATGCGAATCACGAGTTCTCGCTCCGTGCGATCGTTGACGCGACGCACTGCTTCGGAGTCGGGAAACACAAGCAGCGTGGGCAGTTGTGCCCGATCGGTCGGCACTGTGGGTTGGCGACGGATCGTCGCTCCCTGTGCCGAGGCAACGAGCGTGAGCCTCGCCACCACGGTTTGAATGATCTGTTCGCGGATGCTCTGCATCACAACCTCGACAAGGTCGCCACCGACTCGGAACCATCCCGGATCTGGCGCACTTCACGCACACGGTAGGATTGGCCTGCAATTTCCACTGCATCGCCCTGGCTCAGCGTCAGACGCTCGCTCGGGTACTCGATCTGGTAGTCACGCGAGAGCGCCAGGCCATCGAGTACGCTGTCATCCGGCGCACGAAACGCCGCCTGCACCGTGACAGCTGCTGCCCCCGTTCCCACCTTGACCGGGGTCAGCAGTCCGCAGCGCGCGGCAGCGTCGTACAGATCAGCGACGTTCATTGGCGTCAGGCCGCTGTGAGCTTCACCAGCACACCCGGGCGATGGCACATCGGCAGCGGATTAGCTTGGGTATGTAGATCGGTGCCACGATCGAACTTGCGGGGTTCCTGCTTGGCGTAGAGCGGCTGGCCCAGCGTATTCGCGGTTTCGTTGAAATCAGCCGGTGCGAAGTAAGTGCTGAAGGTATCGACGGTACCGATCGGGAAGCAATGCGCTTCACCCGACGCGATGAAGCGACGCGTTGCACCCGTGGCATCGGTGGCCTGGCCGCGATATTCCTCGAAGGTCACGCCACCGAAGGTGAACCCGGCGCGCATGTCGTTGATCAGCACGGCACCTTGCTGCCAGTATGTGTAGGCATCCTTGACCTTGGCGTGATCGGTCAGAGCATCGAAGAACTCAGGCGAGCACAGGCAGTGGATCCCCGTCATGAACTCGCCCTTGAGGTTGTCCTCAAGGTGGCGCAGGACATCGGCGCACTTCTTCTTGACGTTGGTGCCGGCGACGGCGAGTTCGAAATTGACCGTGGCCGGAGTGATGCCGAACTCGTCGTAAAGGTCGTAGATGACCGAGCCATCGGCATCCAGGATGACGCCCTTGAGCGCACCCATGCGCAGGTGCTCCAGGGTGATCGAATGCTTGTTGCGCATGGTCTCCAGATGACGCGCCATGACACCAGCCACGGACTCCATCTCGGTTTCCGAGCCGAAGGCACGGATGCCTTGGACCTCCTCGGGCAACACCACATCGTCGTGCGGGATGTGGGGAATGACGAAGGAGCGCACGGTGCGCTTGCCACGCGTACCGACTGTGCCGGGTGACCCCGGCGGCATCGAAGGTAACAGGTTGAGCACACCGTTTTGTTCTTCGACGATCACCTGCCGGGTACGCACGGGTTTGGCCGGAAACAGGTTGAGTGCTTCCATGCGACCGTAGCGGTTGGGAATGATATTGATGGCCGACGTGAGCGCCGCCATCGAGAAAGCCGGGGTGTTGAACACATTGTTCATGGTGATGAGTTCCTTAAGCGGATTGACGGATGAGGATGCCGCGCGCTTCGAGGGCGGCAATGGCGGCCGCTTTCTGCTCGGTGGTAATGCCGACAGGCCAGACCACAGCATTCGAGGCGACGATGGCGTGACGCGCGAGCAGCAAAGCGTCGTCGCGTTGGATTAGGGTGGCGTCGACCGCGCCCAGCAGAATGCCGGCGACGTCTTCGGTGCCATCAGTGGCGACCGGATCAAAGCGCTTCAGCTTGCCGGTGGCCGTGACGCGGCCAACGACCGCACCGAGTTCCAGGTTCTGCCCTGAGGCGACCGTGACCTGCTCGCGGGAGTAATTGAGGCGGCCTTCTTCGTACTTGAGGAGATCGCCGAGATTGACGGGTTCGCGTAGTGGCGTAAATTGGGCGTTCATGGATCAGTCCTTTCCAGTGAGTTTCTTGACGGCTTTCATGAGCAGGTTTTGCTCGGGAGAAGCCGCCTTGGTAGCGGCATCGGGATGGATCACCGAAGTGATCTCGGGGCTCTCGGCACGCGAGGCCAGCAAGACCCTTCGCACCTGAGATTCACTGGCACCTTCAGCGAGGAAGGTGGCAATGCGCTGTGGCTGACCAGCCAATTGGCAGAGTTCCGCGATCGCCAGAGCGTCGGCGCGGGCCGCTTGAGTCGCGGTTTTGATGGCATCGTCGACAACGTCATCAGTCGTCGCCGTGGTGGACGACTCGGCCGGGGATTCGGCAGGCGATTGCGTTGGGGGCAGTGTCGGTGCTTCGGGTGCAACGGGAACGTCGGGTGTTTCGAGCTTCATAGGAATCTCCTGTTGAGAGGGCGCGGAAACGGACAGGCTGTGGGCCGCCGCATTCCGCGAGCGACGTGCCGTGAGAAACGAACTCAAGTCAGTGAGAACGGTGTCGAAGCTGGCTTGCGCATCGGCGAGCCCTGCGGTCACAGCCTCGGGGCCGAAGTACAGCCCGGCTTGGGTGGAGCGAACGAAACGCGGTTCAAGGTTGCGCATCACGGCCACGTGATCGACGAAGATGCTGTAGAGCCGGTCCACCTCGGCCTGCAGTCGTACTGACGCCTCTTTGTCCAGCGGTTGGTGGGGCGAGAAATCGTTCTTCTGGTCGCCGGCGGTGATGGCCGTGTAGCGATAGCCCTCCTGGGCGTCACGCGCGGACTGATCGACGTGCATGGCAATAACGCCAATCGAGCCGACCCCGGCGGTCTGCGTCACATAGACCCGGGATGCCGCTGAGGCGATGGCGTAGGCCGCCGAGAATGCCGAGTCAGAAGCGATCGACCAGACGGGTTTCACGGCGTCGGCGGCACGCACTCGCCCGGCGAGTTCGAACACGCCACCGGCTTCGCCACCAGGGGAATCCACATCGAGCAGGATGCCGGTGACACTCGGGTCGGACAGAGCTGCGTCGAGCATCGCGCTGATCTCGCCATAGGACGTAAGTCCGGACGCTGCTTCCATGCCGAGCGAGCGACGAACCAGCGTGCCGTAGACCGGAATCACGGCAATACCGGGGGGCGGATCAGGCAGACCACGCGGGGGCGGAATTGGCAGCGCGGATTTCGGATCTGGCCAGCCGATGCGATCACCCAATACCGCCAGGATGATGTCGAGCTTGGAACGGGCGACAAGGAGCGGCGTCCCGTACAGACGGGACGCCAGGTGCGGTAGCTGCATTTCAGTTTCCTTGCGGTTGAGAATCAGGTGGCTGGACCACTGGTGCCGGCGTCGGCAATTCGTGACGCGGGTCGGAATCAAAGACCAGGCCGAAGGCATCCGCCCGGGCGTTGTCGGCAGCGATTTCGCGATCCACGTCCTCGGCGTCGTAGCCGTTGGCCGAGATGGCTTCCGAACGGGACATGAGGCCCGAGCGAATCGCCGCTTTCATGGCATCGGCCTCCTTCAATGGATCGACCCACTGCCAGCCTTGGGGAATCCATTTGACGGCCTGATACTCACGGCGCTTGGCAATCCCGCCACGGGCATAGCCTGTCAGCGTGAGTGCGCCTTCGAGAACGGCTTGGGCCATCCAGGCTTGCCAGATCGGACGGCACAGTTGATGGACGATCACGCCATGCTGCAAGGCTTCAACGCGGCGGCGAAACTCCAGCAGCCCGGCCCGGATCGAGGAGTAATTGACTTGAGTGAGATCCCCGGTCAGTTGCTCATAGGTAACGCCCATCGCTGCCGCCACTGCGCGAAACTGCATGCGCAGAAATTCCGAGTAAGAACCGCCGACATCCGCTGGCTGCGAGAACTTGATGTCTTCGCCCGGTTCCAGAATCTGCATGGTGCCGGGCTCGAGACCCGCGAGCGCCACACCGTTGGGGTCGGACAGGCCTTCGCCGAGCAGGTTGTCCTCGGGAGCGAGACGTGTCACAAAACCGGCGAACATCGCGGCGGTTTTTTTGCGCACCAGTTCGGCGTCGTCGTACTGGTCGAGTTCGTTCAGTTTGACGAGCGCACGCGCCAGCCACGGCTCGCCGCGAATCTGTCCCGGGCGCAGTGCCCGGAATAGGTGAATGATCTCGGCGGCATCGACACGCACAGTCGAGAGCCCGCCCGCATTGGGTCCCTGAGCGGACATCGGGGCCAACATGCCGTCCTCGGGATGCGAGCGGTAGAGGTGATAGGCCACGCGCCGTCCAAGCCGGTCAAACTCGATGCCGGCACGGATCAGGTTTCCATTTTCTGCCGTGGTGTTGAGTGTCACCGGCAGATGCTCGGCTTCAAGCACTTGAAGCTGCAGCGCCACCGGCAATCCATCTTCGGGTCGGCGATAACGTAGCCGCACCAGGGCTTCGCCACCTTCGAGCATCGCCCGACAGGCCAGCGCCTGCAGTCCATAGAAGTCGGTGAGCCCTGCGGCATCGGCGTCGACGGTCCAATCACGCCACAGTGCCTGAATGGCTTCGCGTACCGTGGCCTCCGGCACCATCGATTGCGGCTTGATGCCGGTACCGATGGCGTTGGCCACGTAGGACTCGAGCGCCGAATTCGCCCAGGCATTGCGACGAACCAGATCACGGCTCTTGGCCCGCAGTTCATGCTGGGTGAAAAGCAGCGCCGCGACGGCACCGGGATTGCCAACTGACCAGGCCAGCGCACGACGACCGCCGCCCACCCCATCATAGGTGGGCGAGCCGCCGAAGAGCTTCCGGCCCATGCTGCGAAAGGCTTTGAACAAGCGCATCACGTGCCCTTCGATGTAGTGACCCGGATCTGCCGAGGTGCGCGGGGCCACAGACCGGTGTCAGCCGCTTGCTCGTAGAGGCCGCGTTCCACATCCAGAATGGCTTGGCGCAATTCCTCAACGGATCGGTACTCGACCGTCTTGTCGCCGAAGGTGACGCGCTTCTCGCCCTTGGCCAGCGCGGCTTCGAGGGCACTGAGTTGTTCTTCCGTATAGGCCATGATTTTCTAGGCGACCTTGGTGGCCACGAGGTTGCTGCCGGCCTTGACCACGGCGTTGGAGCCGGCAACCTCGGAGGCGAAGCGGATTTGCATATTTCCCGCCGTGGCACCCGTAATGACAAGGATCGATGCTGTGGCGAGGGTGTTGGCATTCGCCACATCAACCCCGGTCGTGGCGGCTCCCGTATCGGCAGCGCGCTGGTTGGCCAGCGTGCGAGCGGTCAGCGAAGTCGGCGTGTTCCACTGCGCCACGACCGTCGCTCCGGCAGGCACCGTTTGTGTGAGGCGAATGCCGGTACCTGTCGCCGCCGTCTGAAACATCACCTTCGCATCGATCGCGTAGGTGCTGTTGGCGGTCAGCGCGATTGCAAGCCCAGTAACGTTCGCCAGTGTCGTCGTGTTGTTGGCGACATCGGCCCCAAGGCGAGCAGTCGTCAAGCGCGTATCGGTACTACCGAGCAGGGTCATGTCGACCCAGGTCGTGCCATCGCACCAGTACGGCTTGTTGTCGGTGGACAACCGCGCAATGACGCCGGCCAGTGCTGCTGAGGCGGCGGGTAGCACGGAGACGACCGGGGCTGCCCGGTAGGCCAAGTCCTTCACCGATTACCCCATCACCACGACACGGTAGGCATTGCTGGCCGGCGCGGCGGCAAAGTTGAGTCGTGCCGAATTGGCCGTGGGCAGACTCACGTCGCAGTTCACCTGCTCGTAGTTGCCGGAGGCTTGATAGACCTGAACGAGGACATCGCGCGTAGCAAAGTTGTGATTGACGTCGAACTGCGTGGCGCTGCCGTCCCCAATGGTTGCCTGTGCGCGGCGGGTTTTGTTGGCCCAGGTATTGAGCTTCAGGGGCGTGACGAAACGCAGATCGTCGGTGCCACCATCGGTTTCCGCCTGCGTCGCAATTTCGGCGATGCCGGAACTGGTTTCCGAGGCCGCGCCGATCGCGGCACCGAACTGCAACCAGGTCACCGACCCGGTATCGAGCACGAAATTGACGACCGACTGCCGCCAACTCGTACCCGCTGAAGTGCCTTCCTCGACCGTGGTGACCGCCTGTTCCAGTTCGCCACTGGTCGAAGCATCGAGACTGCGCGTCATGGCCACCGCTGCGCCGTTCCAGATGTAGAGTCCGTTTTCCGATCCAACGGTCTGGGCCTTGACCAGGATGCGGTCGCCGACGGTGAGCGTGATGCCGTCAATCGATGCTCCCGGCGACGAGAGGTTTACGTTGGCCTGACTCGCCACCCGGCACGAGTCCTTCCACGCCAAGCCTTCAACCGCCGAGTTGAGATCCTGCTGGCGTACTGGTTCATCCGGATTGACCGGGGCCGGTAGATTGCGGATGCGGGCGACACCGCCAAAATCGAGATCAGAGAGTTGCTTGCGAGACATGGGGGTTTTCCTTTCAGGTGATCAGGTAAGACGAGCGATCCCGGCAACCGGGATGGCAAAGCGAATGACAAGTTGGTTGAAGCTCGTGTGCACGACATCGGCCTCGACCTCGTTGCCGCCGGTATCGAGAATCGTCACGGCGGGCCGCATGCCGAGGTTGTGATTGATCGTCCAGACCGTGTTGGCCAGGGACTGCAAGTGCGTATAGGCCACGCCGCCGCTGGTGCTCCCGCCATTTCCTCGGGCGGCCAGTTCGTTGATCGCGGTGACCAGATTCGACTTGTCCAGCGTGTCCAACTGGTCGATGCCGCCGATCCGAGCATCGACGCCGGCAAACTTTTCGGCAACGCGTTCGACGAAGCTGAGGATCTGGGCTTGCAGCGACATGGCGCTCCGCTAAGTGGCGAGTTGGTTACGTAAGCCAGCGGCTGCGCACCAGGCGACGAGTTGGCCTCCGGTTGTCAGAAACAGCGAGGCCACCTCGCTGGGTGGCCTCGGGTTCGGCTTCGTGGTTAATCGGGTCGGGCGGTGGTGCCAGTCCGAGTTGCTTTTCCAGTTCTCGCCAGTGGCGCTCCTCGAAGCGATCAAGACCGGATGCGGCGGCTGCCGCGCGGGCATAGACGTAGCAGTCCAGTGCTTCGTTGCGCTCGCGCATCTTCTGCCACTCGCGAATCGCGAAGCCGTTACGGTCACGCCGGGTCACCAGTTGCTCGGCGCAGAGTTGCTGGATGAACTCGGCGTCGACTTTGGGCAGATGCACGAAGCCGGCTGGATAGACCGTGTTCACACCATCGTCTGCCACATCGGCTGACTTGCGCAGGTTGTTGTAGAACTCCAGTTTGGCAATACCACCCGCGACCGAGAACACCTTGATGCCCCTGCGCAGTTTCTTACCGCCGGTGGTGGCATCCACTGCCGTCGGGGTGCCGACCAGTGCCGCGCCACGCGCCACACCCTTGACCGCCATCACGCGGGAATCACGCACTGCGCGCACGAAGGCATAGGCTTCCTGTGTCGCAAAGCCGGTATCCAGCGCGAAGCGCACCAGCGGTACCGATGCCCCGGAGGTATGCGTCCAGGTTTCATCAAGCAGGCGAGCCAACTGATTCCAGACCTCGGGTCGCGCGGTGTCGCCCATCAGCACCCGGTGCTCGACAAGCCACGAAGCCTTGCCACGCCCGAACGCCCAGATGGAGACCTCGATGCGATCTTTCTGCACGTCGCCGCCACCCGTCAGGAGCAATCCACCTTCCTGAATGGAACCCATCCGGTAGTCTTCGCGGCGTTCCAGCAGGCGCTGCCAGTCGGGTGCTTCGCCTTCCTCGACCCACGTTTCACCGAGTTCAGTGTTCTTGAAGGTCTTGATGGCGGCGGCCGATCCGGCTTCCTTGCTGATGGCACTCTCCCATGCGGCGGCGATTTCCCGCCAGTTACGCCAACCATTCGGGCTGTACAGGCTCGACAAATGGAAACCGGCGGTCTTGCTCGGTACGTCAGCCATTGCTCGCCATTCGCCGTGTTCCAGCATCCACGTCTTGTGATGCTCAGGAATCGGTACCTCGCAGGACTCGCAGACGTAGGCGGCCGTGTCGGGCCGATTACCGTTTTCGTCACGCTCCCAGCGCAATTGCTCGAAGCGCAACCACTGCCGATGCCCACAATGCGGACACGGCACGAAGTAGCGGCGCTGGTCGCTGGCTTCGTATTCGCGCTCGATGGTGCTGACGCCAGCAATCGTTGGCGTCGATACGATAAAAATCTTCCGGCGCGCAAACGTTCGGGTGCGGGCCTCGGCCAAGGCCACCGCGCTCCCCTCACCATCGACGTCGATCGGATAGCCATCGACCTCGTCGAGGAACAAGTAACGCACCGGCATTGAGCGCAGACCCACGGCGCTGTTGGCCCCGGTCATCACCAGGACACCGCCGCGAAACTCTTTCGCCAGAATCGTATTGCCGGAATCGCGGCTGCGTGCCGGCGCAATCAGTTCTTTCAGGATGGCCGACTCCTCGATCAACGGATCGATCCGCTGCTTCGAGTTCCGTTTGGCCATCTCGACGGTTGGCCACACCGCCATCATCGGGCCGGGCGCATGGTGAATGACGTAGCCGATCCAGTTGCTGCCCATCTCGGTCGCACCCAACTGGGCCGCCTTCATGAACACAACCCGCTCGACCGGCGAGGTCGGAGACAGGCAATCCATGATGGCTTTCAGGTATGGCGTGCGGCTGGTGCGCCAGCGCCCCGGCTCACTGGACGCCTTGGAGGACAGCATCCGATGCCGATCCGACCATTCCGAGACCGAGAGCATTGGATCCGGAATCAGACCTTCGCGCCAGGCACGCTCGATATCGAGTTCGCCGTCGTAGTCTGTATCCATCAATCCACCCGGGCGCGCAGTTCGCCCAACTCCATCAAGTGCTCACGCACGGCCGCCTCGATCGCGACATGCAAAGCATGGGCATCCACTTCGAGTTTTGCGGCCATCTGCGCTGAGATGCGTGCCGGCCAGTTGAGCCACGCATCGCGTTCGGTGCGGGCCAGTCGAAACACATGGGCGATGGCTTGCGAGCGATCAACCAGATCACCTTTGAGCCGCGCCAGCCGCACCTTGTTGGTCTGTGCCTTGACGACCTCGTTGACCGTGCGCGCCTGCAGAAGCGAGGTGCCGCCAGTAGAGAGCGGCGGCGTAGGCGATTCGCTCGCCGGTTCCTGAGCGACGGCACGAGGTGCTTTCGGTGCTACCGCGACCTTTGACGCGGCCGATGGCTTGCGCGGTGACGCGGTGTTCTGCTCCCACTGCCGATCGGCTTGCTCAGGATCAATCGTGCCATCCGCCCCCTGAGTAATTCGACCCGTGTCGATGGCCTTCTTGACGGCAACGTGAGAGACGCCGCGATGCCTGGCGTAGGCGCGAATCGACAGACCCATGATTTACCTCAAGCCGGGTGCAGATGTCCTCAAACAGATGCAATTTCCCGCTTGGCTTTCCTCCCGAACAGCGCGTTCATGCAATCACCATCAACGACGTCACAAGGACATCACCATGAGCCAGATCGACACCCTCCTGACCCGCATTGCCCTCGATCACCTTTTTGTCGACACCCTTGAAACACGCAAATCCGATCGCCTCGATTTTCACGAAGTGAGCGTGTGGGGCATCAAGAGCGCCCTCGAAGCCGCGTTCAAGGCTGGCGTAGAGGCCGGTGGCAATCCGCCGAAAGATGACTAAAAAAGATTCGGAAGCCGGGCAGATAACGCTTGGCTTCTGTATTGAACAGCGCGTTCATGCAATCACCATCACCAACGATCAAGGAGATCACCATGACTACCGAAATCAAACTCACCGACACCCAGCGCGAAGTCCTCGAGCACGCTGCTGATCAACCGAATGGCTGCATCACCTGGTTCCCTGACAACGTCAAAGGCGGGGCCCGTCAGAAAGTCATTTCCGGACTGTTCAACAAGGCTCTCATCACCAGCAACGGTGGCCAGGACTGGTTCGTCGCCGCCGAGGGCTACGACGCCCTTGGGCGCGCACGACCGACGCCGGCCACTACGCACCCCGACCCGGAAATCGAGGCCGCCGTGTCGACCGCTGAGGCCACGTGGGCGCAAGAACGCACCGAGACCAAGCCACGCACCCGCGAGAACAGCAAGCAGGCCGAAGTCATCCGGATGCTGCAACGCACCGAGGGCGCAACGGTGCACCAGATCTGCGACGCCACAGGCTGGCAGGCACACACGGTGCGCGGTACTTTCGCCGGAGCCTTCAAGAAGAAGCTCGGTCTGACCATCATTTCGGACAAGACACAAGGTGGCGAGCGGGTTTACCGCATAGCCTGAGAAATGATCGCGAGAGTGGCCAGGAATAGCTTGGCTTCTCTCGTCTGAAGCGCGTTCATATAGATGTCAACACGATCAACCAGGAGAACGCGATGAGCATCAACCAACCCATCAAGAAAGGCGACAAGGTTGCCTACTACATCCAGCGCCGCATCAGCACGGGCCACCAGCGCGTGCGCCGCGTCGGTACTGTTCAAGGATGGCGGAATGGCAAAGTGGTCGTGCTGCATCCGGCCAAGTACACCGAGTTGGTAGCCGAGACAGATCTCTACTTCGTCGAATGATTGAGAAAGAGGCCAAGAACAGCTTGGCTTCTCAATCAAACAGCGCGTTCATACGCACATCGCATCAATCAACCCGAAGGAGACCATCATGCAAACCAACGACGCACTCCAGCAGCACGCCAATTACGACGCTGACGATTACGCCTACCTCTCCGCCAAGGGCTGGACGGATTCAGAGATCGCCGCGCGGTGGGACGCAGAAGCCAAGAGCGGCAAAGGTCCGTGCCGGTGGCAGACCGATTCGGCGCGCAGCAAACTGGCCGCGGTGACGGGTCGCCGCTAGTACGCAATCAGGCCAAGCAGAAAGATCGAAAATAGTTCAATCTTCCGCTTGGCTTCACAATCAAACAGCGCGTTACTACGGGTGTCGCAACGATCAACCCGCAGGAGACTCAAATGACCACCAGCACCCTCAAGACCCTGATCAAGAGCACGATGTTCCGGTTCAACACCCTGGCCAGCGCCTCGAGTTTTGCGAACCGCGCCACCTACCCGATGCGCATCGTCCTGGGCGACCACGACGGCGAGCGCGGCGAATTTTGGGTGGTGACCCCGGCCGATGCATCGCGACTTGAGCGCGCTGGCTACGAGATGGCATAAAGGAGAGCGCAATGACAAGCACCCTAGACCAACGCATCAACGGCCTCGAACCCGGCCAGGAAATCCGCATCTCCGGCACCGACGACCTTTGGGTCACTGCCGAGCGCAGCGGGAACGGCAAGTGGCTACGTTTCGTTCGCCACACGCCCAACGGCTTCACGGTTTTCAAGACCACCCGGTTCTGACACCAGGGCATCAAACGCCACCCCGTCCGACTGGCGGGTGGCCTGCGCCCCAGCATAGTCTTGCCAACGGCGCACAATCACATCGACGTACTTCGGATCCAGTTCGATCAACCGGGCCTTGCGGTCTGACTTCTCGGACGCAATCATGGTTGTTCCCGACCCACCGAACGAGTCCAGCACGATGTCGCCCGGGCGACTGGAATTTCGCACCGCACGTTCGACCAACTCGACCGGCTTCATGGTCGGGTGCAGATCGTTTTTGTGTGGCTTTTTGATGTTCCAGACGTCGCCCTGATCACGTGCACCGCACCAGTGTCGCGTTGCCCCCTCGCGCCAGCCATACAGGATCGGCTCGAACTGCCGCTGGTAGTCGGCATGGCCGAGTGTGAAAGTGTGCTTCGCCCAGATGATGAACGTCGACCATTTGCCGCCTGCAGTGCGAAAAGCGGATTGCAGAACATCGAGTTCGGAGGATGACATTGCCACGTAGATTCCGCCCCGACAGTGGGCCAACGTGGGGGTCAGTGCCGCCAACAGGAAGTCGTGGAAACCAGCGCCGAGGTTGTCATTGAGGATCGGACGGTCTGTTCCACGCATCTTGTCTTTGGCGGTATTGGCATAGTCCACGTTATACGGTGGATCAGTAAATACCATGTCGGCGATCTCGCCGGCCATCAGCGCATCGTAGGTACTGGCGTTCGTCGAGTCACCACAGATCACGCGGTGGTTGCCGCAGATCCAGACATCACCCGGGTGCGTTATCGACGGGCCGGCGTCGGGGACTGAATCCTCATCGGTCTGCCCCTCGGTCGTCGTCTCCTCGCCGGCGAGAAGATCGGCGAGTGCGTCGGCATCGAAGCCAGTCAGGGATAGATCGAAGTCGTCGTCATGGAGAGCGGCCAGTTCCACCTGCAACATGGCATCGTCCCAGCTAGCGTTCTCGGCGATGCGGTTGTCTGCGATCACCAGGGCGCGACGCTGGGTCGGCGTCAAATGATCGAGCACTACGACCGGCACAGTAACGATGCCGAGTTTCTGTGCGGCGGCCAAGCGTCCATGCCCGGCCACGATGACTCCGTCACTACCGGCCAGGATCGGATTAGTGAATCCGAACTCGGCAATCGAGGCAGCGATCTGAGCCACTTGCGCATCTGAGTGCATGCGCGCGTTCCGAGCATAGGGCACGAGCTTGTCTGTCGGCCACTGTTCGATCTTGTCGGCGAGCCAAGAGATCGTCATGCCGGTGCCCCCAATCGTTCAGTGGCAACCGCATCAAAGGTCTGGTCGGTGGCAACGAGCGTAACCGGCACCTCGGGGAAATTCTGCTGGAATCGTTTGATAGTCACGTCAACATACTGCGGCGCGATTTCTGTCGCTCGGACAACACGGCCCGTTCGCTGCGCCGCGAGTAGGGTCGTGCCTGACCCACAAAACGGTTCAAACACGATCTCACCGGTGTCAGTGTAGGTCTCGATGACATGCTGCGGAAGTTTTACTGGGAACACTGCCGGATGGTCAATGTTCTGACCAATCTTGCCGCAGTGCCGATTGATACGAAGTACGGCATCTGGAATCTTGGTGTCCTGGGTCGCTACACCTTCGTGCTGCCAACCACCTCTGCTGCCGTCTTGTTTGCGCATGCCGCCGGGGCTGGTACCGTCTTTGCGTAAATGAGAGTGGCCACCAGCGTAGGCGCATGGCACAATTTTGTTAGGCTGCCGTGCCTGGTGATTGAAGTGAAAGACAAATTCAAATGATGGTGCTAGCCGTCCGTTCCAGTTGCCGGGCATTCCTGCTCCCTGATCCCACACGTACCAGGCAAAGCGCCGCCATCCTTGTGTACGCATCCAGTCGAGCCACCTGTCCCAGTACGGTATGACTTCGTTGTCGCGGTGAATCAGACCGAGATTGACCAGTACCTGGCCGGTTGGAGCCATTGGCAATTGGGCGAAGACGCCCTGCATTAGTACGTCCCAATCGCCAATCCCGCCACTTGCATAGTCCCTCTGGTTTCCATAGGGAGGGCTGGTGAAGCAGAGCGCCGCCTTATCGCCAGCCATTACCGTGGCAACCACGCCAGTATCGGTGGCGTCGCCACAGATCACTCTGTGGACACCCAGTTGCCACACGTCGCCCACACGAGTAATCGGGTTGGCCGGTTCATCTGGTACATCGTCTGTGCCATTGTCGTCGCTAGCGGTAGCATCTATCGGGGCTGTGCCAGCCTCGGCATCAACCAGGAATTTCTCGATCTCGTCGTTGGAGAATCCGGTAAGCGTCAGGTCGTAACCCGACTCGGACAACTCGGCCAGTTCGATTGCCAGCATTTCTTCATCCCACCCGGCGTCGAGCGCCAGGCGGTTATCGGCGATCACGTAGGCGCGTTTTTGCGCCAGGGTGAGGTGACCCAGTTCGATGACCGGCACTTCGGCCAGCCCCAACTTGCGCGCGGCAGCCAGACGACCGTGGCCGGCAATGATGCCTTGGCTCCCATCCACCAGGATGGGGTTGGTCCAGCCGAATTCGACAATGCTGGCGGCGAGTTTCGCCACCTGAGCATCGGAATGTGTGCGGGGATTACGCGCAAAAGGGATCAGCGTCTCGACCTTCCGGTACTCGACGCGCAGGGATTCAATCATAGGAATGCAAAAACCCGCCACAGAGGCGGGTCGTAAATTGAGTGGAAACTACTTGGGGTGGTAACCGAGGTGGTAACTGGTAACCGTGGTAACCACGTTTCACGGCCTGACGCTATCGAAATGCCGCGCTGTCGCCTCCCGCATGGGTTTTTGGCCAGGAAGGACCCGTCAAAAACTGTTCAATCAGTTCAGATTTCGCTTCTTGCATTGGCGATTCGTTTCGGCTAGACTTGTACCGTATATTGAACAGGTAGAACATCATGCGCGTTGTAAATTTCTCTGATGCCCGCAATAGCCTCAAGTCCATCATCGACCAGGTCAGCGACGATGCCGACTACACGGTGATCACTAGGCGCGACGCCTCCGATGCTGTGGTGATGTCACTCGACACCTTCAACAGCCTCATGGAGACAGTCCATCTATTGAAGTCGCCTGCTAACGCGGCTCACTTGGCGCGCTCAATTGAGCAATACCGTAAGGGCAAGGTTGAGGCACGGGACTTGGTGGATGCCTAGCCGGATCACCTGGACCCTCGCAGCCTGGGAGGACTACCAGTACTGGCAAGGTCAGGATCGCAAGACACTGAAACGGATCAACGGCGTGATCCGAGATTGTCTGCGCGAACCCTTCGACGGGATAGGCAAGCCAGAACCACTGAAAGAAAATCTGTCCGGCTTCTGGTCACGTCGTATCGACGATGCCAATCGCCTCGTTTATTGCGTGGATGCTGATGATCTGGTGATCATCGCCTGCCGGTATCACTACGACAACTAGGCAGATCGCGCGTCGCAAACGACGAAGGCCACAGTCTCCTGTGGCCTTCGGTGCTTGTCGGTCTTTGCTCGCGACCTTAGCAGCAATAATAGCAATATCAGCCTGAAATGTTGCAGCCCTAAAAGCGCATGAATCCCGCGTTCATCCTCACGATTCCGAAGCGATTGGAAAGCGTCATTCATTTCACGTAACTTCACTCAGGCAATCTAGCACATCGATATCAGCCGCTCCGTTCAGGTTCGTGGCGACCGTAGCCAAAGCCTTCTGCCATGCCCGCCAGGCCGTGGTGCGGTGACAGGCCAGCCGCCGCGCGATGACTTTCCAGTCGACGTCCTTGGCGCGCATCCAGACGAGGTGGCGTTGCTCCTCCTCCAACCAGAGCACCCAGCGCATCGTCTCCATCATCCGCTCGATGGCCTGCGGGCTGGGCGGCAAGGGTCGGTAGACGTGATCGTCATCAGGGGCGGACTCCCATACCTCGCGAGCGAAGGCGGGCCAGACATTGAAGTAGCCCTGCACTTTGACACGGGGCAGCCGTCTCCCCGTCTCGGCTGCCTCGGCAAACCGGGCGGCCACATCTTCTGTTGTCCATTCAACCACGACGCTTCTCCCCATACAGTCGTTCGCCCAACTGTCGAACGAATTCACGTTCCACGAAATCCAGACGGTCGTCATTCGCCCCCACGACCAGAATGTGTTGCTCGCGCCAGCCTTCACGTTTGATGCTGTCCGGGTCGACGCGTTGTGTGCTGCGCCCAAGGGGGCAGCGATACGGAGGTATCGAAACCTTCATGTCACACCTCCTGCGTCTCGATGGCCCAGTGCAGGAGCGCCAGGGCATCGGCTTCGTTGTCATCGACCGGGTTGTGACCGCGCACTTTGGCCGCAACGATCATCTCGCTCTTGCCCGCGTTGCCTTTGCCGGTCGCGTGCTTCTTGATCGTGCCGACTGGCACCCCTTGGTACGGGATGTTGTGGAGTTCGCACCAAGCCGTGAGGTGGCCCATGAAGCCGCCGTAGGCATGCGCGGCATCCACCCCTGCATGCCGCCTGACTTCCTCGAAGTAGACGGCGTTGATGTGGACGCTGGCCGCCAGCAATTCGTTGAGCCACTGCTTGAAACGAAGGAAGCGCATGCCGCCGCCTTCGAAGCGATGCGGCTTGAAGTTCTCGGTGCCGCTGGTGATGGTGTCGTCCAGTTGGAGCAGTGCCCACCCGGTATGCGTGCCCAAGTCGAGGGCCAGAATTGTCGTGTTCATGTTCATCTCCAATGCCGTGTCGGATCGGAGTGACCCAAATTGACCAAGACTCCTGTTATTCCTACAGGCGCGCGTACACGTACACGTGTAGAGGGGAATGTAATGGACGGTCAATTTCGGTCACTCACTGTGTTCAATCATCCCGGTAAGGCTGATAGCCACTGGGTTCTCGGGGTTTGAGGGAGAGTCCGGCTATTGCCTTCGTCCCACCTGTCAGTCGGGTTTTTTCAAAGCCACGCGTGAGCAGTTGGGCGACCAACCAGCGGCTGGTGCCAACGTACTCACCACGTTTTTCAGCGCGTTCGCGCCAGCGCTGGAAGACCATCGAAATGGCTTCGCGAGCCGTGCCGGAGACGTAGCATTCCTCGTCGACGAACTCGCCAATGGCGTCCTCGTCATCGAAATACTCATCGGTCGCCTCGACCACGACCTTGGGCGGTTTCAGCCCGTGCTGACGCCACAGGCCGCAACCCTCCACAGCCCACGCCAGAATGCCGTCACGTTCCTTGAGCAGTTTCTCGGTGAGCTTGCCGTCACGTTTTTCGGGCGGGATGGTGACGGTGAACGGAATCAGGTGCAGTCGCCGTTTCATCGCCTCATCCACATTGCGGATCGAGGGTTTGTGGTTGCCGGCAATCACCAATTTAAACTGCGGTACGTACTCGAAGAAATCCTGTCGCATGAAGCGCGCCGACACCTTGTCGCCACCGGTGATGGCTTTCACCTTGGACTCGTTCCAGCGCCGCCCTTGTTCGGTTTCGATCGAGGATACAAAGCGCGCGCCGCGTAGCCCAGCCAGATCAGTCGGGTGTCGGTCGCTACGCGTTTCCATGAACGTGTCCATGGGTGCATTGGCAGCGTAATCCCCGAGGATCGTGGTAATCACATTCACGAATACCGACTTGCCGTTCGCCCCAGTGCCGTACAAGAAAAACAGCGCGTGCTCGGAGGTGACGCCCGTCAGACAGTAACCGATGACGCGCTGCAGATAGACCATCAAATCCCGATCGTTCTCTGTGATGTCAGCCAGAAACGCCAACCAGCGTGGACATGTCCCGTTCGGCGTGGCGGTAGCGATCTTGGTCATCCGGTCGGCCCGGTCATGCGCTCTGACCTGGCCGGTGCGCAGGTCGATGACGCCGCCCGGCGCATTGGCGAGCCACGGGTCACGATCCCACTCGTCGGACGTGGATGCGTGCTGGCGATCGCTGCGTGCCAGACGGTCGACACCACCAACCGTGCTACTCGAGGCAAGCTTGGCGGCGAGCCGATGGGAATCCGCTTTGATGGCGGCCTCACGGCAGATGTGCCGCATGAGGTGAGTCACCAGCAGGGTGTCGTCGGCCTGCCAGCGGTTGCCGGTCCACACCAGCCACTTGCCCCACTGCGCGCAGTAGCGCCAGTCTTCGGCATAGCGGCGGGTAAAGGACAGTGCCAGCGCGTCATCTGTGGCCCAGACCGCATTCTCGTCGTGGGCCCCGGATTCTTCCTGCACTGGTGGCAGGACACTGATGCGCGGCCCCGTCGCCAGAAAGCTCTGGACATCGAAATCCTCCGCCAGTCCATCGGCCACATCCCATCCTTCGGATTTATCCTCCGGTGGCATCAACACAGCGCAGGACAGCGCGCCCACCATGAGCACCGCATCGGCGGCAGCCATTGCGTAATCCCATCCGGCTTTGTCGCGGTCTGGCCAGATCAGCACATGCTTGCCGGTCAGGGGCGACCAGTCGGTTTTATCGATCGGCGCGTGTGCGCCGTGCATAGCAGTGGTCGCCACGACGCTTGCGTCGATCAAGGTCTGTGCGCATTTCTCGCCTTCGACCAACACCACGGTATCGGTCGTAGCCATGCCCATCTGGTTGTAGAGCGGACGCGGATCCGGCGGTGCCATCTTCTTGCGCTTGGCATCCCAAGGACGGAACTCCTTGCGCCGCCCAGGTGGGTCGTAGCGATAAACGCAACCGATCAGTTGGCCTTCTGCCGTGAAGTAATCCCACTTGGCCGTGGCCGGACCCAACTCGTCGATCAGCGCTTCCTTCTTGTGCTTCTTGGGCGGGGTAACGGTCGTTCGCCCAGTCAGGTCGCGGGCCAACTTCATCACCTGCGGGAAGTCAGACTTGGTGTCGATTTGGTGATGCCGGGCAATCAGGTCAAAGATGTCGCCGCCGTCACCCGTGGCGCGATCCGTCCAGAGGCCCGCCTTGTCGCCATCAAGCACAATCTCGAGGCTATCGCCCGGACTGCCCAGCACGTCGCCGATGAGAAACTTGCCTTTGCGCACCTTGCCAGCAGGATAGAGCGCGAACAGAACACTCTCCAGACGGCAGATCAAATCTGTACGCAATGCATCTCGTTCGGAGTCCGGATTTTGTGGTGTGCTGCCAGAGGTATCGTTGAAATCCATCATGCCGATGCACTCCAGCAACGGTTCGCCCACGCGCAGTATTTGCACTCGTAGTAACCCGGCTCAGTAGCAATACGCGGCAACTGCTCACCGACCTCGGTGGCCCGAATCACCCGAACAGCACGGTCAGACATGCGCTGCGCCAAGCCGCCATCAAACGGGACGAGTTCAGACCAAATCTCCTGGGTGTCCTTGTTAATTGCGGTGAACAATGCCGGGTTGTCGGAAATACCCGGGATAGATGGTTCCATGTACGCCTGATAGGTCGCGATCTGGCCGGCGTAGACCGGCTTCGCGACCGCCACACCCTTCTTCACGGTGTCACGCCAATTCTTGTCGTTCATGGTCTTGCACTCCCAGAGCATCGGGAACGTCAGGCCAAGATCGGGCGGTGCATTGGCGATCACGCCGTCGAGGTGCCCCTGGATACGACCGTCGGCGACGGAGAAACCGAACTGCTCACCATCCTTGCGACGGGTATAGAGGTCGAAGCCGGCCAGACGCAGCCAACGGATGGCGAGGTCTTCCAGGGCATGACCGACTTCGAAGATGCGCAGCGTGCGGCCGGGGAACTCGGCACCGACATCCACTGGCGCATCGGCATATTCGAACTGGAGGGCACGCTCGCAGGCAACACCGAGGCGGGATCCGCCTAGATAACGGCGCTTCTCGCGGGTGGCGTTTTCCGCCTGGAGGGCGACATCCACGAGAACTGTCACATGCTCGTGAAATTTGAGTTGATGGTTAAGGTCGATCATCAGAATGGAATCCTTGTGTTGAAGCCGCTTGCGGGTTGCGGCTTGGGTTGAGCGGCCAGACGCTGCTCGAAGAAGGCGCGCTCCTTCGCCGCCATACGTTCGTGCTCGTCGAGCATGTGAGCCTGATAGGCGTCGACCACGACCTCGACCAGACGCAGGACTTCCTCCTTGCGGTAGTCGGCCAGAGGGCGGTCCATGCCGATGGTCGAGACGTAATCACCGAGCGGCGCGAGCGCGGCGCGCATGGCGGCGAGTTCCAGATCGGAGGGGTCAATCACGGCGTCCTCCTGCACACTGGTCAGCCGTTCCATGACCTTGGAAAACGCGTTCATGCAGCGCATCGAGCAGAACACCCACCGATCCGAGTAACGTCTCGGGTCGGATCGACGGAGCGCGGAGTTGAAGTAGCCGAAGCCGCGCGCTTCGCGTGAGCAGACGGCACATTTCACGCGGCCTCCAGATAGCTTTGGTTCGCGGCATGCACCACCCGCTGGATGGCCTGCTTGTTGAACTTGAACGTCAGCAGGGCCGAGGCCTGATAGCGGGTCAGACCGAAGTCGGCGCGAGCCTCGGGCGGCAGGTAACGCAACTGGCCCGGGGTCGGCAACTCGTTCAGCCAACGCCGGGATTTGTGTGCCGCATCGTCCGATTCCTGCTCGTTGAGCCAGTCGTTGGCTTGCGCCAGACAGACCGTGCGTTCGCCTACGCCGAGCAGTCGTACCGGCGATTTCTCGAAGCCGCCGACGGCGTACCAGCGTCCTTCGAGGAAGAACACGCCGGCCCAGGCCTTGAAACCGGCGGCCAGCAAGGCGCAGTCGTCGCCGAAGAGATCGCACCACGAAAAGTTCGAGCGCTTCAGCAGATCGATTTCGGTCATCACGAAATCGTCGAGAACACCTTTCTCGTCCGACTCCTCCTGCTTGAAGGAATGGCCGCACAGCGGGCACTCGCGCGACGCCATCGGAATCTGTGCCGCACAACTGGGGCACTCCTTGGTCGGCGCCTCGCCGTTTCCCTCAAAACCATCGAGATCGACTTCCTGCTCGAGACTGCCATGCACCAGCGAGGCCGTGCCGAAATCGAGCACGACGCAGTCGGTCTTGATCACGCCAGGGTGTTCGGCTGGATCGACGACACGCAGACCGCGACCGATCATCTGAATCAGTGTCGATTTGTAGGAACTCGGGCGCAGCAGGACGATGCAGGAAGTCGGGGTGTAGTCGTAGCCCTCGGTGAGCACGGCGACATTGACGATCACGGTCAGGTGGCCGGTCTCAAAGTCGGCGAGCGTGGCCTTGCGGTCGGCCTCGGACATATCGCCATGCACCACGGCGGCCGACACGCCCTCGGCCAGAAACGCATTGCAAACAGCCTGGGCATGCGCCACTGTCGCGCCGAACGCAATGGTCTTGCGCCCCGATGCACGCTCCTTCCAGTGACGGACGACAGCGGCATTGACGGGTGAGGTGTTCATGATCGTGGCCACGGCATTCATGTCGTAGTCCTCGGCCAGTTTCCTCACACCGCCCAACGCATCGCGGGTACCGACATCGATGACGAAGGTGCGTGGCGACACCAGATGGCCGGAACGAATGAGTTCGCCCAACCGGATCTGGTCGGCCACGTTGGAGAACACTTCCCGCAGCCCTTTGCCATCGCCACGATTGGGGGTGGCGGTGACGCCGTAGATCAGGGCATGTGGATTTCTGGCGAGCGTCGTATCAATCACCTGCCGATAGGTCGGTGCGGCGCTGTGGTGCGCCTCGTCGATGACCAGCAGATCCAGCGTCGCCTTGCTGCAGCACACGCAGTAGCTTCACCTGCATCTCCGCCGGGAGTTCGCCGATCTCGTCCAGGAACAGAGTGCCGCCGTCGGCCAGCGCGAAGCGGCCCTTGCGGTCGGCGTGGGCGCCGGTGAAGGCGCCCTTCTCGTGGCCGAACAGTTCCGATTCGAGCAGGTTCT
>LNAP01000263.1_pt1 | contig 59044 bp, 44 predicted proteins | sample 602601 | NCBI WGS metagenome assembly LNAP01 (sample SAMN02440304, study PRJNA202911) | soil metagenome | biome: Subtropical and temperate rainforests or woodlands; isolation source: soil samples (1 kg each in a 20% v/v slurry with milli Q water) were... ...
TGATCTGGCTTTTGATGTTCTTGCCCCCTCGAGAGGCCGAGTGGAGGTTCTGCGCAGTGGGTAAACCGGCATGGATGCCGGTTTAGCCGCGCTGGGCCAGGGATGGCCCATCGCGGCGGGCCCACGGAGCAGGACCGGAGCGAGGGTACCCCGAGCCTTAGCGAGGGGCCGAACGCCAGGGGCAAGAGCCCTTGGTTACTTAGGGCCGGGCGGCGTTCCGTTTTTCCAAGTGACTCGCTGTAAGAGCGAAACCCTAAGTGGCCGTTACCGCAGCAATGGATATGTACTCAGTCACAAACCCCCATTGGCCGCCAGTACGCCTTCGCCGGCAAGCCTGCTCCTACAGTAAAAGCGAAACCCTAGCTGGCCGTTACCGCAGCAACGGATACAAACCCGAATAAGGGACCCGCAGCCCCCTACCTAAAGTGAACAGCATCATGGAATTGATGGTTTTTTCGATAACAGATCGTTATCGGTTAATCCGAAAATGCCATTGGGAATGAATCGATTCGCGACAGTAAAGTAGCGCCTGGCTTCCAATCAGGGTTAGGAGACTGTCATGCCCGAACTGTCCGGACACAATTTCATCGCCGGTGGCCGCAGCGCCGCCGGATCGGTCGTGCTGCACAGCGTTGACGCGACGACCGGGCAAGCGCTGCCCACGGCCTTCTTCCAGGCCACGGCCGAGGAAGTGGACGCCGCTGCCAGGGCCGCAGCTTCAGCAGATCCGATCTACCGTAACTTGTCAGCCGCGCGCCGGGCCGAATTTCTTGAAGCGATTGCCAACGAGCTGGATGCACTGGGTGATGATTTTGTAGCCCTGGTCTGCCAGGAGACGGCCCTGCCGTCGGCACGCATCCAAGGTGAACGCTCGCGTACCAGCGGCCAGATGCGGTTGTTTGCCCAGACCCTGCGTCGCGGCGACTTCTACGGGGCGCGCATCGATCTGCCACTGCCTGAACGTCAACCCTTGCCGCGTGTCGATATACGCCAGTGTCGCCTGGGTGTCGGCCCGGTTGCGGTGTTCGGCGCGAGTAACTTTCCGTTGGCATTCTCGACCGCCGGTGGTGATACCGCCGCTGCGCTTGCCGCGGGCTGCCCGGTGGTGTTCAAGGCCCACAGCGGGCACATAGCGACCGCCGAACGGGTGGCCGAAGCCATCATTCGAGCCGCCGAGCAGACCGACATGCCCAAGGGCGTGTTCAACATGATCTTCGGTGCTGGCGTCGGCGAGGCGCTGGTCAAGCATCCGCTGATACAGGCCGTCGGGTTCACCGGTTCACTCAAGGGCGGCAGGGCGCTGTGCGACATGGCGGCTGCACGTGCGCAGCCGATCCCGGTGTTCGCCGAGATGAGCAGCATCAACCCGGTATTGGTGTTGCCTCAAGCGTTGCAGGTTCGCGGCGAGCGTATCGCCAGCGAACTGGCGGCGTCGGTGGTCATGGGGGCGGGGCAGTTTTGCACCAATCCCGGCCTGGTCATCGGCATCCGCTCTGCGGCGTTCAGCGGGTTCGTGCAGACCCTCGCGGCTTTGTTGGCCGATCAATCGCCGCAAACCCTGCTCAATGCCGGTGGCCTGCGCAGTTATGTGCAGGGTTGCGAAGCGTTGCTGGCGCACCCGCAAATCACCCGGCTGGCCGGCCAGGCGCAGCAGGGCAACCAGGCTTGTGCCCAGTTGTTCCAGGCCGATGTCAGCCTGCTGCTGACAGGTAATGAACTGTTGCAGGAAGAAATCTTCGGCCCGGCCACCGTGGTGGTTGAAGTCGCTGATCGAGCTGAGCTGTTGGCGGCCTTGCAAGGGTTGCGCGGTCAGTTGACAGCGACATTGGTGGGTGAGCTCGAGGAGCTTGAAGCGTCTGCCGACCTGGTCGCGCTGCTTGAGCATAAAGTCGGCCGCGTACTGATCAATGGCTATCCAACGGGTGTGGAAGTCTGCGAGGCCATGGTCCACGGCGGCCCTTGGCCGGCGACGTCGGATGCCCGTGGCACGTCGGTAGGCACGTTGGCCATCGATCGCTTCCTGCGTCCGGTGTGCTATCAGAACTTCCCTGATGCCTTGCTCCCGCAAGCCCTGCAGAACCGCAACCCATTGGGGCTTGCGCGCCTGGTCAATGGAGAAAAAACCACAGCGGCACTCTAGTCATCGTTCCATCGCCGAGTGAACGGTTCGCTCGGCCTGACCCATTCGATAAAAACAATCAGGCATGTCCACATGCCCAGGGGTTACCTCATGCAAACGATATCCGAGCAAATACCTGCGCAGGCGAGCGCTGGCGAGCTCGACTTTGAAGACCGAACCTACCGCAAGGTCATCTGGCGCATCCTGCCCGTCCTGCTCCTGTGCTACATGGCGGCCTACCTGGACCGGGTCAACATCGGCTTTGCCAAGCTCGACATGCTCAACGAGCTGCAATTCAGCAATACCGTCTATGCCTTGGGCGCCAGTATGTTCTTCTGGGGCTACTTTCTCTTTGAAGTGCCGAGCAACCTGTTGCTGCATCGCTACGGTGCACGCTTCTGGATTGCGCGGATCATGTTGACCTGGGCCGTGATCTCCATGGCCGTAGCCTTCACCGTACCGCTGGCGGGTTTTTTCCATATCGAATCGAGCACCATGTTCTACGTGCTGCGTTTCCTGTTGGGGATCTGTGAAGCCGGCTTCTTCCCCGGGGTGATTCTCTACCTCAACTACTGGTTTCCGACCCATCGGCAAAGCCGGGTGATGTCCGGATTCCTGATGGCCATGCCGATCAGCCTGACCTTGGGCGGTATCCTTTCCGGTTGGTTGATGAACAGCATGCAAGGTGTGCATGGTATGTCCGGCTGGCAGTGGATGCTGATCATCGAAGGCATTCCTTCGGTAATCATGGCGTTCGTCGTGATCGTCTGCCTGGCCAATAACATCGACTCCGCCAAATGGCTGTCGGCTGCGGAAAAAGCCTTGCTCAAGGCTAATCTGCAAACCGACAATCAGGGCAAGGCCTCGCGCTTGAGCGAAGTGTTCTTCAACCCGCGGGTGTGGCTGCTGGTGCTGATCCTGCTGACCTTCAACACCGGATTCTACGGCCTGGCGTTCTGGATGCCCTCGATCATCAAGAGCACGGGTATCACCAACAGCCTGCACATTGGCTTGCTGACCGCCATTCCCTATGCCGTGGCAGTCGTGGCAATGCTGCTCAACGCCCGCCACTCCAACCGCACCGGTGAGCGACGCATGCACGCGGCGATTCCGGCATTCATCGGTGGCGTCGGCCTGATCCTCAGCGCTTACTTTGCGAACAACCTGGTGCTGTCGGTGTTCTTCCTCAGTATCGCCGCTTCCGGAATTCTCAGCCTGATGCCGATTTTCTGGACCCTCCCGGGAACCGTGCTGTCGGGTGTCGCTGCGGCAGCCGGCATCGGCATGATCAACGCCTTCGGCAATCTGTCTGGCTTCACCGGTTCGATGATCACTGCCGTGGCGGAGAACCTCACCGGCAATATCAACAACGGAACTTATGTATTGGCGCTGTGCCTGTTCGTCAGCGGCGGGCTGATCCTGGCCATTCCCGCATCGATGCTCGGCAGGACTGCCAAAACCGCAATCACTCCCGCGAAGCTGGAGACGGCATGAACCTGCAGGACAAACGCGTGCTGATCACGGCAGCAGGCCAAGGCATCGGCATGGCCAGCGCCCTGGCCTTTGCCAGGGCCGGTGCCGAGGTGTTTGCCACGGACATCGATATCCAGGGGTTGGCGGGCGTCGAGGGCATCACTGCCCTCAGCCTGGACGTGACGTCAGCCCGTGCCATCGGCGAAACCAGTGAACGTATCGGTGGACTGGACGTACTTTTCAACTGCGCGGGTTATGTGGCCAGTGGCAACATTCTCGAATGTGACGAAGCGTCCTGGGCGCGTTCGATGGACATCAACGTCACCGCCATGTACCGGATGATCCGCACGTTCTTGCCTGGCATGCTGGAGCGTGGTGGCGGTTCGATCATCAACATGTCTTCGGTGGTATCGAGCGTCAAAGGCGTGCCCAACCGATTCGCCTATGCTGCCAGCAAGGCCGCCGTGGTGGGATTGACCAAAGCCGTTGCCGCTGACTTCATTGGCCAGGGCATTCGCTGCAATGCGATTTGCCCGGGCACCGTGGAGTCGCCGTCGCTGCGCCAGCGCATCGCTGTCCAGGCCGAGCAGCAAGGCGTTGACGAAGCGCAAGTTTACCGGCAATTCCTCGACCGCCAGCCCATGGGACGAATCGGCAGCGCCGAAGAGATCGCCCAGTTGGCCTTGTACCTGGGCAGCGATGCGTCTGCCTATACCACGGGCGGTGTGCATGTCATCGATGGCGGCATGAGCATCTGACACCCGCTTTGCACTATTGCGTTCAAGCAGGAGAACCACATGAAACTGTTGCGTTATGGCGAAAAGGGGTCGGAGAAGCCGGGCCTGCTGGATGCCGACAATCAAATCCGCGATCTCTCTGGCCACGTGCAGGATATCACCGGGCAGGTCCTGAGCCCTGAAAGCCTGGCAACGCTTGCTGCGATCGATCCAGCCAGCCTGCCGATCGTTGCCGGGCAGCCGCGTATTGGTGCTTGTGTGGGGCAAGTCGGGAAGTTTATCTGCATCGGGCTGAACTACGCCGACCATGCGGCAGAGTCGAACATGGAAGTGCCCAAGGAGCCAATCATCTTCGGCAAATGGACCAGTGCCATCTGCGGCCCGAACGACAACCTTGAGATTCCGCGGGGCTCGCTCAAGACTGATTGGGAGGTGGAACTTGGCGTGGTCATCGGCAAAGGCGGGCGATACATCGATGAAGACATCGCCATGGAGCATGTCGCCGGCTACTGCGTGATCAACGATGTCTCTGAGCGTGAATGGCAACTGGAGCGCGGCGGTACCTGGGACAAGGGCAAAGGCTTCGATACGTTCGGCCCGCTCGGCCCGTGGCTGGTCACCCGGGATGAAATTGCCGACCCTCATGCCCTGGACCTGTGGCTGGAGGTTGACGGCCACCGCTACCAGCAAGGCAACACGCGCACGCTGATCTTCAATGTGCCGCAACTGATTGCCTACCTGAGTCGCTGCATGAGCCTGCAACCGGGCGATGTGATTTCCACGGGCACGCCACCGGGCGTCGGGCTGGGCATCAAGCCGCAGCCGGTGTTCCTGCGTGCGGGGCAGACGATTCGCCTGGGCATCGCGGGCTTGGGCGAGCAGCGACAGGTGACCGTGCAAGCGGATTGACCAAGGATAACGACGCCGAAGGAGGGGGGTGTACGGACGTATCACCCACCCATTCAAGGGAGGGTAAGGCATGTCGCCCTTTGGGTAAGCTTCGAATACCCAATCTTTATGCAGGCGACAATTCCAATGAAAGTAATGGCTGCAGTAAAGCGAGTGGTCGACTACAACGTCAAAGTCCGGGTGAAGGCGGACGGTACTGGCGTCGACCTCTCCAACGTGAAAATGGCAATGAACCCCTTTTGCGAAATCGCCGTGGAAGAAGCGGTTCGCCTCAAGGAACAAGGGGTCGCCAGCGAAGTGGTAGTAGTCACCGTGGGTTCTTCGGGTGCGCAGGAGCAGTTGCGCACCGCACTGGCGCTGGGTGCTGATCGTGCCATTCTCGTCGAAGCGGCAGATGACCTGGGTTCGCTGGCGGTTGCCAGGCTGCTCAAGGCGGTGGTCGACAAGGAACAACCGCAATTGGTGATCCTCGGCAAGCAAGCGATCGACAGTGATAACAACCAGACTGGCCAGATGCTTGCTGCATTGAGCGGCTACGGTCAGGGCACGTTCGCCTCGAAAGTCGAAATCAGCGGCGACAGCGTAGCCGTCACCCGTGAAATCGACGGCGGCGCGCAGACCGTTTCCCTGAAGCTGCCGGCCATCGTCACCACCGACCTGCGTTTGAACGAGCCGCGCTACGCGTCCCTGCCCAATATCATGAAAGCCAAGAAGAAGCCTCTCGAGACGCTGACTCCCGACGCTTTGGGCGTTTCCACTGTCTCCACCAACAAGACCCTAAAAGTCGAGGCCCCGGCGGCACGCAGCGCGGGAATCAAGGTCAAGTCGGTGGCAGAACTGGTCGAGAAACTGAAAAACGAAGCGAAGGTGATCTGATGACTATTTTGGTAATTGCTGAACACGACAACCACACAGTGGCTGCGGCCACACTGAATACCGTGGCTGCCGCTGCCAAAATCGGTGGTGAGGTGCACGTGTTGGTGGCAGGTGCCGGCGTGGCTGCGGTGGCTGAAGCCGCCGCAAGCATCGTGGGTGTGGCCAAGGTTTTGCTGGCCGACAACGTTGCGTACGCCCATCAACTGCCTGAGAACGTTGCGCCGCTGGTGACCGGGCTGGTGCTGGAACAGCGCTCGATCTACAACCACGTCCTGGCCCCGGCGACGTCCAACGGCAAAAATGTCCTGCCCCGGGTTGCCGCCGCGCTGGACGTCGACCAGATTTCCGAGATCATCGCCGTGCAAAGCGCCGACACCTTCCAGCGTCCCATCTACGCCGGTAACGCCATTGCCACCGTGCAATCCAACGCCTCGGTGAAAGTGATCACCGTGCGCGCTACCGGTTTCGATCCGGTGGCCGCTGTTGGCGGCTCGGCAACCGTCGAAGTCGTTGACACGCTTTACGACGCCGGCACTTCCAGCTTCGTTGGCGAAACCCTGGCTAAATCCGACCGCCCCGAGCTGACCGCCGCCAAGGTCATCGTTTCGGGGGGGCGTGGTATGCAGAACGGTGACAACTTCAAGCACCTGTACGCGCTGGCGGACAAACTCGGCGCAGGTGTCGGCGCTTCGCGTGCGGCGGTCGACGCAGGTTTTGTCGCCAACGACATGCAGGTCGGGCAGACCGGCAAGATCGTAGCGCCGCAGCTGTACATTGCCGTCGGTATTTCCGGCGCGATCCAGCACTTGGCGGGGATGAAGGACTCCAAAGTGATCGTGGCGATCAACAAGGACGAAGAAGCACCGATCTTCCAGGTGGCGGATTACGGGCTGGTGGCGGATTTGTTCGAAGCCGTGCCGGAGTTTGAGCGACTGGTTTGATTTTTCACGTGCTGAATTGGAGTTCGCTCATAGAGCGCATGCGCCGCCCAACCCGTACCAACAGCGGGTCATCGAGTTGTTCGCGCAAACGCGCCAGGGCGTTGCTCACGGTTGGCTGGCTGAGCGCCAGGCGCGAGGCAGCGCGGGAGACGTTCTGCTCGCGCAGCAGCACATCGAGGATGCGCAGCAGGTTGAGATCGAAGTTGGTTGTATTCACTTAGCAAATATCACGCATATGAAAATGAAATTTCTCAAATAGTAGGCGGCTGCTTAGGGTGTCGGCAATCCTTGTTTTTCTACTTGGAATATGGGTGTGGGCAAACTTTTTGACGATGTGGAGAGTAGGGCATGAGTTATCAAGCGCCGCTGCGCGATATGCGTTTTGTGCTGCACGAACTGTTTGACGTGAGCGGGCATTGCCAGCAACTGGACAACGGTCTGGACCGCGACACCATCGACGGAGTTCTCGAAGAGGCCGCGCGGTTTGCCGCCGAAGTAGTAGCACCGCTCAACCGCAACAGCGACGAGCAGGGCTGTCGGTTGCAGGATGGCGAGGTGACCACGCCGGATGGTTTTCGCCAGGCTTATAAACAGTTTGTCGAGCAGGGCTGGGCGAGCATGACCGGACCGCTGGAGTTCGGCGGGCAAGGCTTCCCGCAGATGCTGTCGGCGAGTTTCCACGAGATGCTGATGAGTGCCTCGTTGTCGTTTCGCGTCTACTCCGGGCTGACCGAAGGCACGGTCCTGGCCCTGGATCGCCATGGCAGCGCCGAACTCAAGCAGCGATACCTTGCGCAACTGGTCAGCGGCGAGTGGACGGGCACCATGTGCCTCACCGAACCCCAGGCCGGCTCAGACCTGGCACTGCTGCGCACCCGCGCCCAGCCCCAGGTGGATGGCAGCTACCAGCTCAGCGGCAGCAAGATCTTCATCAGCGGCGGCGAACAGGATTTGAGCGACAACATCATTCACCTGGTGCTCGCTCGATTGCCGGATGCACCGCCGGGTATCAAAGGGATCAGCCTGTTCCTGGTACCCAAGCGGCTGCTCGACGCCGATGGATCGCCCGCTGCGCGCAATGCCCTGAGCTGCGGGGCGCTGGAGCACAAGATGGGCATCAAGGGTGCGTCTACCTGCGTGATGAATTTCGACGGCGCCACGGGTTGGTTGGTCGGTCAGCCGAATCAAGGCCTGGCCTGCATGTTCACGATGATGAACGATGCGCGCTTCCAGGTTGGATTGCAGGGCCTGGGCATTGCCGAAGCGGCATTCCAGGGCGGCCTGGCCTATGCGCGCGAACGCTTGCAATCACGCGCCATCAAAGGTCCCGTGGCACTGGACAAGCCTGCCGATCCGATCATCGTTCACCCTGACGTACGGCGCATGCTGCTGATCCAGAAGACCCTCAGTGAAGGCTGCCGGATGCTTGCGGCCTATGCGGCCAGGCAACTGGATCTGGAGCACGGCGCCAGCGATCCGGCGGCACGTGAAGCCGCGGCCCGTCGTGCCGCTTTCCTCATTCCTGTGGTCAAGGCGTTCTTCACCGATTGCGGCCAGGAGGTGGCCAGCCTTGGCGTGCAGCTGTACGGCGGCCATGGGTTTATCCGCGAGTGGGGCATGGAGCAGTTGATGCGCGACAGCCGCATCACCCAGCTTTACGAAGGCACCAACGGCATCCAGGCACTGGACCTGATCCGTCGCAAGTTACTCGGTGATGGCGGCAGCGAACTCAACGCGTTGATCGACGAGTTGGCCACGCAGGTGCATCAGGCGACGGCTCAGCCAGAGATGGCCGAGCGGGTCGGACAGCGCCTTGAAGAGTGGCGAGCGCTGGGCCACTCGGTGCTGCAAGCCTGTCGCCACGATCCCGAGGAAATCGGCGCGGTGTCGGTGGATTTCCTCGCCTACTCGGCGTACGTGATGTTGGCGGCGCTGTGGTTGCAGGCGGCTGTACGTGCCAGCCAGGCATTGGCGGCGGGCAGTGGTGACGCGGCGTTCTACCAGGCCAAGCTGCAATCGGCGGACTTTTATCTGCGCCGGGTCCTGCCACGGGCCGGCGCGCATCGAGAGGCCTTGCTGGCCGGTGCGGGCTGCCTGATGGCCATGCCGGAGCGATCCTTCGCGTTCTGAAAAACCTGGGCTGTAACCTCAAAAGGGGGGGGCGGCCCAGCCAGTGAGCTGGCTACGCTTGCCCCACCCGGATCCTCTCGTTCTCATTAATCCACCTGCCCAACAGATGGACACTCGAACGCCGGAAATCGCCCGGTCCCTATCCCTCACCCCCAGCGGGCGGCACGTTGCCGCCTCTGCGACTGATCGTTGGAGCGCAATACCATGCAAGACGCCGTTATCGTTTCCACTGCCCGCACGCCCATCGCCAAGGCCTTCCGAGGGGCGTTCAACGATTTCAAATCGCCGTCGATGAGCGCGGTGGCGATTCGCGCCGCCGTCGAACGCGCGGCCATCGAGCCGGGCGAAATCGATGACCTGGTGCTGGGCACCGCCATGCAAAGCGGCACTGCAGCAACCAATCTGGCGCGCCTGTCTGCCTTGGCGGCTGGCTTGCCATTGTCGGTCAGCGGCCAGACCATCGATCGCCAATGCGCTTCGGGCCTGATGGCGATTGCCATTGCCGCCAAACAGATCATGGTGGATGGCATGCAGGTGACCATCGGTGCCGGTCAGGAGCAGATCAGCCTGGTACAAAACCCGCACACGCAATTCGCCGCCAATGAGCAGGATGCCAATGTGCAGCGCATGGCCGAGCATGCCTATATGCCGATGCTGCAGACCGCAGAAATCGTTGCCCGGCGCTACAACATCAGTCGCGAAGCCCAGGACGCCTACAGCCTGCAATCCCAGCAACGTACCGCAGCGGCCCAGGCAGCCGGCTTGTTCGCCGACGAGATCATACCGGTCAGCGTGCGCAAGAAAGTCGTCGACAAGCAAAGCGGTGCCATTAGCTACGAAGATGTGCGCCTGACCCTGGACGAAGGCAATCGCCCGCAAACCACCCTGGCCAATCTGCAAGCTCTGGCGCCAGTGCGCGAAGGCGGTTGCATCACCGCGGGCAATGCCAGTCAATTGTCCGATGGCGCCAGCGCGTGTGTGTTGATGAGCGGTGCATTGGCAGCCCGTTCCTCGGTAAGTCCATTGGGCTTGTATCGCGGCATCGCGGTGGCAGGTTTGGCGCCGGAAGAGATGGGCATCGGCCCGGTGCTGGCAATCCCCAAATTGCTCCGTCAGCACGGCCTGCGCGTGGATGATATCGGGCTGTGGGAAATCAACGAGGCCTTTGCCTGTCAGGTGTTGTATAGCGCGCAAACACTGGGCATCGACCCCGCAAAACTGAACGTCAATGGCGGGTCGATCGCCATCGGTCATCCCTACGGCATGAGTGGCGCGCGCATGGTTGGCCACGCGTTACTGGAGGGCAAACGCCGTGGGGTGAAGTACGTGGTGGTGAGCATGTGCGTCGGCGGTGGCATGGGCGCCGCCGGTTTATTCGAAGTGCTCTGATTTTCCCGGGCGCGCCATGTCATCTGGACGGCGCGCAATTGGCAAAAATCAGTCGATCAGCTTGTGATTGCGTGCCCAGACCATGGCGTCGTACCGGCTCGAAACGCCCAGCTTGGCGTAGATGTTGCGCAGGTTCCATTTCACCGTGTCCAGGCTGATGTCCAGCGTGTGGGCGATGCGCTTGCTCGACATGGCCTGGGAAACGAGGCTGAGGATCTCGCGTTCGCGTGGCGTCAATTGCGGCGCTTGCCCGGTGGTCGTGGTCCGCCGCGAACGTGATGTCGGGAGGGGCGGCGCGCAAGGGCCGGTGAGCTTGCCGAGCAGTTCGTCGACGTACTGACGCAGGGGGGTGTCCAGGGGGCTTTGGGATAGACGCGAAAGCAGTTTCTCGCTCAATGCCCCTTCATCCAGCAAGGTACGGACCAGCCCCAGGCGTCGCCCGTTCTCCACGGCCTCACGGAGTCGTGCGAGGGAGTCTTCCGGGCGATCGAGATCATCCAGCACGCCGGCACGCAGCAGGTCGGCGAGCACGCCAAGGCGGTGGCGCTGGAAACTATCGGCGTAGTGTCTCACTTCGTCCAAGGCTTGCAGGGCGGCTTGGGAGTCGACGCTAGTGAGAATCCGCGCCCGCGCCAAAGCGGCAATGGCCGGCAGTTCTGCCCGGCCACCGTGCTCGCTGCTGTGGTCGCGGGCAATCTCTTCGAGGGTTTGCAACAACTCCACGGCCTGATTACGCTGGCCCTTGACCAGGCTCACGCGGATCTGTTCGCCCAATAACTGAGCCACTGGGCGAATTTGTCCGAGGCTGCGCAGGTGGGAAATTTGCTGGCGCAGGAAGGCGAGGGCGGTATCCGGGCCTTTTTGCAACAGGTCCAGGCGGCTGCGGCTGATGTTGGTGCGCACAATGACATCGGGAACGGAGGAGTGCAGCAAGCCAGAGCGGTTGGCGATCAACTCGCGCGCGTCATCGATCCGGTCAAGCTCGTAAAACGCATCGGCCAGCAGGCTGGCACAGAGGTTGGCGCAGATCGATCGATGCCCACCCTCGCGTGTGGAGCGCTCGAGCAGTTCGGATACCAGCGGTTCGGCCACGCCGATTTCGCCGCAAACGATATAGGTGGTCAAGCGTGCCGATTCCGCGACCAATGCCATGTCATTGCCGCGATCCTGCGGGGGTATAGGATGAATGTCGAACAGGCGTCGGGCATCGGCATAGCGTCCCGCCGTGTAATAGGCCACGCACAGTGCCGCCAGCAGCATGTAGCGTAAGAAGGGATTGTCCATAGGTGCATCACGCACAGGTTCCAGCAAGGCAATGGTGCGCTCGCTGTCATCTTCCTGCACGGCGATGGCGGCATGGATCAGCGGTATGCCGCTGGCCAGTTCAGGGTGTTCGCTCAGGCCACTGGCCTGTAGACGCTCTAGCCAGGCTTTTGCACGTTCCGGACGCGAGGTCAGCGAAACCGTGATGCAGGCCAGGAACAGCAGGCGCTGGTGGCGAAACAGCACGTCCTCGGGCAAACGCTCCAACAGGCGTAAGGTCGGAGCGAGATAAGCCAGGCTCCAGGTCTTTGGCGCGCTCTGCTCTATCACCTGAATGGCAAACTCGACGTCGTCGCCCAGGCTGGCGTGGCGAACTGCCTCGGTCAGGCAGCTGTGTCCGGCGAACCAATGGGCTGCGAGGCGGTGCAAGGCACGGATGTCCTTTTTTCGACGCTCCAGGCGTGCGCTGAGGAATTCCCCGAACAGCGGCTGGAAGCGATACCAGGTCATGCGGTCTTCGGAGTCGACCCGATTGATCAGCAGGTTCTCGTCTTCCATGCGCTGAAGCAGTTCACCGGCGTTGGCATGGCCGGTCACGGCAGCGGCCATCGGGGCGTTGAAGCGGCGGAAGATCGACAACGTTTCGGCAACTTCGACCAGTTCTTCGGGCAGGTGCGCCACCACTTCTTCGCTCAGGTAGCTTTGCAGGTCGCTTGAGCGCCAGACCAGATCGTTGAGAATCGAGCGGGTTGAAGGGCGGTTCTTGAGCATGATGACGATCAGTTGCAGGCAAGAGGGCCAGCCGCTGGTCAGTTCCTGGATCAGGCTCAGTTCATCGGCATTGATCTTGTCCGTGCCCAGGTTCTCCTCCACGAAGGTGCGGGTCTCGGCCAGGTCAAACGGCAGTTCGACGCTTTCGATTTCAGCCAGTTGGTCCATGACGCGCAGTCGAGAGAGGCTTAACGGCGGATTGACCCGCGACACGAGCACCAGGTGCAGGTTGCCCGGACTCTGGTCGAGCAGCTTTTGAATCAGCTTGTGGGCAAGAGGGGTTTCCACATGGTGATAGTCGTCGACAATCAGGTAGAGCTCTTTGCTCAACTGGGTCGCAGCCTCGACGATAATCGCGACGCAGGCTTGCAACGCAGGCTCCGTGGTGTCCTCGCGGAGCAGGTCAATGTCCACTTCAATGCCCAACCGCCGCAATCCTTCGAAAAACGCTGAGCAGAAGGCGGTGTAGCCCTTGTCCTCGACCGTCAGCGACACCCAGGCCACTTCCGCGCCGGCCATGAGCCGGTCCTGGCGCCACTGCGCCATCAGGGTCGTTTTACCGTAACCCGCAGCGCCGGTGACCAGCGCCAATTTGCAATGCTGCATGCGCTGAAGCTGAGCGAGCAGCGCGGTGCGAGGCACATGGCGGGTACCGATGCGCGGTGGTGAAAACTTGGTCGAAACCAGATGTCTGGCTGGGGTGTCTGGCAACTTCTTATCCTCGCGCCACGGTCACGGCGACTCACGCGCCGGGCGAAACTAGCCAACCTGTCGATGCAGGTCAAGATTTTACGATAGCTGCAGTTAAGCGCTTGTGGGATCAGGAGGTGCTCCAGTCAGTTCATGTCCTTCCGCAATGGGAGGGACGAGCGGGTGGATTTGTTTTTTAAGATCCGCCAGGTCCCCAATCCGGGTGCCAACGAAGGAATCACAATGAAACTGGATAATAAAGTAGCCGTCGTCACGGGCGCGGCATCAGGGCTTGGCCTGGCCACTTGCAAGGCGCTGGCGGCCGCGGGAGCCCAGGTAGTGGGGTTTGACCTGGATCAACAACGGCTCGATGCCGCGCTGGATGGCATCACCGGTATCACCGGCATCGCGGTCGACGTTGCCGACGAAGCCAGTGTCAGGGCGGGTATCGATACGGTGGTGCAGCGCTTTGGCGGGGTGCATGTGGCGGTGAACTGCGCGGGGATCCTGGGCCCCTGCAAGACGCTATCCAAAGGCCAGCTGTTTCCGACCGAGCTGTGGAACCGGGTGTTGGGGGTCAACCTCACGGGGACTTTCAATATCATCCGCCACGCGGCGTTGGCCATGTCCACGAACACACCCGAAGACAGTGGCGAGCGCGGTGTGATCATCAACACCGCCTCGGGTGCTGCCCGTGAGGGGCAGATGGGGCAGGCGGCCTACAGTGCGAGCAAGGCCGGCATCATAGGCATGACGCTGCCGATTGCCCGCGACCTGGCTGAACACGGCATACGCGTGGTGAGCCTGGCGCCAGGACTGTTCGAGTCCGGGATGTCCGCCGGCATGCCGGAAAAAGTCTCGGAAACCATCGTCAACGGTCTGCTGTTCCCACGCCGCATGGGCCATCCGCAAGAGTTCGCCGCGCTGGTGCGACATGTGGTCGAAAACGCCTACCTCAACGCGCTGACCCTGGACATACAGTGCGGCACTCGTTGAGTGGAACACGATCCTTGGCGGTGGCCCGAGTCATTATCGATCGCGTGAGGGCCTGAATCCTCTGTAGGAGCGAGCATGCTCGCGATAAACCCGAGAGCGCCGCGGGGTGTCAGGCTTGCCGCGTTATCGTTGACTTCCATCGCGAGCATGCTCGCTCCTACGCACACCGCAGCGACAAGGGATTGAGACAGTAGACGACCCTCGCGAGCGATCGCGTGAGCGGCCTGAGTCTTCTGTAGGAGCGAGCATGCTCGCGATAAACCCGAGAACGCCGCGGGGTGTCAGGCTTCCCGCGTTATCGTTGACGACCCTCGCGGGCATGCTCGCTCCTACAGGGGGGCGTACCAGGCTACGCCTTGTTCATCAAGAGAGACACTGACCTCACCGCGCAGCAACAAGTGGTTGAGGCAGGCCAGGGTTTCGCCGGTCGCCAGGGTGAAGCGGGTGGGGTCGTCGTTGCATACGGCGGTGCTGAACAGCAGCGTGAACAGATCGATGGCGCGTGCGGGCTCGTGCAAGCCTGCGCGTAACCGATCCAGCGCTCCCCATGCATCGGCTTGCAGTTGTTCGATGCGTGCATGCAGGCCCCGGAAAGGTTTACCGTGAGACGGCAGCACCAGCACGTCGTCGGGCACACGACGACGCAGGGTGGCCAGGGATTCAAGCCAGTCGCTCAGCGGATCGGCATCCGGCTCGCTGGGCTGCACCGAGACGTTGGACGAGATACGCGGCAGCACCTGGTCGCCGGATATCAGCAGATTGCGGTCGGCGTCATACAGGCAAGCGTGTTCCGGCGAATGGCCGGCGCCCACCACCACTTCCCATGAATGCCCGCCGATGTTCAGCCGCTCGCCGTCGCGTATGCGTCGGTAGCTATCGGGCAAGGGCGAGATCATGCGGCCGAAACTGCCGAAGCGCTGGCGGTATCGCTCCAGGGTCGGCCCGTCCCATCCGGCGCGCCGGTAGAACGCCAGCGTCTCCTCTGGCGCCGCGCGTGCGCTATCGCTGGCCAGCAGGCGGCCTTGCAGGTACTCCAGGCGCGTCATCCACAAGCGACTGCCGGTGTGCCGGGTCAGCCAGCCGGCCATTCCGACATGGTCCGGATGAAGATGGGTGGCGATGACCCGGGTCAGCGGAGCCTCGCGTAACGTGCCTTCCAGCAACGGGCGCCATAGCGCAACTGTCTGCTCGTCATAAATGCCGCTATCGACCAGTGTGGTGCCAGCCCCGTCAGCCAGGAGCCAGACGTTGATGGCGCCCAGGGACACCGGCAGCGGTAGCCGCAGCCACTGCACGCCCGGCGCTATCGGTTCGGGTGCTCCGGCGGTGGGCAGCATGGCGAAAGGGTAGCTGATCGGCGCGCCCGCGCTGGCCGGTGTGTCGTGCGTCATGGTGTTCTCCCGTTTGTTGTTACCGCCGCCGCACCCGGTCAGGTGCGCAATCAGCTCGATGGGCCAGACGTTACCGGAGGGGGGGTAGGGGGGGCACCCCCCTTTCAGAAAGGGGGGGGAGGACATCGGGCTGACGCTGGCACCCTTCGGAGCACTCGATCACTGATTGAGTGGCTTGCGAACCTGGATGTCCAGGTTCACCCAGGGGAGGAGGCACCCAGATGAATAACAAGAACAAATCGAATCAAAGTCATCCCGCCAGTTCTCATGCATTGAAGGCTACGGTCGTGGCCATGTGCGCGATTGCCTGCGGCAGCGCCAGTGCTATCGAGATCGATACCGGTAACGAAGACATCCAGCTGCGTTGGGACAACACCCTGCGCTACAACTTGGGTATGCGTACCGAAGGGCAGGACAGGGCGATCCTGGGCAACCCGAACAACGATGACGGCGACCGCAACTTCGACAAGCATCGACTGGTCAACAATCGCCTGGACGTACTCACAGAGTCGGACCTCATCTACAAGGGCAAGTATGGCGCCCGTGTCAGCGCCGCCCTATGGTATGACGCCGCCTATGCCGGAGATCTGGACAACGATAGCGTTGCCACCTCCAACCACCTCAACTCCAGTGGTCGCCCAGCCACCGGTCTAAGCCGCTACACCGACCGCTACTACGAAGGCCCGTCCGGTGAATGGATGGACGCCTTCGTGTTTGGCGAGTACGAAATGGGGGACATGCCGCTCAAGGCGCGCCTGGGTCGGCATACGGTCAACTGGGGTGAGTCGTTGCTCGGGGCTGGCGCCATCCATGGTATCTCCTACGGCCAGGCGCCACTGGATCAGGGCAAGGCATTGGCCTTGCCGGGGATCGAGGCCAAGGAACTGTACCTGCCGCGCAACCAGATTTCCGCGCAGTTGCAAGTCAACCCAGAGTGGTCGTTTGCTGCGCAGTATTTCTTCGAATGGCGGCCTTCGCGCGTGCCTGAGTCCGGCAGTTACCTGGGCTTCGCCGACATCTACCAGCAAGGTGGCGAGTCGTTCATCCTCAGCCCGACCCTGCGCGCCATCCATGGCGACGACATCGAGCCGCGCAACTCCGGTGACTGGGGCGTGATGACGCGCTGGAGCCCGGAATGGCTGGACGGCACCCTGGGGTTCTACGTACGCCAGTTCTCCGACACCCTGCCGCAGGTCATTCTGCTGGCCAACGCCCGCCCGCAGTACTACCTCAACTACGCCGACAAAATCGACATGTACGGCATCAGCCTGTCGAAGGAAATCGGCGGCATCAGCGTCGGTGCCGACCTCAACTACCGACGCAACATGCCGCTGGTGAGTTCGGCGGCGCGGGTCACCTCGACCGCGCAACTGCCGGACGACGGCGACATTCTCGGCGCCCGTGGCGACACCCTGCATGGTGTGCTCAACGCTATCGGCACCGTGAGCCCGACACCGTTCTTCGATGGCGCCAATTGGTCTACCGAGCTGACCTGGAGCCGTTGGATCTCGGTCAACGACGATCCGCTGCACCTGTTCAAGGGCTCGTCTGCCTACAAGGCCGTACCGACCAACATCGACGAAGTGTCCCGCGACGCCTACGGCATCGCGATCAACTTCACGCCCAACTGGTATCAGGTGTTCCCCGGTGGCGACCTGTCGCTGCCGATCAGTTACTCCCAGGGCCTCTCCGGCAACTCGGCGGTGGCGTCCGGCGGTAACAAGGATGCCGGCAGCTACGCGGTGGGCCTGGCGCTCGATCTCTACAGTCGCTACCGCTTCGACCTGAAGTACGTGGACTACTTCGGTGACTACTCGACCAACCCGGTGACCGGCGCGGCCCTGACCCCGAGTGGCAGCCAGGCTTTGCTGGAAGACCGTGGTGCGGTGTTCTTCACCTTCAAGACCACGCTTTGAGCTGCGCTTGACGTAATCGCAAGTCCGCCCACGGCGGTCCCGCCGCGGACCGCCGTTGGTGCAATGCGCGCCCGCGCGCAACTGATGTGAGGTGACAACGTGTTCAAACAACTCTTGCGACCACCGCTGCTGATCCTGACCACGCTTCTGGCGGTGCCGGCGTTCGCCCAGTCGGGCTTTGTCTCGCCCCTCGACACGCCTGCGTTGCAAAGCGCCAAGGCGATCCAGGCACCCATCAACGCGTTGGCCAGGGCCGCAGGAAGGCTGATCGCGGCCGGCCAGCGCGGCCATATTCTTTATTCAGACAACGCCACCGACTGGGTCCAGGCCCAGGTGCCGGTCAGCTCGGACCTGACGGCACTGGCGTTTCCCACTGCCATCCAGGGCTGGGCCGTTGGCCACGAAGGTGTTGTGTTGCACAGCAGCGACTCGGGAAAAACCTGGACCAAACAGCTCGACGGTCAGCAGATCGCCGCGATCCTGCTCAAGCAATACGGCAACCCCGCCAACCCGGATGATCCCCAGGCGCAGCGCTTGCAACAGGATGCGCAATTGTTCGCCACCCAGGGCGCCGACAAACCGCTGCTGGACGTGTGGTTTGCCGATGAACGCACCGGGTTCGTCACCGGCGCGTTCAATTTGATCCTGCGTACCGAGGATGGTGGCCAGACCTGGACCGCCTGGCAGGACCGAATCGACAACCCGCGCAGCATGCACCTGTATGGCCTGCGCCCGGCAGCCGGCACGCTGTTCATGGTCGCCGAACAAGGCCTGGTGCTGAAACTGGACCGCGCCAGCCAGCGTTTCGTCAAGGTCGAACTGCCCTATGAGGGCACGTTGTTCGGCCTGCTCGGCGACGACCGTCTGGTGCTGGTCTACGGCCTGCGCGGCAATGCCTTGCGCAGTCTCGATGGCGGGGCAAGCTGGAGCACGGTCGACACCGGCATCAAGGAGGGCATCACCAGCGGCCTGATCGCCGAAGACGGCTCGATCCTGCTGGCCAGCCAAACCGGCCAATTGCTGCGCTCCACCGACCGCGGGGCAACGTTCAGCCGAGTCCCACTGGACCACGTGGCACCCAACTTCGCACTGGCACCCGCCGCCAACGGGGCCGTCGCCCTGGCGGGACTGGGTGGCGTGCGCGTGCAAAGCCTGCAACAGAACAAGCAAGTCGGAGAGCTGTGATGGGTATCCACAACGCCAGCGACAACCTGCAGTCCATCAGCAACATTGCTGATTTCAATCACCAGTCAGGCAGTCGTCTGGAGCGGTTGATCTTCAACCATCGGCTGCTGGTCATCCTGCTTTGCAGCGTGGTCACGGTCATCCTCGGCTGGGATTCGTCGCGCCTGACGCTCAATGCCGCGTTTGAGAAAACCATCCCGCTGAACCAGCCGTACATTCGTAACTTCCTGGAAAACCGCGACGAGCTCAAGGGCCTGGGCAATGCCGTGCGGGTGGTGGTGGAGAACCGCAAGGGCGATATTTTCGATCCCGCGTACCTGCAGGCACTCAAGCAAATCAACGATGAGCTGTTCCTGACGCCGGGTGTCGACCGGGCTAACGTCAAGTCCCTGTGGATGCCGGTGGTGCGCTGGAACGAGGTCACCGAAGAGGGCTTCGCCGGGGGACCGGTGATGCCAGACAACTACACCGGCTCCCAGGCCAGTACCGACGCCTTGCGCCAGAACATCGGCCGGGCGCAGTTGCTGGGTAATCTGGTGGGGACCGATTTCCGTTCCAGCATGATTTTCGTGCCGCTGCTGGACAAAGACATCAATACCGGCCAGCCGCTGGATTATTGGGAATTGTCCAAGCGCCTGGAGGGCATCCGCGCGCAGTTCTCCGGTACCCAGGGCAGCGCTGACCTGGACATCCGCATTGTCGGTTTCTCCAAGGTCGTGGGCGATCTGCTCGACGGCTTGCAGCAGATGATCCTGTACTTCGCCGTGGCGGCGGTGATCGCCGCGCTGATCATTTTTGCCTGGACCCGTTGTGTGCGCAGCACCGTGCTGGTGCTGGGCTGTTCCTGCATCGCCGTGTTGTGGCAGCTCGGCCTGATTGCCCGCCTGGGTTACGCGCTGGACCCTTATTCGATTCTCGTGCCGTTCCTGGTGTTCGCCATTGGCGTGTCCCATGGCGCGCAGAAAATGAACGGGATCATGCAGGACGTGGCCCGTGGCACCCATCGGCTGGTCGCCGCCCGCTACACGTTCCGCCGCCTGTTCCTGGCCGGGGTCACGGCGCTGGTGGCCGATGCCGTGGGTTTTGGCGTGTTGATATTGATCGACATCCCGGTGATCCAGGACCTCGCAATCACGGCGTCCATCGGCGTTGCCCTGCTGGTGTTCACCAACCTGATTCTGCTGCCGGTGATGCTGTCCTACACCGGCGTCAGTCCCAAGGCTGCGGCGCGTAGCCTGCGCAAAGAACAGCGTGAAACGAGCGGGGCCTGGCGTCTGCTGGAGCGTTTCACCGAGCGCCGCTGGGCCACGGCACTGCTGCTGGGCTCGGCGTTGCTGACGGTGGCGGGCTTTGTCGTCAGCACCCATCTGCAAATCGGCGATCTGGATGCCGGGGCTTCGGAACTGCGACCCAACTCGCGCTACAACCTGGACAACGCCTATATCAACAGCAAGTACTCGCTGTCTTCCGACCAGTTCGCGGTCATCGTCAAGACCAAGGCCGAGGGCTGCCTGGAATACCAGACACTGGTCGATGCCGACCGACTGGGCTGGGTCCTGCAGCAAGTGCCGGGGGTGCAAAGCACGGTGTCCTTGGCCGATGCGGTGCGCAAGATCACGGCGGGTTCCTACGAGGGCAGTCCCAAGTGGATGTCGATCTCGCCCAACCAGGACGTACTCAACTATGCGGCGCGGACCGCGAGCACCAGCAATCCGGAACTGTTCAACAACGACTGTTCGGTGATGCCGGTGGTGGCCTACCTCTCCGATCATAAGGCGCAGACACTCGATCAAGTGGTGCAGGCCGCGCAAGCCTTTGCCAGCGCGCACAGCACGCCGGACCGCCAGTTCCTGCTGGCCGCCGGCAGCGCCGGGATCGAAGCGGCCACCAACATCGTGGTCAAGAAGGCCAACCTGACCATGCTGATGTACGTGTACGCGGCGGTCATCGTGCTGTGCTTCATCACCTTTCGCAGCTGGCGCGCGGTGGTGGTGGCCGTGGTACCGCTGGTGATCACTTCGATTCTGTGCGAAGCGCTGATGGTGCTGCTGGGCATGGGCGTGAAGGTCGCGACCCTGCCGGTGATCGCACTCGGGGTGGGCATCGGCGTCGACTACGCCCTGTATCTGCTGAGCATCCAGCTGGCCCGTCAACGTGCAGGCGACACCTTGGCCCAGGCCTACCGACATGCCTTGCGGTTCACTGGCAAAGTCGTGGCGCTGGTGGGCGTGACCCTGGCCGCGGGGGTGATCACCTGGGCGTTCTCACCCATCAAGTTCCAGGCCGACATGGGCATCCTGCTGACCTTCATGTTCCTGTGGAACATGCTCGGCGCCCTGGCCCTGATCCCGGCGCTGTCGCACTTCCTGCTCAGGAACGAGCATGTCTGCGGTTCGCCGACGGTCACCCCGGCAACCACAGACACATCCACCGTCATTGCATCCAAGGTCCGGACTGTACAGCGTGTACAGGCCGATCCGAACCCTGTCTGACCCCCTGAATTCATAAGGAATCACCATGAGCGATACAAACGCAGCGTTCCTCGGCGAACAGGAACTCATGATCCGCGATTCGGCGCGCAAGGTTGCCGCCGAAGTGGTTGCCCCCACGGCTGCCGAACGTGATCGCAGTGCCGCCTGGCCTCGCAATGAGCTGCAAGCCGTTGCCGAACTGGGCTTCCTCGGCATGCTGATCCCTGAAGAGTACGGCGGTGCCGGTGCCAGCTTCGTCGAGTACTGCCTGGCCATCGAGGAGTTCGCCGCCGCTGACACCGGCTTCGCCACCCTGATTCACGTCCACAATTCAGTCGGACTGGCCGTGGCGCGACTGGGTAACGAACAACAGAAGCGCAAATACCTGCCGGACCTGGCCTGCGGTAAACGCATCGGTGCCTTTTTGCTCAGCGAGCCGCACGCCGGCTCCGACACGGCAGCGTTCCGCACTCAGGCACGGCGCGAAGGCGAGCACTACGTCATCAATGGCAGCAAGCAATTCATCTCCAACGGCAACGAAGCGGGCCTGGGCCTGGTGCTGGCCGTCACTGACAAGGCTGCCGGCAAGAAGGGCAGCAGCCTGCTGATGGTCGACCCGCAGGAAAGTCCCGGTTACGTCGTGGCTCGCGTCGAGCACAAGATGGGCCAGCGCTCGGCCCATGTCGCGCAGATCCAGCTGGACCAATGCCGGGTACCGGTGGCCAACCTGCTGGGCGAAGAAGGAGCGGGCTATCGCAACGTGATGGGTTCGTTGTCGGAAGGACGGGTGGCGATTGCCGCCGTCGCCACCGGCACCGCACGCGCTGCGCTGGATTCGGCGGTGGGCTATGCCAAGGAACGCGAAGCCTACGGCGAGCCAATCATCAAACTGCAAGGGGTAGCGTTCGACCTTGCCGACATGGCCGCGCAAGTGGATGTCGCCCACCACTACATGGTTCATGCCGCGCGATTGTGTGAAGCCCACGTGCCCTGCGCCAAGGAAGCCTCGGTGGCCAAGCTGTTCGCCAGCGAAATGGCGGAGAAGGTGTGCTCCGACGCGCTGCAGATCCATGGAGGCTATGGCTACCTCAATGATTTCCCGGTGGAGCGTTACTGCCGGGATGTACGGGTGACCAAAATCTATGAAGGCACCAGCCATATCCAGAAATTGATCATCGCGCGCAGCCTGGCCTGACATGTGTGTAGCCCCCCTCTACTTGGAGGGGGTGACCGGACAGCTATCGGGCATAACCTGTTGTTCAAAGCGGGCTCGAATACGCCGGTGGATTCGCGACGATTGGCAGGGAACCAGACCATGCAGATACAGAACTCGACCGATGCACAGCGTCATGCAGTGGACAGCTTCCGTATCTTCCTTGCGACGGAGGTGGCGCCGGTCGCCAGTGCGTTCCGGGGTGGGCCGATTCCCCGGGAGAGAATGCGCGAAATCGCCCAGGGCATCGCCGAATTCGGCCTGCCCGGCGCCAGTATTGCGCCGCACCTGGGTGGCATGGGTTTATCGGTGGTCACCGAAGCCATGCTCCTGGCAGAGTTGTGCGTGGTTTCCAGCGAAATCGCCCACTGCGTCATCGTCAACATGCTCGTCGCCAGCGTCCTGGTCGAATTGCCTGAAGAGCAGCAACCGCTGCGCGAACGCTACCTGCCGGACTTGCTCGCCGGTCGCCGCTTCGGCGGCTATTACCTGCATCAGGCCGATGCTCAGGCAACGCTAACCGAAGGGGGCGTCAACGCCTGGACCACGGCGCACGGTTGGGTCATCAACGGTGCCCACGAGCGGGTGTGCAACGGCCATTACTCGGACATCCTCATTACCGGGATGCTGACCGAGGAGGGCGTGTCATGTCATGTGCTGGTGGACCGTGAGCAGCAGGGTTACTCCTCGCGCATCATCGACAGATCGACCCCGACCGGCACGTTCAATACCCGGGTGTCCTTCAACAATGTGCGCGTGCCGGCCGGCCATACGATCTGGCAAGAACAGGAAGGCCAGGCCGGGCTGCTGGAAAAGATCGACGCCGGCGCAGCCTTGCTGTCGATCGGCCTGGCCCGGTCGGTTCTGGAGGCGTGCATCAACAACGCGCGAAATCCTGACGATTGCGGCAGGGCGGCGGCATCGCAGCCGTTGGTGGCACTCAGGATTGCCGAGATGGCGACCCGAATCGAAGCGGCGAAACTCATGTGCTTTCAGGCCTATTCGCTGATCGATAACGACACTCCCTGCCAGATTCAGGCGTGCATGGCTCGCTGGCTGGCCAGTGAAACGCTGCTCAAGGCTTGCCAGGACGCGCTGCAGTTGCCCGGTGGCAAGGGGGTGAGCGCCGCATTGGACCTTGAGCGCATGGTGCGAGAGTCCATCGTGCTACCGGCGCCCAACGGCCTGACCGACCGGCAAAAATTGTCCATCGCCAAGGCGCTCACGGGCATCAGTACCGCGGGCTGACGGCTGTATTGACGGCGGCCACCCCGGCATGCCTGACTTATCACTCTGAACCATTCAAGGATTTTGTATGCGCTATTGCCTTGTTGCACTGTCTGTTGCCTTCGCCCTGTCGAGCAGCCTGTCATGGGCCGAGGACGCCCCGATCACGCCCGCAAAAGCTGCCAGCCCGACAACGGCAGCTGTCAACCAGGCGGTGCTCAAACAATTGCCGTTTCAGGATCGCGCCGACTATGAAGCCGCGCGGCGCGGGTTGGTCGCCGCCTTTGAGGGCGAAATCAAGGATGCCAATGGCAAGACCGTGTGGAATTCCCACCAGTACGACTTCCTCAAGCAAGAGCAGGCCCCGGACACGGTGAACCCCAGCCTGTGGCGTTTGGCGCAGCTCAATGCCAATGCCGGCTTGTTCCAGGTCACCGACAGAATCTACCAGGTGCGTGGTATCGACCTGGCTAACATGACCATCATCGAAGGTGACGATGGCCTGATCATCATCGACCCGCTCTACGTCACCGAAACCGCGAAGGCCGGCCTTGAAATGTACTACCGCAATCGCCCGCGCAAACCGGTGGTGGCGGTGATCTATAGCCACAGCCATGTCGATCATTTCGGTGGTGTGCGTGGGGTGGTCGACGAAGCAGACGTCAAGGCCGGCAAGGTTCGCATCTATGCGCCAGGCGGTTTCATGGAACACGCCATCCAGGAAAACGTCCTGGCGGGTACCGCCATGTTTCGTCGCGGCATGTTCCAGAGTGGCGGCGCGGTGGCCGGTAGCGAGCGGGGGCAGGTGGATTCGGGGATTGGCAAAGGTGTGCCGGTGGGCGGCACGATCAGCCTGATCGCACCGAGCGACCTGATCGTAAAACCGGAGGAAACCCACGATATTTCCGGTGTGCAGGTGGTATTCCAACTCACCCCGGGAACCGAGGCCCCCTCGGAGATGAACCTGTACCTGCCGCAAATGCAGGCGCTCTGTATTTCCGAGAACGCCGTGCGCTCGATGCACAACCTGCTCACGCCCCGTGGTGCCGAAGTGCGTGACGGTAAAGCCTGGGCGCATTTTCTCGACGACGCGCTAGTGCGCTATGGCGACAAGGCACAGGTGATGTTCGCTCAACACAACTGGCCGACCTGGGGCGGGGACAATATCCGCAACATGCTGGCCGATGAGCGTGACATGTACGCCTTTATCAACAACCGGACCCTGAACTTGCTCAACCAGGGCATGAATCCGCTGGAAATTGCCGACGCGGTGAAGAAGTTGCCCGGCGACCTCGATCAGAAATGGTATGCCAGGGGCTACTACGGCACGCTGAGTTTCAACACCCGCGCGGTGTACCAGCGCTATCTGGGCTTCTACGACGGCAATCCGTCGACGCTTGACCCACTGCCTCCGGTCGAAGCCGGCAAACACTACGTGCAAGCCATGGGCGGTGCTGACAAGGTATTGGCGCAGATGCGCGCGGCAATGGACAGCGGCGATTACCGCTGGGCAGCCCAGTTGGGCAATCATCTGGTGTTCGCCGAGCCCGAGAACAAGGCGGCACGCGAAGCCCAGGCCGATGCGCTGGAGCAATTGGGTTACCGCAGCGAATCGGCGATCTGGCGCAACATGTACCTCACCGGCGTGCAAGAGTTGCGTCAGATCAAGCCGCAGCAGGGCGCCCGTGCCACGGCCGACCTGATCCGGGCGGCGACGCCGACCATGTTCATGGACCTGCTGGCCGTGCGCATGGATTCGGACAAAGCCCAAGGCCACGACATGACCCTGAACTGGAACTTCGATGATCTCGACCAGCATTTTGCCTTGACCCTGCGCAATGGAGTGCTGACCTACCGCGAACAGGCCAGTCATGCCAAGGCCGATGTGTCGGTCACGATGAGCAAGGCCGTGCTGGACCGGATCAGCCTGCGCCAGCTCGACTTCCCGACGGCGCTCAAACAGGGGGATATCAAGCTTGCAGGGGACGCAGACCGCTTCAAGGCGATGCTCGGCATGCTGACCAGCTTCCAGCCAATGTTCAACGTCGTGACGCCCTGAGCGGTGGCACGTTGAGGCTCGTTGGTTGACGCACAGGCCATGCGCTGCTGACCAGGGAGGACCCGGAACAACCCGGCGCATGGTTCATAAAAATAGAAAAAATCCATTATAAAACAGAGTGTTGAGGTGGTTTTACCGATACCGGAATACGGAAATGATTTTGCCTGGCGCGCCCTTAAACTGAATCCGCCATCAAGGCCGTTACGCATCGACGGCCAAGGCACGATCCCGTGAATCCCCGGAGACAGTCCCGTGACAAGAACAATAGAAGAACAGGTCGATCTGCTGCTGAGCGATCCGGCGGCCCTGGTCGGGCATAGCCTGCAAAACTGGAAGCAAATGCCTGCCGAACAGATCAATGCGCTGCAGCTGGCCGGGCTGAAACGGCGTTTCGGCGAAATGCGCGACCGTATCGCGGTGTTGAAGAAACTGGCGGACGCCGAGGGCATCGAGCGAATCGAACAACTGGACGACGTGGTGCCCCTGCTGTTCGAGCACACCCTGTTCAAGTCCTACCCGCCATCGCTACTGGAAAAAAACAACTTCGCCGCGATCAACAAATGGTTGGGCAAGCTGGTGGTTCCGGAACTGGCCGAGAAGATTGCCGCCGTCGACGTCACTGCGTGCAAAGGACTGGACGACTGGTTTGAAACCATGGACAGCGCCATTCCCGAGCTGTGCCTGAGCCATACGTCGGGCACTTCCGGGACGCTGTCGTTTTTGCCGTGCAGTGCCCGTGAGTTCGAAAAAGCTTCCCAGGTGCGCAAACTCTACGCCTGGAACATGACCGGCGCGGACACGCCGGACCCGGACCTGCACACGGCGTATCCGTACTACCGCAAAGGCTACCTCAGCCACCTGCGCGGCATGGGCTCGCTGGTGCGGGTACTGCTGCCCGATCTCTCACACTTCCACCCGGCCTATCCCTCGACCCTGTCCAGCGACGTACTGCGCCTGGGCGCCAGGCTGCGGGCCGCCCACGCCAATGGCACGCTGGATCGCCTGGTGGTGGCGCCTGAGCTGCTGGCCAAGAAAAAAGCCTTCGACCAGCAGCAGGCCGAGATGCCGCAGCACCTGGCGGCCTTTTTCGATGACATCGCGACCCGTCTCAAGGGCAAGCGCGTGTACATCGGCGGTACCTGGAACCTGCTGCACAACATGGCCCTGGCTGGCCTGGAGCGTGGCCTGGAAGGGGTGTTCCATCCCGATTCCTACATCATCACCACCGGCGGCGCCAAAGGCGTGGTGCCGCCCGAGAACTGGCGCGAAGACGTGATGCGCTTCCTGGGGGTGAAGACGCTGAACGAGTCCTATGCCATGTCGGAGGTGGTCAGTGGTTCGCACCTCAAATGCGAACAGGGCAACTACCACTTCTCGCACACCGCGATTCCCTTCCTGCTCGACCCCGAAACCAGCAAGCCGCTGCCGCGCCACGGCCGCCAGACCGGGCGCGCGGCGTTCTTCGACCTTGGCGCTGATATCCACTGGGGCGGCTTCATCACGGGCGACGAAGTCACCATCGAGTGGGATCAACCCTGCACCTGCGGGCGCCATAGCCGCTACGTGGTTGGGGCGATCCAGCGCTACAGCGAAAAGAACGGCGGCGACGACAAGATCACCTGCGCCGCATCCGAGCAGTCCCATCGCGAAGCGATGGATTTCCTCAACACCCTGGAAGGCTGAGCCATGTCCCATCCCATTGCTCCGATGATCATTCGTGGTCAAGTCATCACCGATAACCTGATCGAAGTGGGCGGTCGCGGCGGCGACCTGAGTTTTCTCACCCCCGACGCCAGCAAGTACATCGACCAGTTGCCCCTGGGCAATCCGGCGAAGCTCGCCGACCTGTACCGCTTGAGTTTCGACGACATTCTCGATTACGCCGTCGAACTCGGTGCGCGCCTGGACCTGGACAAGAACCAGTACCTGCAGGAAGCCTGTGAACTGTCGTTCCTCACGGCGCCGACCACCCCGACCATCGTCAAGGGCTCCTACATGGGCCTCAAGCACTTGCTGTCCCGTGAGTTCATCACCGAGATGGCAGAAAGCACGGTGGGTATCAAATACCTGGAAGGCTGGGTTCCGCAGACACTGCTCGACGGCACCGAACTGGAAGTGCGCTGCTTTGGCGCCCGGACCTTGCACATCGTCGCCGGCAACGCAGTGTCCCTGTCGTTGTGGACCATCATCCGCAACATGGTGCTGCGCAGCGACGCGATCATCAAGGCGCCGTCCAACGACCCGTTCACGGCGCTGGCCATCGCCCGCACCATGGTCGACATGGCGCCGGATCATCCGCTGACCAAACACCTTTCGGTGGCTTACTGGAAGGGCGGCGACGAGGCGTTCGAGCAGCGCCTTTACCAACCGCAGAACCTGGAAAAAATCGTCGCCTGGGGCGGTTTCGCCTCGATGAAGCACGTGACCAAATACATCCAGCCCGGCCTTGAACTGATTTCCCTGGACCCCAAGCGCAGCGCCAGCATCATTGGCCAGGAGGCCTTCTACAACGAAGAGAACATGCGCGAAGCGGCGGTGCGCCTGGCGGCCGACATCGGTGCAATCAACCAGAAGGGCTGTGTCTGCGCGCGTGTGGTGTATGTGCAGAGCGGCACGGACGAGCAGGGCCTGGAGCGGCTCAACACCTTTGGCCAGTATGTCTATGAAGCCATGCTGGGCTTGCCCAATACCCTGAGCACCGCGCCCAAGCGTTACGACCAGGGCCTGAAGGCCCACGTCGACGCGCTGCGCCTGGATGACGAGTGGTACAAGGTCATCGGTGGCAAGGAAGGCGAGGGCGCGATTATCTGCTCGCAATTGCCGGAACCGGTGTCCTTCGCCGCCAGCCTCGATGACCGGACTGCCAACCTGGTGCCGGTCGACGACTTGAGCGAAATGATGGCGGCGGTTGACGCCTACACCCAAACCGTCGGCGTCTATCCCGAAAGCATCAAGGATCAACTCAAGGATGTGCTGCCGCTGTATGGCGCTCAACGCATCGTTTCCCTGGGCTACGCCGCTGCCATGAAGTTTGCCGCGCCCCAGGATTCCATCGAGCCGATGCGTCGCATGGGCAAGTGGATTTCCAACCAGATCGCCGCACCAGAAACCAGTGCCGCGCCCTGGTTGCGGCCTTCGATCTGACACAATTCCCTGTAGGAGCGAGCCTGCTCGCGAAAAACGTCGTCATCGATAGCGACCATCGCGAGCATGCTCGCTCCTACAGGGGAGCGCTCATTCAATCTGTGGAGAAATGAACATGACCACCTGCATCGGCTATGGCGTCCATGAAGCCAACGCTCCCCTCGAACCCCTGCGCTTCGAACGCCGTGAGCTGCGCGCCGACGATGTCGCCATCGATATCGACTACTGCGGCGTCTGCCATTCCGACCTGCATTACGTGCATAACGACTGGAAAAGCACGCGGTTTCCCTGTGTGCCGGGCCATGAAATCGTCGGTCGGGTCACTGCCGTGGGGCCTGCTGTCAATCGTTATCGTCCCGGTGATCGGGTGGCTGTCGGTTGCATGGTCGACAGCTGCCAGCAATGTGCGGCCTGCGAGCAACATCAGGAGCCGCATTGCACCCAGGGCATGACACCCACCTATAACGGCCTGGACCGCATCAGCGGCGAGGTGACCCGCGGCGGTTACGCCCAACACATCGTGGTACGCGAGCGTTTCGTGTTGCGGGTACCGCCGGCGCTGGATCCGCGCTTCACCGGTCCGTTGCTGTGTGCCGGCATCACTGTCTGGACGCCGATGCGCGAGCATGACGTCAAGACCGGTACGCGCCTGGCGGTCATCGGGCTGGGCGGACTGGGCCACATGGCGGTCAAGCTCGGCGTTGCGTTGGGCGCCGAGGTCACCGTGATCACCACTTCACCCGGCAAGGCCGAGGACGCCCTGGCGCTTGGCGCGCATCATGTACTGTTGTCGTCCGACCCGCAGGCCATGAAAACCGCCGCCAGCAGCTTCGACCTGATTCTGGACACCATCCCGCGCGGCCACAACGTCAACCCTTACCTGATGCTGCTGGGCCGCAATGGCAAACTTGTGCTGGTTGGCGCCCTGGAACCGCTGGAGCCGATTCACGGTGCATTGCTGGCGATCAACAACCGTTCGATCACCGGCGCGTTGATCGGTGGACTGGAGCAGACCCAGGAGTTGCTGGACTTCTGCGCCGAGCATCAAGTGCTGCCAAGTTGCGAAATGATCGACATCCAGGACATCAACCAGGCGTTCACCCGCATGCAGAACAATGACGTGAAGTATCGATTCGTGATCGACATGGCGTCGCTCAAGGATGTCGACGTGGCCTGACATCGGTTCTCCCCTCGGCTAGCATCCTCATACCTCCCTTAACGAGAGGGGCGGTATGGGGCTGGCAGAGGCATAACGGTTCGTTCATGGACCACGATGGAGAACAACAATGTCCGTTAGATCGCACCTTATGCGCTGCAGTGGCGCTTTTGCCGCTTCCGTCCTCGCGTTGGCCATCCAGGCCGGAGCAGCCTGCGCAGACGAAGCACCTCCCGCCTCGCCACCTGCCTTCACCGATCAACAAGTCAGCGATGCCTATATCTACCTGCTCGGGCGCTTGCTGGTCATGCGCCAGCAGCAGCTGGACTTTCAGGACGGCATGACCTGGAACCAGTTGGTGCACCGTAAACCCGGTGCGGTTGACTGGCCCAATCCCAATCTCGACGTCGCCTATTCGGAAGCCTGGATCGCCGTCGATGAACGCAGTTGTACCCAGGTAAGCGTGCCGAAGGTCACCAATCGCTATTACACGGTGCAATTTCTCAATGGCTGGGGGGAAACCCTGGCCAACATAAATGAACGTGTGTTCGCCGACCATCCGTATGGTGAGTTCGCGGTGTGCCTCAGAGGTGCAAAAGTGGATCTGCCGGCCAATACCCGGCGAATCGACCTGCCCGTACGCACGGCCCGGGTGCTGTCGCGGGTCGAGTTGGGGGCCGATCGGCAGGTGGCCGAGCAACTGCAGCATCAGTTCACAATGCGCGCGACGGGCTCGCCAGAGCTGCCGTCGACACCGCACGGGCCGGTATTCGAGCTGTACAGGTTGCCGACGGTGGAGGCCTTCGATGCCGCTGCGGCGGCACTTGAGGAGCCCGATCTCAATCCAGGCATGCAGACGCTGCAAGCGCAAGTGCGTGCCATTGCCGAACAGATCAAGCAACCTGGCGAACGTGCGCGCATCGACCAGCAAATCAAGACCCGTACCTTTGCGGCCCTTGCCAGCGCAGCGGCCACCATCGGTCCGGGTACCGTGCGCAACGGTTGGGTGCGCCCGGCGGTTTCCGGGGCTTATGGCGAGGATTACCTGACCCGGACGCTGATCGATCTGGGCGGCATCTGGGCCAACACCAGCGCGGAGGTCAACTATTACCGTGGCGCGCGGGATGCTGATGGTCAGGTCCTTGATGGCGGGAAAAGCTACTCGCTGACATTCCCGCGTGAACAATTGCCTTCCGGGTTCGCACGGTACTTCTGGTCCGTCACGGCCACTAACAGCAAAACCTTCCGGGTGTTGCCCAACGCGCTTGACCGCTTTTTGCTGAACAACCAATCCGACCTTCACTACAACGCCGATGGCTCCCTCACGCTGTATTTCGGACCGCAATTGCCCCAGGGCGCGGCCGAAAACAATTGGCTGCCGACGGTGGCAGGCGAGCCGTTCCGACTGATGCTGCGCTACTACGGCGGCAAGGGCCCGGTGGCCAGCGGCGAATACTTCCCCCCGGCGCTGGTGCGGCTATGAGGCGCTGACCTGCAGGAGCGGGCTTGCCCTCAACCATAGAATCTCCCACAGGTTGAACGCGGTCCTTGTGGGAGCGGGCTTGCCCGCGATGGTCGTTAACGATAATACGGGCTGCCTGGACGAACGCGTTTTCGCGAGCAGGCTTGCTCCCACAACGGCCGGGCCCGCCAACCCAGGCCAGCCTGACGAAAAAAAGCCCTGATGTCCCCAGCCTGACCAAGGGCGGTAGGAGACATCAGGGCGAAAACGAAGGGGTAAACGTTCAGAACAAACAGAGGTTCAGGACACGCAACGCGCCTTGTCTTTCCAGTACTTTTCACGCACCTGACGGCGCAGCACCTTGCCCACCACACTGAGCGGCAGGGCCTCGACGAACTGGATGGACTTGGGCGCCTTGAAGCGGCCCAGGCGACCCTTGACGTGTTCGATCAGCGCGTCGACCGACACGACCTGGCCATTCTTGAGGATCACTTCGGCGTGCACCGCCTCACCCCATTCCTCATGGGGAATGCCCACGACGGCCGAGTTCAGCACCGCGGGGTGAGCATTGAGCGCCGCTTCCACCTCGATGGCATACACGTTGAAACCACCGGTGATGATCATGTCCTTCTTGCGGTCGACCAGGTACAGGAAACCCTCCTGATCGATGTAGCCCAGGTCGCCGGATTTCCAGTAACCATTGTGGAACTCCTGCGCGGTGCCTTGCGGGTTGTTGAAGTAACCCGAAATGGTGCCCCGGGACCGCACCCACAGCTCACCCGTGGTGCCCAGCGGAACTTCCTGGCCATTGTCATCGACGATCAGGATCTCGGCGCCGACGGCAATGCGCCCGGCCGAGGACAGCTGCTTCTCGTTCTGGGTCAAGTGGTCGGCCTTGCCCAGCAACGCTACGGCGTGCAAACACTCAGTGGCGCCATAAATCTGCATGAAAATATTGCCGAAGCGCTCCTGGGCCTGGCGCAGTTTCGCCGGGCTCATTGGTGCGGCCCCATAGGCCATGGTCTGCAGTGAGGACAGGTCAAACTCGCGCGCCTCGGGCAATTCCAGCAGGCGATAGATCATGGTTGGCACGAGCAGGGTCATGGTGACCTTTTCCGCTTCGATATTGCGGCACAGGCGAGCCAGGTCCGGGATGTTCTGGGTCAGGGTGCAGCCGCCGCGAAACAGCGTCGGCAGCAGGCCCAGCCCGGAGCCGTGGCTGATCGGCGCCATGTGCAGGAAGCGGGTATCCGGCTGATAGGGTTGCTCGGCTTCCAGATACATCGAATCGCGCAGCGCCATCCAGTTTTCGATGGTGTAGGCAACACACTTGCTCTGGCCGGTGGTGCCCCCGGTGAAGCGATAGACCAGGGTGTCCTTTTGTGTGTCGTTGTCGACGCCCGGATTGTGATCCGGCACGCCTTCGAGCAGGTCCCAGAAGTACAGCAACCCGTCACGCGGGTGTTCGGGAGGATCCATGCAGACGACGGTGATGCCTTGATCGTGAAGCGCATCAAAGTAACGATCGATCAACGCGTTTTCGATGAACACCACTTTTGGGCGCAGGAACTCTATTTGCCAGCGGTGCTCCTCGAACGCGTCGCGATAGTTCGCGTAGGCCGCGGCGGCGTCGCCCTTGAGCGCCGTCCAGGCATGGAACAGCGAGATGTTGTCGTTTTCCAGGATGCAGAGGTAGACATCCCCGCGGCACAGCCCAAGTCGCCCACGCAACATGTTGACGATGCGATTGGTCAGCGAATGGAATTCACGGAAGTTGTAGCGGCGATTGCGCTCGATGTTGACCAGGGCTTCCCGATCGCCGAACCGCACGGCCAGGTTACCGACCGTGTGTGCGAAGTTCATTATTGTCATTATTCATTCTCCGTCCGGGCGTGTGGCTGCACGCCCGTTGCGATCATCGTCGCGAGTTTAACCCGGGGCATGGCCCCGGGAATACTCAGGCCTGTTGAGCCTTGATAGCCGCCATGGCCGTGTCAATGAACACCTTGACCTGCTGGTTGGCGTCGAAGCGTTCGACGGCAGTGCCCCAGTCGGTGATACGCGCGATGTTCGCCTCGATGGCTTCGGGTGTCAGGTCTTCGTTGCCGATGAATACCGGAGTGGTCTCTTCCATGCGCACGGCCGAGAACACACCGGCGCCGGCACCCAGGATCAGCTTGGTCGGTGCGTTTTCGCTGACCAGGAACAGCGCGCCCGGGGTTACCTGCTCAGGTCGGCTGGCCGCCAGCAGTTCGGCCGGCATTACGTCTTCGGTCATGCGCGTGGCCGCCATCGGCGCCAGGGTGTTGACCAGGATGTTGTTCTTGCGACCTTCGATGGCGAGCATGTTCATCAGGCCCACTACCGCCATCTTCGCCGCGCCGTAGTTGGCCTGGCCGAAGTTGCCGAACAGGCCGGCGGCAGAAGTGGTCATCAGCACGCGACCGTAGTTTTGCTCGCGCATCAGGTCCCACACTGCCTTGGTGCAATTGATCGAGCCCATCAGGTGAACATTGATCACCGCATGGATATCGGCCATTTCCATCTTGGCGAACGACTTGTCGCGCAGGATCCCGGCGTTGTTGATCAGGATGTCGACGCGACCGAAGGCTTCGACCGTTTGCTTGACCATGGCCTGGACTTGTTCGTAGTCGGCCACGTTAGCGCCGTTGGCAATGGCAACACCGCCGGCCTGGCGGATTTCCTCGACCACGGCCAGGGCCGCATCGGACGAACTGCCGGAACCGTCACGGCTACCGCCGAAATCATTGATCACAACCTTCGCGCCGCGCGCAGCCAGGTTCAACGCATGAACGCGCCCAAGGCCATTGCCGGCGCCGGTGACGATAGCGACGCGATCATCAAAACGAATGGTCATCATGTTTTCCTCTGGTGAAATAATAGTAGGTGGAGTGCGGCGCAGGAAATGCGTGGTTTCCTCGAAGACGCCGACCTCCATAAACGATCAGGCGCGGCCGAAAATGCCGACGTGCTCGGTGGACTCTTCGACGCGCCACAGGCCGCCGCCGTTGCCTTGCAAGGCGATACGCGCGCCTTCGACCTGACGCGGACCGCAGTTGCCGCGCAGTTGCTCGACCAGTTCAAAGATCTGGCCGATGCCGGTGGCACCAATCGGATGCCCCTTGGATTCCAGGCCGCCAGACGGGTTGACCGGCAACCGGCCGCCCAGGGCGCTGTCGCCATTTTCCGCCATCACACCGCTCATGCCCGGCTCGCACAGGCCCAGGGCCTCGATCGCCAGCAGTTCGCCGACGGCGGTGGCGTCATGCACTTCAGCCACATCGACATCTTGCGGGCTGATGCCGGCCTGCTCGAAGGCCGCCTTGCCGGCCAGGTGGGTGCATCCCTTGTCGAAGTCGTCGGCGGCACGGGCCGAGGCCGAGCGCACCACGCTGGCCAGGACCTTGATGGCCCGGTTCCTGTTGAAGCCGTATTTCTTCATGGCCGATTCAGTGCACAGGATCGCGGCAGCCGCGCCGTCGGAAATCGGCGAGCACATCGGCAGGGTGATCGGGTAGGTGATCGGCGGGGCGGCGAGGATTTCCTCGATGCTCATGGCATTACGGTACTGGGAGCGCTCGTTGTGCACTGAGTGGCCGTGGTTCTTCGAGGATACGGCGGCCAGTTGACGCTGGGTAATGCCGTAGCGCTCCATCAGGCCGCCACGGCCCAGGGCGGCGTAGACGTCCATGAACGGGCTGTAGGGTTTTTCGGATTGCGAACCGGCAGGCGGCACGATGCCCTTGCCCATGCTCGCCAGGTAGTTCTTGTTTTCCTCGAAGGTTTCGATGTCCCAGGCAGACTCGAAGGCCGAGAACATCTTCGATTTGTCGCTGTAGAACATCTTTTCGGCGCCTACTGCCAATGCCACTTCGGCAGCGCCGGCCTGCAACTGGGTCACGGCCAGGTTAAAGGCATGGCTCGACGAGGCGCAGGCCCCTTCGATGTTGAAGATCGGGATGCCGTCCAGGCCCAGCGGCAGCAGCGCCACTTGTCCACGGATCATGTGCTGGCCATCGAAGTGGCCCTGGGTGCAGTTGCCGAAGAAACCGACCTGAATCCACTTTCGGTCGCAGTCGGCATCTTTAAGGGCGTCTTCCACTGCCCAGGCGGTCAGTTGCTTGATGGTCTTGTCGGTGTGACGGCCGAAGGCGGTCATGCCGACGCCGACGATGTATACGTTTTCCATCGTTACCTCGAATAGTCAGAAAAGGCAGGCGCAGGCCTCTGTAGGAGCGGGCATGCTCGCAATGGAGGTCATCGATCACGCGGGCTGTCTGTTTGCCCGCGCTGGCATGACGTTTTTCGCGAGCATGCTCGCTCCTGCAGGGGAGGCGTAATCAGTAACCCTTGAAATCAGGTTTGCGTTTCTCGGCGAAGGCGCGCACGCCTTCGGCCATGTCGTAGGAGCGCTGGTGGTCGCGCAGTTCCAGCAGCTCCTGGCGCAATGCATCGGCGCGGGATTTGTCGCCGGCTTCGTCGGCGACTTTCTTCATCTTGCGCAGCACCAGCGGGCTTTTCCCGGCGAGCTTGTCGCCCAGGGCCTGGACGCGTTCGACCAGTTCGCCGTCGGCCACCACTTCGCTGACCAGGCCATAGTTCTTCATGTCCTGGGCGGGCAGGGCGTCACCGGTGAACAACATGTACTTGGCAACGTTCTCGGGGATCTTGCGTGGCAATACCGCGGCACCGCCGCCGCCCGGGAACACACCGAAGTTTGAATGGGCATCACCAAAACGTGCGCTTTGCGCGGCGATTACCAGGTCGCAGCACAATACGGTTTCCAGGCCACCGGCCAGGGCGAGCCCGTTGACCGCGGCAATCACCGGTTTGGGGAATGCGCGCAGCGCGTCGAAGAAGGTGACGATGGTGTCCAGCAGGTCTTTTTCGCCGGGCTGCGGGGTTCCGCCAGCCTTGAGGTCGGCGCCGGCGCAAAACGCCGCACCGGTAGCGGTCAGGGCGATCACCCGCACCTGATCGTCGTGTTCCCAGGCGTTCAGGCGGGCGGTCATGGCCTCCAGCATTTCACGGTTGAGGGCATTCATGGCTTTTGGACGGGTCAGGGTGATCCAGCCCACCTGGCCCTTGATGTCAAAAGAAACGGACTCGCTCATCTCCAATCCTCGATCTCATGCAATTGACGTTTCTGTCTGGATTGAAAATTACGCGACTCCCGAGAGCGCTATCCCCCCCCCTTGCGGACGGGGCGAGCGCCGCTTCGTCTGTTGCAGGATAGGCGTCACATCCAGGCAACATGCCAAGGGCGGAGAAGTCAATAATGCAGACAAATGTCATCAACGCCGGCGATCTACTGGTCGCCACCAAGTTCGCGCCGCCGCGCCTGAGCGCCCGGCACATTCCCCGTGCACACCTGCTGAACCGCTTGCGCGAATCGCAACACTGCAGTGCAACCCTGATTACTGGCGGCGCCGGGTTCGGTAAAACCATTTTGCTCGCCCAATGGCGCCTGGAACTGATGAAGGCCGGGCTGGACGTGGCCTGGGTATCGTTCAGCCTCGATGACCGCCAGTTCGCCAGCTTCCTGTCCTATCTGCTGGCCGCCTTGCAACGCCTGGGCATTGCAATGGATCAGGACTGGCTCAACAGCGACGGCAGCGAACAGTCGATCAACGCCTTGATCGCCCTGATCACCCACGCCGTACAAGACCTCGAAAGAGAGTTGCACCTGCTGCTCGACGATTTTCAACACGTCGAATCACCGAGCGCGCACCGCTTGATGCAGAAATTGCTCGATCATTGCCCAGGCAACCTGCACATCACCATTGCCTCGAGGACCACGCCGCCACTGAGCCTGGGCCGCTTGCGCATGCAAGGGCATGTCGCCGAGATCGACACCGTCGAATTGCCGTTCGATGTCGATGAAACCCAGGCATTCTTCAAGCAAAACCTCAGCGTTTTGCCACTCACCGCCGACGAGGAACGCCTGATCCATGACCTGACCAGCGGCTGGCCGGCCAGCCTGCAGCCCATCGCCACCATGCTGCGGGTGCGGCCAACGCGGCGTTCGCAACTGCGTTCGATCCTGCGCAACTCGGCGGACCTGCAGGCTTACCTGACCGAGGACGTGGTGGCCTGCCTGCCGCCGCAGCTGCTGGAATTCATGGAAAAGGTCTCGATCCTGCGGCGCTTCAACGCTGAGGTCGGCGAATTTGTCAGTGGCTGTCCCCATGCGCAGGACATGATCAAGCGCGCCGAGGATGAGAATCTGCTGATCCAGCGCATCGAATCAGACGACAGTACGCCCTGGTATCGCTTCCATCCTCTGTTCGGCGAGTTTCTCAACCAGCGCCTGGCGGCCCGTGGCGAGGTGGTGGTGCAGGCGCTTCATCGGCACGCCAGCCAGTGGTTTGCCGAGCATGATTATCTGGTGGAGGCGGTGCGCCACGCCAATCTGGGCGGCGATCGCGATTACGCGGTCAAGGCCATGGAGCAAGCGGCGTCCAGTATCTGGAGCATGGCCTACACCAGCCCGATGCTGCATTTGCTCGAACGCCTGCCCCAGGACACGCTGTTCGCTCATCCGCAACTGTTCATCATGGGCTGCCTGACCTATGCCTTCACCGCCCGGCCGGAAAAAGCCGAGCGCTGGGTGGAGCAGATCCGCCGCAGCGAAGCCTCACGCAACCCCGCGATCTCCTCGAAACTGGTGCTGGCCGACGCCGCGATTGCCCTGACACTGGATCAGCCGCTACGGGTCATCGGCCTGCTGGAACCGACCTTGCAGACGCCATTGGAAAACCGCTCGTTGCGCTACATCAGTCTCTCGGGACTGGCCACTGCCTATTTGTCGGTGGGGCGTGTAGATGACGCGCGCAAGCTCCATGAGCAGCACCCGATAGACCTGCAGTATCGCGACAACGACATGGCCATGGTCTTCGAATCCACCCGGGCGCTGACCAGCCTGCGCGAAGGCAATGCACGCCAGGCGCAAAGCATCGGGGCCAGCGTGACCGAGCGTGCCGAGCAAGCCTATGGACGCGATTCGGTTTCCGCCAATCTGTGCGCCGCCACACTCTGCGACGCTTATTACGAACTGGACCAGCTGGACGAGGCGTTGCGGGTCCTGGCCAACCGCAGCGGGATCCTGCGCTCATCCATGCCCGAAGTGATGGGCCGGGCCTCACTGTGTCGTGCGCGCATCACCTTGCAGCGCGAATCGGCCCAGGCGGCCTTGAGTTTCCTCGAAACCCAGGGCGCGCACTTTCACGTGCTGGGCCTGGACCGGTTGCTGGCAATGATGCTGGCCGAGCAAGTCCGGGTGCTGATTGAGCAGGGTGAAAGTCGTCGCGCCGGCGAACTGGTGACGCGACTGGCTGCGCTGGAGGCGGCCCAGCGGCCAAATGCCGAAACCCGCGGGGAAATCAGTTGCCAGGTGGCGATGTCCAGGGTGCGACTGGCACTGGCCGGGCGTGACCCTGGCCTTGCGCTGGAACAGTTGCAGGCCGTCAGCGTCTATGCCGAGCAGTCGGCGCGGGGACGCACGCGGGTTCGCCTGCTTCTGCTCAGTGCCCTGGCGCACGACATGCTCGGCCAGCCAGAGCAGGCGTTGACGTACTTGCAACAGGCCATGCAAGCGAGTGCCCGGATGGGGTTAGTGCGCACACTGCTCGACGAAGGCCCGGCGGTGCTCGCATTGCTGAATCAATGGCAAGGCGAAATTGCGCGGGACATGTCTGTCGCCGAGTATCTAAACGCGCTGCTCAACCGCCAAACCTTGCACGAGGAACCCGCGCAGGTAGCCGTTGCCCCCAGGAAGATGAACGACGGGCCACGAGCCACCCTGACCCCGCGTGAGCTGGAAATCCTCGGTTTGGTCGCCCAGGCGATGTCGAACAAGCGCATCGCCCTGACGCTAAACATCACCTTCGGCACCGTGAAGTGGAACGTGAAAAACATCCTCGCCAAGCTCGGTGTGTCGAGCCGCTACGCGGCGATCTCCCTGGCTCGCCAGCAAGGCCTGCTCAAGTAACCGGATGCGGGCGGCAGCCCGCGCACCCTCCCGAGACGGGAGGCGCATGCGATGTCGGCCACCGCGCATGCTCAGGTCAGCATCGATTACCCGACCCGGTACAAGAGGAAGACCATGAGTGATACATCCGCAGCATTCCTGAGTGAGCAGGAAATCATGATTCGCGACGCTGCCCGCAAGGTGGCGCAAGAAGTAGTGGGCGCCACCGCCGCCGAACGCGACCGCACGGGTGCCTGGCCCCATGCTGAGCTCAAGGCCGTGGCCGACCTGGGCTTCCTGGGCATGCAGATTCCCGAGGAGGCGGGCGGAGCGGGCATGTCCTTTCCGGAATACTGCCTGTGCATCGAGGAGTTTGCCGCCGCCGATGCCGGTTTTGCGACCATTTTGCATGTTCATAATGGTATGACCGACATGCTGCATCGCTTCGGCACCGAGTTGCAGAAGCAGAAATACCTAGCCGGGATGATTAGCGGCGAGCTGATTGCCGCCGGCCTGCTGACCGAACCCCAGGCCGGTTCCGACACCGCCGCGTTTCGCACCACGGCGCGCCGCGATGGCGACCATTACGTGCTCAACGGCAGCAAGCAGTTCATCTCCAATGGCAGCGAAGCAGGCATCGCCTTTGCCATCGCCGCCACCACCGAAACCACCGAAGGCCGCAAGGGCCCGAGCATGTTCATCATCGACCCGCGTGAGCCCGGTTACATCGTCACGCGCGTGGAAAGCAAGATGGGCCAGCGCTCGGCGCATGTAGCGGCCATTCAACTGGATAACTGCCGCGTGCCGGCCCATAACCTGCTGGCGGAGGAGGGCACCGCTTACAAACGCTTGATGGCGACCCTGTCCGAAGGCCGTATCGGCATCGCCGCCGTGGCCGTGGGCGCCGCCCGCGCCGCGCTGGAAGCGGCGGTGAAGTATGCCAACGAGCGTGAAGCCTACGGTGCGCCGATCATCAAGTTGCAAGGCGTGGCGTTCGACCTGGCGGACATGGCCACCCAGTTCGAAGTCGCCCAGCACTACATGCTGCACGCCTCGCGCCTGCACTACGCCGGCGTGCCCTGCGCCAAGGAAGCGTCCATCGCCAAGCTGTTCGCCAGCGAAATGGCCGAGAAAGTCTGCTCCGAAGCGCTGCAAATTCATGGCGGCTACGGCTACCTCAGCGATTTTCCGGTGGAGCGCTATTGCCGTGACGTGCGGGTGACCAAGATCTACGAGGGCACCAGCCACATCCAGAAGGTGATCATCGCCCGCAATTTGTAACGGGCGGCGTTCGTGTTCCTGACCATCGCACCCTGGGCACGGCCGGCATGCACCGGCCGGTGTCGCATCAGGAGGAGTTGAATGTGACTGACAGTGCAGTGCTGTACGAAAAAATCGGCAAGACAGCGTTGATCACCCTGAATCGTCCGCACAAACGCAACGCGTTCGAAGCAGCCATCAATGAAGCCTTGCCCGTAGCCCTGATGACGGCGCGGGACGATCGTTCGATTCGTTCCATCGTCCTGACTGGCGCTGGCGGGGCCTTTTGCTCGGGCTTTGACCTGGGTAGCCTGGAGGAGGGTGACGACCCCGCGTTTGCCGGACGCCAGCTGGTGCTGGGTTTTCATGAATGGTTCGCCAGCCTGGTCGACTTGGGCAAACCAGTGATCGCGGCAGTCGATGGCGCGGCCGTAGGGGCGGGGTTCTCGCTGGCGCTGGCCGCGGACTTCATGTTCGTTACGCCGCGTGCCCGGCTGCTGCCAACCTTCCTGAGCCTGGGGCTGGTGCCAGACCTGTCGATGCTGTACGTGCTGCCCAGGGTGGTGGGGTTGGCCAAGGCCAAGGAACTGATATTTTGCGCCCGGCCGCTCGATGCACAGCAGGCACTGGCGCTGGGCCTGGCCCAGGCGGTCATTGACCAGGAGCAGTTGCTGGACAGCGCCTTGCAGTTCGCTCGCCAGTTCGATGACGCACCGCCCGATGCGTTAGGATTGGCCAAGACCCTGCTCAACCGCTCGTTCGAGACCGACCGCCACGCGATGACCCAGTTCGAAGCCAGCGCCCAGTCATTGTGCGGGGCCAGTCGATACCATGTCGAAGCCGTGAACCGCTTCCTTGGCAAGCAAGGGTTGCCTTATCCCGGTGCGGTGCTGCCACAGCCATGAAGCCCCAAAGAGGGAGGGGCAACCGGCCATGGGGCCTGCCTATCCTTGAGACTCAAGACCTGCCGAGCGCCATTGCCCGGCGCAGAACGCCCAGGGCGCCGGCAGGGTTTTCAATACTGAGGAGTAAGACATGATGCAGAAAGTCGTCGTCGCGGGTGTAGGTATGATCCCCTTCGTCAAGCCTGGCCAGAGCGAGACCTATGCGGTCATGGGCGAGCAGGCCGTGCGGTTGGCACTGGCGGATGCCGGCGTAGGTTACGAGTCGGTCCAGCAGGCATATGCCAGCTACGTCTTCGGTGATTCCACCAGCGGCCAGCGTGTGCTGTATAACGTCGGCATGACCGGTATCCCGGTGATCAACGTCAACAACAATTGTGCCAGCGGCTCAACGGCGCTGTTCCTGGCCAACCAGGCGATCGCCAGCGGCATGGTGGATATCGTCCTGGCCTTCGGTTTCGAACAGATGGTGCCCGGCGCCATTCCCAGCTCCTTCCCGGACCGTCCGAGCCCGTTGGAGCCGTTCCTCGATCAGTGCGATGAAGCGATTCCCGGTGCGGCGCAGATTCCGGCAGCACTGCGTATCTTCGGCAGCGCGGGCGTGGAGCACATGAATCGTTTCGGCACGCCGCTGGAAACCTTCGCTAAAATTCGCGCCAAGGCCAGCCGTCACGCGGCGAACAATCCCAAAGCCGTATTCCGTAAAGTGGTGACTACCGAAGAGGTCATGGCCGATCAAGTGGTGTGGCCGGGCGTCATGACGCGCCTGATGGCCTGCCCGCCGACCTGCGGTGCCGCCGCGGTGGTGTTGTGCAGCGAATCCTATGCGAAAAAGCACGGCCTGGATCGCAGCGTATCGATTGCCGGTCAAGCCCTCACCACCGATGGCGCGGAGACCTTCAAGTCGGGCGACATGCGTGATGTTGCCGGTTATTCGATGTCCCGCGCGGCGGCGCGCAAGGCTTACGAAATGGCCGGCATCGGTGTCGAGGACGTGCACGTCGTCGAGCTCCACGACTGTTTCGCCCAGAATGAGTTGCTGACTTACGAATCGTTGGGCCTGTGCCCGGAAGGTGGGGCGCAGAAGTTTGTCGACGATGGCGACAACACCTACGGCGGACGCTACGTGGTCAACCCGTCTGGCGGCCTGCTTTCCAAGGGCCATCCGATTGGCGCGACGGGCCTGGCGCAATGCACCGAGCTGGTTCAGCAACTGCGTGGTCGCGCGGAGCAGCGCCAGGTCGAGGGCGCACGCATTGCCTTGCAACACAACGTTGGCATCGGTGGCGCCTGCGTCGTCACCCTGTACCGCAAAGACTGACAGGGGAACCGCGATGGATTTTCAACCTGATGCCAGCCTCGAAGCATTCCGCGAGCAAGTGCGCGGCTTCCTTCGCGACCAGGTCCCCGCGGACCTGAAAGGGCAACAGCGCTGCACGCGCTCGCCGCGAGAGCAGATCACACGCTGGCAAAAGCTCCTCACCGAACGCGGCTGGGGTGCGCCTTACTGGCCCAAGGAGCACGGTGGCACAGGTTGGTCGGTGCCGCAGATCCTGGTGTTCGATGACGAGTGCAGCGCGGCGGGCACGCCCACCCTGGATGGCTTCGTGCACAAGATGCTTGGCCCGGTGCTCAATAGCTTCGCCACGCCTGAGCAAAAGGCCGAACACCTGCCTCCGGTGTTCAATGGCGAGCGCTTGTGGTGCCAGGGCTTTTCGGAGCCGGGCGCAGGTTCCGACCTGGCATCGCTGCGCACCCGTGCCGAGCGCGATGGCGACCATTATGTGGTCAATGGCCAGAAAATCTGGACCAGTTATGCCCATGACGCGGACTGGATCTTCCTGCTGGTGCGCACTAACACGGATGTGAAGAAGCAGGCCGGGATCAGCTTTTTGCTGGTGGACATGCGCACGCCCGGCATCACCGTGCGCCCGATCCGCAGCATCGATGATGCGCATCACTTGAATGAAACCTTTTTCGACAATGTACGGGTGCCCGTAGCCAACCTGATCGGTGGCGAAGGGCAGGGTTGGAGCATCACCAAGTTTTTGCTCAACAACGAACATGCCACCGTTGCCGACCTGCCCGAGCTCAAGCGCTACATGCGCGAGCTGCGGCTGATCGGCAGCACGCTGCAAGTGGGTGACCAGCCACTTTTCGAGCAGCCCGGGTTTGCCCTGAAGCTGGCACGCCTGGATGCCGAACTGCAGGCCATCGAAATGCTGGTGCAACGGGTGGCACGCCTGGAACAACAGCACAATCCGGCGTCGCACACCTTGGGCTCGATCCTCAAGATCCGCGCCACCGAACTGCAGCAGCGCATGACCGAAGCGCAAATCGAGGCGCTGGCTGACTACGGTGCGATTGCCTATCCGCATCCCCACGAGGCGGACCCGCAACAGCCGTTCCCGCAACAGGCACTGGCACGAGGCATCAGCCATGACATGTTCCTGCGCCGTGCCTCGACCATTTACGGCGGCACCAGTGAAGTGCAGCGGGGCATTATCGCCAAGATGCTGTTCCAACTCTGATATCAGGAAACCGCTATGGATTTCGAATTCACTTCGGAACAACGACTGTTGCAGGACAGCCTGCGACGCTATGTAGACAAGGCCTACAGTTTCGAGGCACGCACCGCCTTGCTCAAGGCGGGCAAGGACGGGAGTGCGGACAACTGGGGCCTGTTCGCCGCCAACGGCTGGTTGATGGCCGCGTTGCCGGAAGAATACGGCGGCCTTGGCGGCACGCTGGTGGACACGGTGATCATCGCCCAGGAACTGGGGCGTGGATTGGTACTGGAACCCTTTATGGCTTGTGCTGTGCTGGCGGCCCAAACGCTATTGGCAACAGGCAGCGAGGCGCAAAAAGCGCGACTTGTGCCGCAACTGGCCGATGGGACCTACCGCATTGCGCTGGCCTACGGCGAGGCTGGCTCACGGGGCATGCCATTGCCGGTGACCCTTCAGGCGGAACCGGTGAATGACGGATTTCGCCTGTCCGGGCGCAAGAGCCTGGTGCTCGGCGCCGTGGGAGCCAAGGCGTTCATCGTCTCGGCGCAAATCCCCCAGGCACCGGGCATCAGCCTGCTGTTGGTCGATGCCGATCGTCCGGGCCTGACCTGCCAGACGCTGCCTTTGCACGACGGCACCTGGGCGCAGGCGTTGCACTTCGATGGTGTCGAGGTTGGCGCCGATGCCTTGTTAGGCGAAGCGGGGCAGGGTTTGTCGGGGTTACGCCAAGGCCTGGCCAACGGCATCGTTGCTCTGTGCGCAGAGCTGGTCGGCGGGATGGAAAAAACCATTGAAGTCACAGCCGATTACCTCAAGGTGCGCCAGCAATTCGGTGTGCCCATCGGTTCATTCCAGGCATTGCAGCACCGGATGGCGGATATGGCGGCGGAGCTGGAACTGGCACGTTCAAGCCTGCACGCGGCCCTGGATGCCATGGCCAATGATGACGCGGTCACTCGTGACAGGACGGTGTCGGCCAGCAAGATGCTCATTTGTCGCGCGGCCAAGTCGGTTTGCGGCCAGGGCATCCAGTTGCACGGCGGCATCGGCATGACCGAGGAGTACCTGGTCGGCCATTACTACAAACGGGCCGTCGTCGCCGATTTGCTCCTGGGCAGCAGCGACAGCCACGAAGCCGCTTGCGCGGCCGCACTGCAGGCGCAACTGCGCGCCTGATCCGCCATTGAACAGATTATCGAGAGCACAACAACAATGAAAAGCTACGAAACCCTGGCCGAACTGCAAGGCCTCGTCGGCGAAGTCGTGGGCACTAGTGACTGGGTGGCCATCGACCAAGATCGAATCAATACCTTTGCGCAAGCCACCGGGGATCACCAGTGGATTCATACCGACCCCGAACGCGCCGCCCAAGGGCCATTCGGCAAGACGATCGCCCATGGCTTCCTGACCCTGAGCCTGCTGCCCACCTTCATGACCAACGCGTTCGAACTGCGCAACGTGAAGATGGGCGTGAACTACGGCATGAACAAGGTACGCTTCGTCCAGCCGGTGCCAGTGGACAGTCGGTTACGCGGGCACTTCAAGGTGCTGTCCTTCGAGCCGCTGGAAGGTAACGGTGCCCAAGTGACCTACGAGATGATCGTGGAGATCGAGGGCGCCGCCAAACCCGCGTGTGTGGCCGAGACCATCCTTCGGGTATTCGCCTGAGCCATAACGCCTGCAACGCCGTTTTGACAAAACGCCACGCGCATTCCCATGCCGCGTGGCGTTTGCGTTTTTCAGCCTGACAAAAAGTCTGCCCCTCCCTTTGTGCGCCAATAAGGGGGGGGCGAAGACAGGGGGCGGTTGGTTAAAAAAACACTGCCGGGACGGGACGTTATTCCGCAGTTCCTTGAAGGGCAGGGCGTGCTTGGAAAGACGCTCAAACCATCATCCTAGAGGTTGGAGACATGATTAAACTCACAAGAACCCTGATTGCGCTTGGCCTGTTGGCTGCGCATGCAGGCGTGCTCCATGCAGCAGTATCAGAGCAAGAAGCCAAGCAATTGGGCACCAGCTTGACCGCCGTGGGTGCCGAGATGGCCGGTAATGCCGATGGCACCATCCCGGCCTATAACGGCGGGCTGAAAACCGCGCCCGCGGGCTTCGACAAAGCCACGGGCATTCGTCCCGACCCCTTTGCCAATGAAAAGCCGCAGTTCTCGATCACAGCCAGCAACGTGGACACCTACGCCGATAAGCTCACGGAAGGAACCAAGGCACTGATCAAGAAACTGCCGGGTTTTCGGGTTGACGTTTATCCGACGCATCGCACCGTAGGCTACCCGCAGTTCGTGCTGGACAACACGTTGAAGAACGCCACCAGCGCCGCGCTGACCAATAATAACGAAACGCTGCAAGGCGCCCATGCCGGTGTACCGTTCCCGATTCCCAAGACCGGCATCGAAGTGATGTTCAACCACCTCGCGCGCTACCAGGGCCTGGCCTGGATCGCGCCCAAGTACGGCGCCTACAACGTCGATGCGGCGGGCAAACTGGTCACGTCTACGTTGGGCCGCTGGACCTACGAGATGCCTTACTACGATACGTCGAAAAGTGGCGACGACATTCTGCTTACCCGCGCCCGTGCCAACTACAGTGGCCCTGCACGCCGCGCGGGTGAGGCAGTGATGACGTTCGACTACACCGCGACCGAGCGGGGGCGCAAGGCCTACCAGTATCTGCCTGGACAACGCCGTGTGCGCCTGGCCCCCGACCTGGCCTACGACACGCCGAACGCCAGTACCTCAGGGATGTCCACCATCGACGACATCAACCTGTTCAACGGCCGGATGGACCGCTTCGACTGGAAGCTGACAGGCAAGAAGGAGATGTACGTTCCGTACAACGCCTATCGCTTCGCCTACGCCGAGAATCCTGAGCAGGTGTTTGGCTCCAAATTCATCAATCCAGACCTGGTGCGCTGGGAGCGGCACCGCGTCTGGGTGGTAGAGGCGACCCTCAAGCCTGGCATGCGCCACATTTACTCCAAGCGCACCTTCTACATTGACGAAGACAGCTGGACCGCCGTGGCGGTGGACCAATACGACGGTCGCGGTCAACTGTGGCGGCCTGGCTTCAACTACCTCCATCAGATGTATGACGCCGTTGCCGTCAACAGCACCGCCGGACACTACGACCTGATTGCGGGCACCTATTACATCAACGTCTGGCCGGGCAAGGCCGGCGTACAGGTCATGGACAAGCTCAGCCCGGACAATGGCTGGAGTTCCGATAGCCTGGCGGGGGCCGGGGTTCGCTGATCACTGCTGGACTGTCCATTGTGGTGGAACGGGACCGACTTGCGCGGTTCCGTTTTTTTTGGCTCGTAGAAACAGGAGTGCATAACCATTGTGCATGGCTCAGGTCATGCGTCGTCAGTGGAACGCGGAGCGTCCCTGGCGGCATTCCCACGCAGAGCGTGGGAACGATCAAAAGCAACAGTGAGCCCTGCTGATCATTCCCACGCGCAGGAAAGGAATGCATCCTGCGACGCTCAGCGTCACCGTTGCGCATGGCTCAGGTCAGGTGTCGTCAGTGGAACGCGGAGCGTCCCTGGCGGCATTCCTTTGCTGCGCGTCGGAACGATCAGATCAAGAAACTCGCCGAGACTGATCCACCCAGTACCCCTCACGAACCTGTCGCCGCAGCACCTTGCCAACAGCGCTCAAGGGCAGGGCCTCCACCAGTTTCACCGACTTGGGTGCCTTGAAGCGGCCAAGGCGCTCCTTGACCAGGGCGATCAGTTCTTCTTCAGCGACGATCATTCCCGGTTTAAGCACGACTTCGGCATGTACCGCCTCACCCCACTTGTCATGGGGAATGCCGACCACAGCCGACATCGACACCGCGGGGTGACTATTGAGCGTCGATTCGACCTCCACGGCGTAGACATTGAACCCTCCAGTAATGATCACGTCTTTCTTGCGATCGACGATGAACACATAACCGGCCTCGTCCACGTAGCCCAGATCACCAGACTTCCAGAAACCCTCGCTGAACTCAGCAGCGGTGCCCTGGGGATTGTTGTGATAGCCGCTGATGGTTCCGCGCCCACGTAGCCAGATTTCACCGGTGACGCCATTGGCAACGCGATTGCCCGCCTCATCGACGATCTTCAATTCGATGCCCGTGGCAGGCCGTCCGGCAGAGGCCAGGCGTCCCGTTTCGACCGCACAGAGGTGGTCGGCCTTGGTCAGGGTGCACACCGCCTGGGCGCATTCGGTGGCGCCGTACAGCTGGAAAAAGATGTTGCCGAAACGCTCCCGCGATTGCTTGAGCTTGCTCGGGCTCATAGGCGCCGCGCCGTAATAGAGGGTCTGCAAGCTCGACAGATCGTATTGCGTGGCCTCGGGCAACTCCAGCAGCCAACCCACCAGCGTCGGCACCATCAGCGCCGTGGTAATCCGCTCCGCTTCGACATTGCTGCACCATGCCTTGAGGTCGGCGGCGTTCTGGGTAACGGTGCACCCGCCCCGAAACAGCGTGGGCAACAGCGACAACCCCGAGCCATGGCTGATGGGCGCAATGTGCAGGTAGCGAGTGTGTTCGTTGAGGGCCTGGCTCTGCTCGCTGTCGGCATACATCGAGTCGCGCGCCGCCAGCCAGTTATCGATGGTGTAGCGGGCGCATTTGCTCTTGCCGGTGGTGCCGCCGGTAAAGCGGTAGATCAGCGTGTCCTGGTACACATCGGATTCGACATCAGGCTCCTCATCCGATACCCCTTCCAGCAACGTCCAGAAGGACTGCGCGAAGCCACAATCGGCGGGAGGCTCATCCATGCACACCACGACGGCACCGCTGGCGCACAGCATTTCGCGGTAGCGCTGCAACAACGTGAGCTCGATGAAAATGACCTTGGGCGCGATGAACTCCACCTGCCAGCGATGTTCTTCAAGGGAATCGCGAAAGTTCGTATGCGCAATCGCTGCTTCGCCTTTAAACGCTGTCCAGGCGTGCAGCAACGACAGATTGTCGTTTTCCAGGATGCACATAGCCGTGTCGCCACGCTGCAAATGCAGGCGCGTACGCAAGGCGTTGGCGATGCGATTGGTCAGCCGATGCAACTGATCAAAGCGATAACGCCGGTTGCGCTCCACATTCACCAACGCCTCCTGGCTGGCATAGCGTTGCGCAACCTGAGCCATGACCCTGGAAAAATTCATCTTCATTGTGGTCTCCGTTGTTTGTTCTGGCTGGTGGAAAACGCATTCTAGGAAGGGGGCCAAGGTGTGCCGCGCCCCCCTTCTGGAGAGGGGGGAGGCTCGCGGTGTCGGTGCTAAAGTCAATGGATGTGCCGTAGGCAGGGGCAACGAAAAAAACCCCTCCAATAAATGGCGTTTTGCGTAACAGCCTCTGTAACCATTGCGCAGTCAGCCATGGGTTTGCAGTGAGTCGAGGGCTTCGATGACAACAGGGAACAGACTTGCATTGGGCCTGCTGGCCTTACTGCCCGCCATGCTGGCCCAGGCGGATAACGGCGGTATCGGTTTCTGGCTGCCAGGCCAGTTCGGCGCGTTGGCGGCGGTACCCACCGAGCCCGGCTGGAGCCTGCCGCTGATCTACTACCACGCCCACGCCAAGGACGACGCCAGCAAACCCGTTCCCCGAGGCGGACTGACAACGGTTGGCCTGGATGCGACAGCGGATATCCTGTTCGCCTTCCCGAGCTACACCTTCGCCGAGCCTTTGCTCGGCGCTCAGGCTGCCCTGGCAATGGGCGCAGCCGTGGCGCGCTCCGAAGGCAGTGTCGATCTCACGCTGACAGGCCCGCGGGGCCGGACCGTCTCCGGCAGTACCGACGACACGTTGAAAGGCGGCAGCGACCTTTATGTGATGGGCACCCTGAAATGGAACCATGGCGTTCACAATTTCATTGCCTACAGCATGGGAGACATTCCGGTCGGTGCCTACGACCCCAATCGCCTGGTTAACATCGGCCTGGGTCACGCCGCTCTGGATGCGGGAGGCGGCTACACCTATTTTGACAAGAAGAACGAGTTTTCCGCCGTGGCGGGACTGACGTACAACTGGGAAAACAGCGATATCGACTATCAGAACGGTGTCGATGCCCACCTTGACCTGAGCGCCTCGCACTTCATCAATGACCAGACTCACCTGGGCCTGGTTGGCTATGTCTACCAGCAGGTCACCGGCGATAGCGGCAGCGGTGCCACCTTTGGTGATTTCAAATCCAGGGTCAATGGCATTGGGCCCCAAGCCGGGCACTTCTTCAAAGTCGGTAAAGACCTTTGGTACGCCAACCTCAAGGGCTACTACGAGTTCGATGCGAAGAATCGGGCAGAAGGCTGGAACACCTGGTTATCCGTGGTCATTCCTCTATCGAATTGAACGCAATCGACCAAGGAGGCACGCACCCCGAGGCCCCGGTACCGGTAACAGTCGACCACGACGCTTGAAAACGTGCTTGGCACCCAAGGCTAAATCATTGGCATCCCCTGACAATTGCTGCGCCCCGTCTTCTGTCATGTTTACCCCAGACTGCCAACAGGCATCATGACGACATTCAAAGGTGGGGTATGGATAACAAGCAGGGGCAGGGCGTAAGTCGCCGCAAGTTTCTCAGAAATGCCGGCGTTGTCGGTGCGGCAGGGGCAGCGGTGTCGGCGGGTGCCGTTTCGATCGGTACCGCGGTGGCCGGTGACAAGGGCGGCGCCAAATGCGCTGATTGCGATTACGACGTAGTGGTCATCGGCGGCGGATTTGCCGGCGTCACCGCGGCGCGCGAGAGCATGAAGAACGGCTACAAGACCGTGATTCTCGAAGCTCGCAACCGGCTCGGCGGGCGTACGTTCAGCAGTGAGTTTGCCGGTCACAAGGTCGAGTTGGGCGGAACCTGGATCCACTGGACGCAGCCCAACGTCTGGGCCGAAGTACAGCGCTACGGCCTGGAACTCAAAGAGACGCCGGAGCCGTTTGTCGAAGAACAGCAGACGGTGCGCATTATTCACGAAGGCAAGGCCGTCGAGCCAAAGCTTGAGGAATTAATCGGTATTTCGAAGGCGGTAAAGGACTTCTTCGCCGATGCGCCCAAGCTCTGGGAGCGTCCCTACGACGCCAAGCATACCTGGGAGCAACTGCTCGCCGTCGATGGCATGACCGGCGCTGACCGTTTTGCGCAACTGAAGCTGACGCCGCTGGAGCGTAGCTTCATCGATGCCTATGTTGCCGGTATCGCCCATACCACCAGCGATCGCACGTCCTATCTGGAAACGGCGCGCTGGTGGTCGCTGCCCGGCTGGAACATGACAGCTTTCGTCGATGCCTGTGGTCGCTACAGCTTCAAGGACGGCACCATCAGCCTGATCAACGCGATGATCGAGGACGGCAAGCCGCAGGTGCGCTTGTCCACACCGGTGGCCAAGGTCGAAGAGCAGGGCAAGCGCGTGCTGATTACCACCGAAGGCGGGGAGGTGATCCGTGCCGGTGCGGTGATCGTAACAGTCCCGATGAACGTGTTGCCGCGTATCGCGTTCACCCCGGCGCTGGATCCGGCGCTGGTCCAGGCGGCGGAGGAAAAACACACCGGCAGTGGCATCAAGGTGTTCGTCCGCACCAAGGGCAAGTTGCCGGAAGCGGGCAAGCGGCTCGGCCTCGCCGGTTCCGCTCACCCGATCAACATATTGGCGACCTATGCCAAGGCCGAGGATCACACCCTGTTCGTCGGGTTTGGCGCCGACCCTGCAAAACTCGATATCCAGGACCGTGACGCCGTGCAGGCGATGATGAGCTCCTTCTATCCGGACCTCGAAGTCGAAGCCTGCTACGGCTACGAATGGACCCTGGACCCGTATGCCCGCGGCACCTATTGCAGCTACAAGCCTAACTGGATACGCAAGTACTACGATCACTTCCAGAAGGATCGCGGTCGTGTGGTGTTTGGCCAGGGCGACCACGGCGAAGGCTGGCGCGGTTTCATTGACGGCGCTATCAGTGCCGGCAGCCAGGCTGCATTGCGCACGCACAAACTGTTGGGCTGACGAACCGGCCGGCGGGGCGCATCCCCGCCGGCTTCCTTACTCAGGCTTTTGCTGACGAAATTCCCGCGGCGTCATCCCGACCCAGCGACGGAATGCGCGGGTGAAAGAACTGGCCTCGTTATAGCCCAGACGCTGGGCTATTTCCGTCAGGCTTTGTGGGGACTGGCGAACGAGATCGATCGCCAGCGCCTGGCGTATTTCCTCCACCAACTCGGCAAATTCCACTTCAAGTTCCTGCAACCGCCGTTGCAGTGTGCGCTTGCTCATGCACAGGTGGCGCGCCACCTGATCGATGCCGATCTTGCCGTTGCTGATGTTGGCTTCAATCACCATGCCGATCCGGGTGGTCAGGTCGGTGTCGGCCAACCGGCGGCGGCGCTCGGCCTCCAGCCCCGGCAACAATGCCTGGAACAGGCGCGGATCGGCCGTCACCAAGGGTTGATCAAGCATCTCGCCGGGCCAGGCCATCACGTTCTTCGGCTGGTCGAAACGCAATGGACATTTGAACGCAGCCTTGTGCAGTTCGATATCGACCGGCTGCGGATGCGCGAAATCGACACGTAACGGCGCAAACCGCTCACCGGTGATCTCGCGCAAAAGGGCGTACAGCGTTCCGATAGCGAACTCGGCGTCCTGGCGCCGGTGCAGAACACTGGGGTCGGTGATCTGGTAGCTGATTTCCAGACGACCCGCCTGCAGGCACCAGTCGAGCTCATTGGCCTGGGCGTGCACCACGATGTAGCGGCTGGCGGATACAAGCATCGCACGCACGTCCGGTGCGCTGCGCGCGGCATGACCGACCCCGCCCAACAGGCTGCTGTTGATACCGCTGCACAGCAAACCCAGGCCCATGCGCAACCCGAGGCTGGCGTCGCCATGGGCGGCGGCGACTTCCAGCAGGGCGTTGTATTGGCTCAGCGGAATGGTGGCATCCGGTCGTTCCAGTAGCCCTTCGTCCAGGCCGACGGTCGCCAGGTGAGGGCGAAAAATGTCGGCATGACGCTGCAGCAGGGCTTCGGCATAAACGGTGTGTTTCAGACGAGACATACGAAATCGCTCCTGGCACGGCGGGTGGATCCCGTTCGCGTGAAATCGGGGATCAGCAAAAACGATGGCATGCACAATCCCGAGCGAATCCTAACAAGTGACGCAACGCCGCTCCCCCCTCCTTAGGTGGGGCGCGAGAAATTGGCGCCGAATGAAAAGTGTCTGGCATCCGCGGGCAATTACGGCAGTGGGGGGCGGCCTATGGTCTGGCCACGCTGGCGATTGTCATGCCGACAACCATCGCGCACTGGAGATTGAAATGAGAAACCTATTGGCATGCCTGGCCTTGCCAGGTGTTCTGTTGGCGAGTCCGTTTGTGGTTGCCCAGGACGCGGCGCCGAACATCGTCGTCTTACTGTTCGACAACCTCGGATATGGCGAACTCGGTGTTTATGGCGGCGGCGCGCTGCGCGGGGCCGAGACGCCGCGCATCGACCAGTTGGCCGCTGAAGGGATGCGTTTCACCGACTTCAATGTCGAGGCGCAGTGCACGCCTTCGCGGTCGGCGTTGATGACCGGCCGCTTTCCGATCCGCTCCGGGACGTACAAGGTGCCTCGTCCCGGCCAGCCCGATGGCCTGACCCTGTGGGAAGTCACCTTGCCTGAGCTGCTGTCGGCGAAGGGATATGCGACGGGCATCTGGGGCAAGTGGCACCTGGGCAGCAGCGAGGAGCGCTTTCCGACCCAGCAGGGATTTGACGAATGGTACGGCGTGCCGCGTACCTACGATGAGGCCATGTGGTCGGCTTCGGACGTAGCCAGCGGCCTGACGCCGGCCATTGGTAGCAAACAGGGCTGGGACCAGAAGCTGGCGCCGGCGCAGTTTATTTACGAGGCCCGCAAGGGCGAGGCGCCAAAGGCCGTCAAGAAACTCGATCTCGACACCCGGCGAACCATGGATGAAGAAATCACCCAGCGGGCAACGGCGTTCATCAACCACAATGCACAATCGGGCAAACCCTTTTTCGCCTACGTGTCCTTCTCGCAACCCCACATGCCTACGCAGCCAAATCCGGCGTTTGCCGGTAAAACAGGCAATGGTTCATGGGCCGACGTGCTGGCCGAGATCGACTTTCGGACCGGACAAGTGCTCGATGCCCTGAAAGCGGCGGGGGTCGAAAAAAATACCCTGGTAGTGCTGGCCAGCGACAACGGTGGCGAGTCCACCTATCCGTGGCAGGGTGCCAATGGTCCGTGGCGCGGCACTTACTTCACCGCCATGGAGGGCAGCCTGCGGGCACCCTTTATTCTGCGTTGGCCAGGTCATGTATCGACTGGCAAGGTCAGCAACGAGATCGTCCATATCGTCGATCTCTACACCACCCTGGCCCATGCCGCAGGGGCCGAGGTACCCACCGACCGCGCCGTGGACGGGGTCGACCAGATGGCGTTCTTCACCGGCAAGCAGCCCAAATCCAACCGTGAAGGTTTCCCGGCCTATGTCGCCGATCGCCTGTCGGCGGTGAAATGGCGTAACTGGAAACTGCAATTGATCTTGCAAGACGATATGTACGATCCGCCGCAAACACTGGCGCTACCGCGTCTGTACAACCTGCTTACGGACCTTCGTGAGGAACACAACGTGGCAGCGCAGAATACCTGGGTGATCACGCCCATGATGAGCATCGTCGGCGCCTTGAAGACGAGCCTTGCCAAATACCCGCCTATCGAAAGCGGCACGCCTGATCCGTACGTTCCATCGCACTGACGGCATCGAGCCGTCCATGCCCGAGGCGCCTTTCGCCATCGAATGGCGCCCAATGGCAAATCTCTGGCGTTGACCAGCGATTAGTCAGTCCCCCGCGGATGTCACCTTAGGTTCACCACCAATACTGCTGGGGAACCTCTTATGCGCTACCTGATTCAACCGCTTGCCGGCCTGTCGCTGCTGGCGCTCAGTCACGCCATTGCGGCTGCCGAGTGCGATGCCGGCGCCGGTCAACAAGCGTTCCAGACCAAGTGTGCCGCCTGCCATGCCCTCGACGCCGACCGCGTCGGCCCGCGCCTCAATGGCGTGGTCGGTCGCCCCATCGGTTCGATACCGGGCTTCAAATACTCGAAGGACCTGGCCGGGGCGAACAGCGCCTGGACCGTCGAACAGCTGGATCGTTGGCTGACTTCCCCGGCACAAATGTTCCCAGACACGGCAATGGCGTTCGGTGGCCTGCGCAATGCCAGCGAGCGCCAGGCCGTGCTCTGTTTCCTGCAAACACAAGGCTGACCTTGCCGGGCGGGGAAGCCAAAGCCCGCCGATGGGTGACACATCAATAATAAGGAAAAAAAGTCTGTGCATATCACTCCTCTCAAGCGCTGCCTGCTGGCAATGGCCGTGGCGGCGGCAACGGCACCGGTTTGCGCTGCAAGCTTCGACCTCGGTGAGCTTCACGGCCAATTCGACTCGGCGTTGTCGATCGGTGCCAGTTGGGCCATGGCCGAACCCAAGTCCAAATTGATCGGTAGCGACAATGGCGGCACCGGCTTCTCCACCTCCGGTGACGACGGGCGCCAGAATTTCAAGAAAGGTGAAACCTATTCGAAGATCTTCAAGGGCGTGCATGACCTCGAACTGTCCTACGGCGACACCCGCGCTTTTGTCCGGGGCAAATACTGGTACGACTTCGAGCTGCAGGACGAACACCGTCCCTTCAAGGACATCAGCGACGACGGGCGTGTCATGTCCACGCGTTCCTCGGGCGCCGAATTTCTCGACGCGTTCGTCGCGCAACGCTACGAATTAGCCGATCGTCCAGGGGAAGTTCGCTTGGGCAAGCAGGTGGTGAGCTGGGGCGAAAGCCTGTTCATCGGCAACTCGATCAACGCAATCAACCCGCTGGACGTCTCGGCGCTGGTCCGGCCGGGCTCGGAACTCAAGGAAGGCCTGATTCCGGTCAACATGCTCTATGTCTCCCAAAGCCTGACGGAAAACCTTAACGTCGAAGGTTTCTACCAGTTGCAGTGGAAGCCCTACGCGCTACCCAACTGCGGCACTTTCTTCGGGGCCGACCCCGTACCCAAGGGCTGTGATCGCAATCTCAACGCCGGCCTGGCCGACATCGCGCCGCTGGAGCCGATCGCCGCCAATGCCGGATTGGGTTTTGACATCCTCGACCGTCGCATCAGCAACGAGGGCGTCATCCTGCCGCGCGACAAGGACCACGAGGCGCGCGACAGCGGGCAGTTCGGTCTGGCCCTGCGTTGGCTCGGCGAGGGTACGGAGTACGGTGCCTATTACATCAACTACCACTCGCGTAAGCCCAAGTTCGCCTTGCGCACCGAGAGCGGCGTCGCCAACTTCATCCAGAACGACCCGGGTTTCGCCGCGTTGCCGTCGGACGAGCAGTTTGCCCTGGGCCTGGCCACCGGCGCCGGCAATACGCACTACTTCATCGATTACCCGGAAAACATCCACCTGTTCGGCTTGAGTTTCGCCACCGTGCTTCCCACCGGCACGGCGTGGAGCGGCGAAATCAGCTACCGCCCCAATGAACCACTGTCAATCAACACCGCCGACCTCTCCGGCGGTGCGCTGAACCCGGTGTTCCAGGCACTGACCGGGAGCATCGTCGAACCGACCGTACCCGCCGAAGAAGGGCAGGTCATCCAGGGCTGGAAGCGCAAGGAAGTCACCCAGGCGCAGACCACCTTGCTGCACCTGTTCGATCCGGTGATCGGTGCCGATTCGATGTCGCTGGCGGTGGAAATCGGCATGACCCACATCGGCGGGCTGGAAGGCCTGGACAAGCAGCGTTATGGCCGCGACTCGGTCTTCGGCGACTTGAGCCAGGCCGGGCGCCACGGCTACTACACGCAAAACTCCTGGGGTTACCGGGCGTTCAGCGCCCTGAAGTACACCAGCGTGTTCGCCGGGGTCAACCTCAGCCCCAATCTGGCGTGGTCCCACGATGTCGACGGCTACGGTCCGACCTTCAACGAAGGCTCCAAGGCCGTGAGCGTCGGCCTCGATGCCGACTACCGCAACACCTACACCGTCAGCCTGAGTTACACCGATTACTTCGGCGGCGACTTCAATACCGACATTGACCGCGACAACCTGTCGCTCAGCGTCGGCGTGACCTTTTGATCCCGGAGCCTTTGAAAACATGAAAGCATACGCACAGCTCACGAGCGCATCCCTTGCATTAATGCTGTTGGCCTCTAGCGTCATGGCCGCCGTCTCGCCCCAGCAGGCTGACCAGCTCGGCACCAGCCTGACCCCCCTTGGCGCGCAGAAAGAAGGCAATGCCAATGGCAGCATTCCGGCCTGGACCGGCGGGCTGCCGAAAAATGCCGGCCAGGTGGGCGCCAACGGGTTCCTCGCCGACCCTTTCGCCAGTGAGAAACCGCTGTTTATCATCACTGCGCAGAACGCCGAGCAGTACAAGGACAAGCTCAGCGCCGGGCAGTTGGCGCTGTTCAAACGCTTCCCCCAAAGTTATCGGATACCGGTCTACCCAACCCATCGTTCGGCGACGATTCCGCCAGACATCATGAAGCTGGCGAAGGACAGTGCCCTGCATGTCACGTCAACCGACGATGGCAACAACCTGGCCAACTTCGCCGACAGCGGCTACTACGCGTTTCCGATTCCGAGCAATGGTGTCGAGGTAGTCTGGAACCACATCACGCGATATCTCGGCGGCAGCTATCAGCGCAGCTTCATCCAGGCCACGCCACAGGTGAACGGCGACTACACGGCGGTGCGTTTCGAGGAAGAGCAAGTGTACCCCCGGCAAGTGACCGACCTGCCTGCCGGCGACGCGCAAAACCTGTTGTATTACTACAAGCAACGCGTGACGTCGCCAGCACGATTGGCCGGCACGGTTGCGCTCGTGCATGAGACCATCGATCAAGTCAAGGAGCCCCGTCGCGCCTGGGTCTACAACGCCGGTCAGCGTCGCGTGCGACGTGCCCCGCAACTGGCCTACGACGGGCCGGGCACCGCTTCCGACGGCCTGCGCACGGCGGACAACCTCGACATGTTCAACGGAGCACCTGATCGCTACGACTGGAAGTTGATTGGCAAGAAGGAAATGTACATTCCCTACAACAGCTATCGCCTGGAATCTTCTGCGCTGAAGTACGACGACATCGTCAAGGCCGGGCACCTCAACCCTGACCATACCCGCTATGAGCTGCACCGCGTATGGGAGGTGGAGGCGACCCTCAAGCCTGGCCAGCGCCATGTCTATGCCAAGCGTCATATGTACCTCGACGAAGATACCTGGCAACTGGCGGAAGTCGATCATTACGATCAGAAAGGCCAGCTATGGCGGGTAGCGGAGGGGCATGCGCTGTATCGATACGACGAACAGGCCAGCTACTTTGCCGCCGAAACCCTGTACGACTTGATCTCAGGTCGCTACATGGTGGTTGGGTTGCGCAACGAGGAACCGCGTAACACCGAGTACGGCCTGACCGCCAAGAACTTCGAATTCACCCCCGCAGCACTGCGCTCCGATGGACTGCGCTAACCCTTCTGAGATGCAGGCAGTGTGACCGACAGACGTGGGTGGTGATTTTGCGACCACCCCGTCAACCTCCCTTGAGGCGGCCTGATAGCCGACCTATTGTTGGTTGACTGAGTACATGTCCATTCATGCGGTAACGGTTGGGTTTCGCTCTTACTGTAGGAGCCAGGCTTGCCGGCGAAGGCGTTCTGACGGCCAATGGGGATTTTGTGACTGAGTACATATCCATTCCTGCGGTAACGGCCACTTAGGGTTTCGCCCTTACGGCGAGTCACTTGGAAAAACGGAACGCCGCCCGGCCCCAAGTAACCAAGGGCTCTTGCCCCTGGCGTTCGGTGCCTCGCTAAGG